>Ga0206948_1132_pt1 | contig 17823 bp, 18 predicted proteins | sample Alteio_BWOrgHeat_FD_153236 | JGI IMG/M metagenome (GOLD analysis project Ga0206948, IMG submission 153236) | Enriched cells from forest soil in Barre Woods Harvard Forest LTER site, Petersham, Massachusetts, United States -... | ecosystem: Environmental > Terrestrial > Soil > Temperate forest > O... | reverse complement strand
AAGGGAAATCCGTGCCGAAGAAAATATGCTCGGCGCTGTATTCAACATGGGAGCGCAAAGTGAAAGAGGACGAGAGCAAGCAATTCATCGGGAAAGAGCACGAGAACTCAGCCGTGAACGAAACCATCAACTACTTCGTGAAGAAATAAAACGCACGCAACTACAAGAACAATTACAGCGGCAAGAACGAGAACAGCGTCGTGAGCAAGAAGCAGCACGCAGATGCGTGCAACAACAAGAACAAGTTCGTCAACAAGAAGTTGAGCGCCACAACCAATTACTTGCGCAAGCTGCGCTCAACCAAGAGCTGAATCGAGAGTGGCGCCGCGACCAATTCCTTGCGCAACAACAAAATCAACAAAACCAATTAGTAGCGCAAGCCGCATACAACCAGCCTACACCGCCTGCACAGTCTTTTATGCCACAACAATTTACGCAGCAACCAGCAATGCAACCCAATTATGTAAGTAAACCTCTCCCGCTCTATCCTGCTGCGCCAGCTCCATCACGCACATACTCACAAGCAGGCATTAGTGAAGAACAGGTCAAACTCATAGTCACTACCGAACAACCAGCAAATTATGCAAACACAAATAATGCACAACAACCAAGTTTTGAAACTGCAGCTCAATCGTCTGCAATGCAAAAACAACAACAATCAAAACGAGGTTGTTTAGCCAAAATCTGCTGTTGCTGTTGTAACGACGATTAAAAAGAAAAACAACCGTAAAACAGGAACCCACCATGAATTGGTTTGCACTTTTGACCCTACTCACTTTAGCATCCTCAATCTCCAGAGCGTGCGAAGACATACTCAAAAAAAATGGTGGCGTCACTCGGGATGACGGACTAAATTTCTCCTACCACAGCAGAAATAGCAGCAATTTAATTAAAGCTGCTATGCGAAGTTTAAACGAGCGTCTTGCTGATATTAATACCGACGAAAATAATGCCTCATTGGATATCGCGATTACCCCCTATGTCTGCTTTGATACCACAGAAGAAGAAGCTGCGACGCACTATCACGCAATGGAAAAAATATTCACCTCAAAAGAAAACACCCCATCGGCTGTATATTTTGCAGGCTGTAATCGTTTCACTGTTATGGCGAGCAAAAGTTCATTACAATCAGATTACCTGCAACCAGATGATATCGATTTATGTACCCGTTATTCGCAAACCATGGCCAAAAACGCAACACCACACATGCACTTACTGAGCCATGTCCGCCGATTAATGCGCATAAAAAAAGAGGTGACTGAAAGCCCCGCAATATCTTGGGGATATCTGCCTCGCGACACTCACCAAAATTATTGGATCATTCAATTGCTCAAACGGGCATGCTGTTATAAAAGGTGGGCCATAAAACACGAAAAGATTTCATAAAACAGTAACCTCAAAAAAAAGGGAAACTTATCATGAAAAATCTCACGCTCTTTATCGCACTCAGTACACTCGCATTGATAATACAAATATATACAATGGAGGAAGGTCGTTCGAGCGGAATCAAATTTACTGATTTGTGCATCAAACGTTCGTACCAATTCCATCGTTCATTTTCTGAAAGCGAGCAGCTGAAACGATATAGAACTCATCTACAACAATCGGCTATAAATCAACAACCACATTGGCTTGCGGCATCATTTCAATGCACAAAACCAAATTGGCTCACCGCATTTTTTAAATGCTATCGTTGCAAAAAAAAATCAACGCGGAATCTAACAGACTCACCACCAAAACTTACAGGGACAAACCAATGAATATCAGCATGAAAAAAACAAAAGAAAACGACGCATTTGTATTTTATAAATTCTCGGCACAGACATCCATGAATGAAGCCGGCGAGGCACTGCCCGAACCCAAGCGCATGTTTGGCATCTGCAAATTCGATAAAAAATCTGGCGTCTTTGAATTGGTCGGTGAAACCGATCCCTATTTTTTAATACCACGCAACGCAACTATTCAAAAAATAAAGATGCATCTTTTGCAGATCAAAATGGAAAATCCTGAGTATCCAGAAAAAATTGATCTCTAACGCTCAACTGGGAACGAGTATCGTCATAGCGTGTGGATCATTTGGATCGCGCACAGGCCTGCCGGTGCATTCGTCAACGGTAAGTTCGCGCAGCGACGGGTCAAACGTGAATTTTTTGTGCTGCAGGGGTAATTCGCTATGCAAACCAATCCATACTGGGAACGCAGTGCGTAAGGGAAAGACATCCTTACCCATTGATTGATTATCATCGCGACCAACGTACACGACCGTTGTCAATTCTGGCGTAGATCCAGTGAACCAACAGGAACGCGAATCGTTGGTGGTACCCGTCTTGCTGATCGCTTGACCATCAACCCATTTTTGTTGCGGTAACAGTTTATGCAGACGTTCTAAGCCAAGTCCCAATGCTTTGGTTACCTGACCACTAATGCGCGCAGGCATAACTCGCTCTGCCTGTGGCGCTGCTCTAAAAATTTTGTTACCCCAACGGTCCTTGACCCATTTGATATAATGCGGTTCTACATAGACCCCATCATTGGCAAAAATATTAAACATTCCGACAACTTCTTTTGGTGTTGCATCAACACATCCGAGTGCTAACGATGGATACGGATGGAACGGCCCCGGCAAATGACATTTTTGCGCAAGCGCACCAATTTTATGTGCACCAACTTTTAAAAGCACTTTTATAACCACAATATTATTGGAATAAGAAAGTGCTTTTGCCAACGTCATTTGCCCATCAAAACGCACATACACGTTATTTGGGCGCCACGCAACATTATTCACCATAAGTTCAATCGGTTCATCAATTTCCGTGTCAGCAAAATTCATACCTGCTTGCATCGCTGCCGCATAGACAATCGGCTTAAATGAAGAACCCATTTGGCGCCGAGCCTGCAACGCCCGATTGAATTTTGAACGACCAAAATCAAAACCACCAATAAGAGCCTTAATGCCACCCGTTTTAGTATCAATGGTTATCAAGGCACCATCAATATTTGCTCGATATTCATGCCGAAGGTGCTTAAACTGCGCATCAAAAACTTTCTGCGCTTGCTCTTGAACCTTTCGATTGAGTGTGGTCTGAATTTTTAACCCACCAGAATAAAGGACCGACCTGTCGACAAGATTTTCTAAAAACTGCCGGATTGTTTCCTTAAGGTGTGGTGCAAGTAAATCAGTGTCCCTGTCCTTAACGACAACCTCTATAGCCCGTGCTTGCTCAAACTGTTCCCGCGTGATGAATCCTAACTTGGCCATAGAATTTAAAATAAGATTTCGACGTTTTTGGCAAGAAAGTGGTGCCAAAATAGGGCAATAGTTACCCGGTGAGCGCACAATTGCTGCTAATGAAGCTGATTCTTCTAGCGTTAATTCAGAAGCATTTTTACTCCAAAAGCGCTGGCTTGCTGCTTGGACCCCATAAATCCCACAACCAAAATAAACGTGATTCAAATAGGTCTGTAAAATTTGTTCTTTGGTGAACTGCCGCTCTACAATGATAGCAAACAGTTGTTCCTGAATTTTGCGCTTGAAGGTCTTTTTAGCATCAAAAAACAGCAACTTCACCAACTGCTGCGTAATAGTGCTCGCCCCCTGCACTATCCGACCATGATACAGATTCACAAGGGTGGACCTCAGAATTCCCTTCCATGAAATACCGCCATGATTAAAAAAGCTCCAATCCTCTGCCGCTACAAACGCCTGAATAAGATGCTGTGGCATTTTTTCTATGGTAATTGGCTCTCGACGATCAAGCTGAAACCGAGCCCATTCCTTGCCCTCGTCATCCAAAAGAATGGACGGATGACCAGGGTTATAATTTTCCAGAACAGAAAAATCGACACATTTGTTATTAATAACAAACAAAAACACCCCGGCTGCAAACGAGCCAACAAGTGCAAGGGCGATTAAAGAGCGAAACAATAATTTGGAGATAAAAGGAGTTAACATACAAGTAGTGTATATCTTTTTTCACATATTTTCTTTATTTTTTATTGGCCCCGCAGGCCAACCGCATTATATGGACGGCATTAATAAGACTTTCAACCTTGTTTTATACTGAAATTGTATTTTCTAAATATAGAAAGATAAACAAATACAAGAGATCCGCTCGTCCTGACCCTTCAACTACGTTCCCAGCCGTCGCTTACAGCTATGGCGGGCGCAGCAGGGCGATCGGCCAAAAAATAAACTTGCAAAATCAATCTCAATCCGCTCGTCCTGAAGGAAGCGCCTTGGCGCGTACTTGAAGGATGGCGGCGAAAATTTATGAATAAGTTATTATGTTTTCCAAATTCCTTGCATGGCTTCCCAGCCCTGTTCAATAAGAACCTGCTTCTTCTTTCTGCTCCAACCTTTAATTTTTCTTTCGGCAACAAATGCCTCATCTCTGCTGGGACAGTTTTCTACAAAAACAAGTTTGACCGGCAAGCGCTTACTTGTGTATCCAGGATAAATGCCAAGATTATGTGCAACAAGACGCGCCTCAATATTGTCAGTATGTCCCGTGTAATAGGAGCCATCACTGCATTTAAGAATGTAAACCCAAAATTGTAGCATAGTTTAATGTATCCTAACTAACGTAAGTGCGTGATTTTTTTGTGTACCCATACATTTTATTTTAGCAAAGAAAAAACTATTCCATAAGAAAATCGTCCTTTTGTTTTTTCTGGATAACCGCATCCTTCAAGTGCGCCACAGGGTGGCTTCCTTCAGGACGAGCGGTTAAGTAAGTTTCTTTTTAAGAGATAGAACGATAAATCTATTTCAATAACGATAGACTTTGAAATGCGGTTGCCCTGGTTCGCTTACCCCCAAGCGGCAACCCTTTTTATAAAAAAAGGAGCCAGTCAGACCAGCTCCTTTGTTTTTGCAATGGTAACTCTACTGTACTACTTGTTTGATTTACGGGGAACTACCTCAGTAGCAATCACCATAACCGGCTGCCTGTCATTGCAATGGCAATCGATACACGCACACGTGCGCGCACCTGCCACCGCACTTTTAGCCTGGCAATGACAATCAATACAGGCACAGTTACTACCGCAACAGTCTACAGTATTCTTTTCTGCCATATCCACTGCCGCCTTCATCTTCTTGCAAGGGCAATCGGTGCAGGCACACTTATTGGCGCCAGCTAGCGGAGTTCTGTCATTGCAGTGACAATCGATACATACACAGCCACCACCACAACAACCCTCTGAACGATTTGGCATGGTGTCAGCGCAAACCGGCTTTTTGCCCTGACAACCACACGGACACTCAGAAGCTTGTTTGCCCATAATGAGCGTACGAATTTTTGTGCCTATGCTTTTCAGGTTGCTCCCTATTTTACTCGCAACGGAACGGTCATCATCACTGTCTTCATTCAACCACATGACGCAAATCACCCCTATAACCATGAGAGGAAGCACATAAGAAGTCGCAGCCAGAGCCCCCCCAGAATTGTCATCCGGGAAACCTCTAAAATCTTCGATTTCTGACGATACTGGTACTGCGCGAGCGGCAGCCGAAGGGAACAAAAGAGCTACACACAACAAAATATTGAAAGTTTTTTTATTCATCACAAATCCTTTTTTTAGACATTCTCAAAACACTTCATACTCAAAAACAAACACTACACTTGAATCGAATCTGTTGTCAATATACACTGGCATCTGTCGCAAACCATAACCGTTAAATTTTTATATAGATACCCTATGGCCTCAAACATCCTTCCTCGTTCAAACTTCGTTACCTGTTGTCTTGCCATCATACTTACGCTGGTAGATATACTCCTATTTTCTCTGCTCGAACAGCAACTTTTTGCCACCCTTTTATGTTTTTATATTATGTATATTTTTTCTGACCCTACACTCAAGCTCCACAGAGCCCCAAAGATACTTAACTGGCTCATGATTGGCTTTTTCCTCCTACTCCTTTCATTAGAATCCTTTTACTTTAATGGCAGCTGTATTGCAACATTATTATATCTAGTACCAGCGACACTCATCGGCATGGTACTCAGACAGATCCTTTATAAATCAGAGCTCCAAGGCCATATTTTGTTAATCTTCTGCCTATTAGCACACAGTCTAATTATTGATTATCTCTCCTTGCCTGAGGGCACTTGGGCGGCCTATACAGCAACCAAGATTCTTGTTAATATGTTGGTAATGGTAATTTTTTTCAATCTTGCCATACGAAGTATGGCCCTTCGACCTGTCCTTCGAAGCTAGCCTGCACAGCAGGATGCGTAGTAGGACAGCAGATAAATACTTCATTATGCAAAATAATGCATGAGACAAAAATTTGAAATACAAGTTATGGCAAACTAGGTAATCGCTCATATGAATTTCATATGGGAGGAAAGTCCGGACTCCTAACAAATAAGGTACCTTGGAAGACGCAAGTCAATCAAGGGGGGCGTAAGCTCATGGATAGTGCCACAGAAAATAACCGCCTCGCTGGCTTTACCGCCAAACAGGTAAGGGTGAAAACGTGCGGTAAGAGCGCACGACTGTGCGTAGCAATACGTACAGGGGGTAAACCCTACCTGGAGCAAGACAAAGCAGTACGTCCGGTTGTTTGTTCCGATTTAAACGTACGGGTATGTTGCATAGAAAAATGGTTACCACATTGCTCTTAGGAGCAGTGACAGAATCCGGCTTATTGTTTGCCATCATAATTAGACTGCTCGGACACGCGTACGAGCAGTTTTAAACACTCACAACAACTAACCCAAAAATCAGAAATTCCCCATGACACTAAAAAGTTTTCTTTGGACTGTTCCCTTTCTCAGCTTCCTTTCTGGCTACTATCTTCTTTCCCAGCTCTATCATATTGAATCAATCAAAACGCCGCCCGTTGTTGGCCTCACTCTTGCACAAGCATTTGAGATCCTTTCTGACAACAACTTAAACCCGCGCCTGCTTGCCCAAAAAGAGGACCTTGATTTACCAGAAGGTACCGTGCTCAGCCAAAACCCAGCAGCGCATGACAGCATCAAACCAAATCAGACCATTTATTTGGTCACTTCACGAAAACCGGCCAAAAACCAAACGCCACATTTACTCGGTAAAACAGTTGAGACAATCACGCTGGAACTTGCCAACCTCGGCATCCGCAACAAGGCGTATTACCTTGCGAGTAGCACCCCCATTGGCGTCTGTATTGGGCAGCAACCAAACCCTGGCGAACTCCTTGATGACAATAAAATGATTACCTATATTTCTGCCGGTAACACAAAACCGGTGGTGCTGCCAAATTTCAAAAACAAACCAGTGAGTGATGTACTTGAATTTTTAAAAGGCCACAATATCCCGGTCACTGTCACACACCTTGTACCACCCGCGTATGGACATGATTGCCGTGGAACTTGCGTAGTGACTGATCAACGGCCACTTGCCGGATCAATTATTATCCTGGATGCACAAAAACCAATTCAGGTTCAACTGCAAGCGGGGTGATATATTTGCCCAAGCAGAGATATTACGCTATAAAAATATTATTAAAGAGGGTTGGTGATTGTACATGTACAATCACCAACCCTCTTTATAAAGACAAATTCTGTTATAAGAAAGCTTGATTAATATCACTTGGAGCAAAAAACAACCAATAGACATTCACACCAGAATCAGCTTCTCCTGCCGTTGAGGCAATAGTGAAACTCGTGTTAGGTGTTATCTCCGACACATAGAGAGTTCCTGTAGGAACTGTTCCTGGTTGTGCCGTAAGAAGAACATAGCTATTTACCGAAATGTCACTTGTTAATATGGTGATACTTCCTGTTTCATCAAGTGTGGTTATATCAGCCATAATTGATCCGTCAGGGTTTCCCGTCAAATTGGTACGAGTCGCTCCGTTTATTATAAGATTTAAAATTGTTTGCTTAATCGCGGAAACATGCTTGGTGTCTTCAGTAGCACTGTTGGATGCCAGCATAAAAAACAAACATGAAAAAAATACACTATTCCTATAATTCATATTTCTCCTTTGAAACACGACTATCTACTGTCCTTACTACCCAACTTGTTAACATACTAGCCCTACCTTAATCAGAGCACCCTCTGAATTACTACCTCTGCACTTATTGCACCAGAAAATGTGACGGGAGGCAGTACGGTAACTGCGTGCGATGACGATCCTGTCTTAAATTGAAATTTGATAATGTCACCCGCAGTCACGAATACCATAAATTCACTAAAAAAGGTTTGTGTACCTGAATTTGATTGGAACGCTAGAGCTGTCTCACTACCAGGAATTGAAACCCCATTATCTACAACCCTTATTCCGCCAGTATTAGCACCTGACGATCCAGTCATATAGGTAGCATATTCCATGACATAGGTACCTGTTATAAGACACGTAAAGGGAGCAGTACCTGCTGTATGGCTCCACGCAGCGCTAACGAACGCATTATTACTCAAAGTAAGATCAACCCATATTGCTTCGTTTGTAGATGTTTGGTTATTCGTTAAATCATAAGCAGAATAAAAATCTTCAGTTACATTTGCACCAGTGGCCCCTGTAGCACCTGTAGCTCCGCTAGCACCACTTGCGCCTGATGCGCCCGAGATACCAGAGGCTCCTGATGCGCCACTTGCTCCACTAGCACCGCTTGCGCCTGACCTACCGGTTGCGCCAGATGCGCCAGAAATACCAGATGCCCCACTTGCTCCGCTAGCACCACTTGCGCCAGATGCGCCTGAGATACCGGATGCTCCTGATGCGCCACTTATGCCACTCGCGCCAGATGCGCCGGAAGCGCCTGATGCTCCGCTAGCTCCACTTATACCACTCGCTCCGCTAGCACCGCTCGCGCCAGTTGCTCCCGAAGCTCCGCTTGCCCCTGATGCGCCGCTTGCGCCAGAAATACCAGATGCCCCACTTGCTCCGCTAGCACCACTTGCGCCAGATGCGCCTGAGATACCTGATGCGCCGGAAGCGCCTGATGCTCCGCTAGCTCCACTTATACCACTCGCTCCGCTTGCGCCAGTTGCTCCCGAAGTACCGGTTGCCCCTGATGCGCCTGAACGACCTGTTGCTCCACTTGCTCCGCTAGCACCACTTGCGCCTGACGCGCCTGAGATACCGGAAGCTCCTGATGCTCCACTAGCGCCAGAAATACCTGATGCGCCGCTTGCGCCTGATCTACCTGTTGCACCACTTGCGCCAGTTGCTCCCGAAGTACCAGTTGCCCCTGATGCGCCCGTTGCACCAGATGCGCCTGTGGCTCCTGAACTACCTGTCGCGCCGGATGCGCCTGAACTACCCGTTGCGCCGGATGCGCCTGAACGACCTGTCGCTCCACTAGCGCCAGTTGCTCCCGAAGTACCGGTGGCTCCTGATGCGCCTGAACGACCTGTTGCTCCACTTGCGCCAGTGGCTCCCGAAGTACCGGTTGCTCCTGATGCGCCTGTAGCGCCTGAACTACCTGTTGCGCCCGAAGTACCAGTTGCGCCGCTTGCGCCACTTATACCACTCGCTCCGCTTGCGCCTGATCTACCTGTTGCACCACTTGCGCCAGTTGCTCCCGAAGTACCAGTTGCCCCTGATGCGCCCGTTGCACCAGATGCGCCTGTGGCTCCTGAACTACCTGTCGCGCCGGATGCGCCTGAAATACCTGATGCTCCACTTGCGCCAGTTGCTCCCGATGTACCGGTTGCACCTGAACTACCTGTGGCGCCCGAAGTACCAGTTGCACCAGATGCGCCTGTGGCTCCTGAACTACCTGTTGCGCCGGATGCGCCTGAAATACCTGATGCTCCACTTGCGCCAGTTGCTCCTGAAGTACCAGTCGCCCCTGATGCGCCAGTGGCACCTGAACTACCTGTTGCGCCTGATGCGCCTGAAATACCTGATGCTCCACTTGCGCCAGTTGCTCCCGAAGTACCGGTTGCACCTGAACTACCTGTAGCGCCTGAACTACCCGTTGCGCCGGATGCGCCTGTAGCACCTGAAGTACCTGTTGCACCGCTTGTGCCAGTTGCTCCCGAAGTACCGGTTGCTCCTGAACTGCCGGTTGCACCACTTGCGCCTGAAATACCTGATGCGCCGCTTGCGCCAGTTGCTCCCGAAGTACCGGTTGCGCCTGATGCGCCTGAAATACCGCTTGCGCCGGTTGCTCCTGATGCGCCCGTGGCACCTGAACTACCTGTTGCGCCTGATGCTCCTGTGGCACCACTTGCGCCAGTTGCACCTGATGCACCTGTAGCACCTGAACGACCAGTTGCCCCTGATGCGCCTGTAGCGCCTGAACTACCTGTTGCGCCGCTTGCGCCAGTTGCTCCTGAACTGCCGGTTGCACCTGATGCGCCAGTTGCTCCCGAAGTACCGGTTGCCCCTGTTGCGCCGCTTGCGCCTGAACGACCTGTTGCTCCACTAGCGCCAGTTGCTCCCGAAGTACCGGTTGCTCCTGATGCACCTGTGGCCCCTGAACTACCTGTTGCGCCCGAAGTACCAGTTGCGCCGCTTGCGCCTGATCTACCTGTTGCACCGCTTGCGCCAGTTGCTCCCGAAGTACCGGTTGCACCTGATGCGCCAGTTGCGCCTGAACTACCCGTTGCGCCGGATGCGCCTGTAGCACCTGAAGTACCTGATGCACCACTCGCGCCAGTTGCCCCTGATGCGCCAGAAGGACCAGCGCAGCAAGGACCAGTTGCCCCGGTAGCGCCAGTTTTGCCTGGTTTACCATGTAATTTATCAAGACAACCCCTTGTTGCATCGCTCTCGTTGGCTACATCGACATTGCTGGCAACGTCCAATATAGCTGTAGCGGGCACAGCAACAACAGTTTTACGTGCCTTAGGTAGCGCATCGCGCGCAACTGCATTGCTTGTCGGCAAGGCCAAAAGCATCAATGCAGAAATTATACTATTTTTATAATTCATTTTTTTATCTTTCTCCTTAAAAAGAACAATCTTTACTCAAACATAAACGAATGAAAAACAGACCCCTCCTTTTTAAAAACAATGATACTTTCCATTTTTTCAATACTAGCCAGACAGCAACCGGAAAGTCAATAGTCTTTATTTTTATGTGCAATCCCCTGAGCACAACCTTAAGCTGACTTTAACGGTAAAATTTGTTTTGTTTCATAACTATGTTATAAAAAGATAAATATTTGTTATGTTACAAAATATGCTATAAAAAAGAGCAGGTACCATGAAGCACATTCCTTTTTATCGTTATCCTATGATTCAGTCACTACCCTACATGGGCATATTCTTTTTAGCCCTGAATTCGAATTTTTTTTGTACTGCTCAAAAAAAACCGTTATCAAAACCGGCTTTGAATTTTGCACACATACAACTAGATGAATTACCATTCCCCACTTTTAGGACTAAGCGGAACATAACAACCGATGCCGCACCATGTATATCAATAGTTATTGCCCTACCCAAATCGGGAAGTAATTTACTCACCAAATGTTTAGGTCTTATTCTAAGCCGCGGTTCTGATGACATAATTTTCAGAAAAAATTTACCATTCCCGCAATCATTATATGAACTGTCTCTCAATGATTTGTGTGCCATGATACAAGAATCCCAACAAATTATTTGGCACACACATTTAATCTACAAACCTGAATACGCCGTTATCTTTAAAGAAACCCAATCACCTATTTTCTTTGGCTACCGTGATCCACGTGATTTGCTTGTTTCCTTGGCACGCTTTATGAAACAATGCCCTGGAATTTGGCATGGTGCCGACAAAATTCCAATGGATAATCTTATTATGGATTTGATTCTCCATAACAATTCAACAAACAACAACCCCCCGGTAAAAGGTGTTTTTAATCTTTACCAGGCATATTTACCTTGGCGTGATGCTCCCGGTTGTTATTCTGTCCGTTTTGAAAATTTGGTAGGCGCACAAGGTGGCGGCTCTCAAGAAAAACAAATTCAAGAAATTAAAAACATAGCGCACCACGTTGGTGTTATTATCACTGACGATAGAGCACAAGATATCGCCCAAAACCTTTTTGGGGGGACATGGACCTTTGATGCGAGTCGAGACGTAGTAAAAGAAAAAGCAGGTCAAATAGGCTCATGGAAAAATTATTTCACGCAAGAACATAAAAAAGCTTTTAAGACCGTAGCAGGTCAATTACTTATTGATCTTCAGTATGAACAAGATTTTAATTGGTAGTTATACATAGTCTTTAAAAAAGGAATCTTAATATGATCAATAAAAAATGTTTAATATTAATGATCTCTTTGTTAATAATTCATCACCACCTAGTATCATCAGAAACTACCTATCACGGTCAGCTCCTTCAGGACCAATTTGTAAATGAAACAATTTTTAAAAATAAAAGGAATGGTTTTTTTGTCGACATTGGAGCTCACGACGGTAAAACGTATAGTAATACCTACTTTTTTGAAAAAAACCTAAACTGGTCGGGCATATGCATAGAACCCATGCCCGAAGTATTCCAATGCCTCAAACAAAACCGATGCTGTACCTGTATTAATGGTTGCATAGCCAATTTCACCGGCAAAGCAAAATTTTCACAAGTCACCTCTCCTTGCGTTAACACTGAAATGCTCAGTGGATTAGTAGATAACTATGATGCTCGACATATAACAAGAATTGAACAAGAAGTAGGATGGAATGGAGGGTCTACACAAATCATAGATGTCAGCTGTTACCGTTTGGCAGATATTTTAAAGCCATACAACATATCTTATATAGACTACCTGAGTATCGACACCGAAGGGTCAGAATACGACATACTAAAATCGATAGACTTTAGTGCGATCGACATTTATATCATAGAAGTTGAAAACAATTATAATGATCCAAAAATTCGCACCCTCTTGGAGCACAATGGTTATTCACTGTTAACTCAGATAAGGTGTGACGATATATACATCAAAAATATCTATAAAAATAGAGTCTTATTAATCTAATAAAAAATCAGGGAACCCCTATGAAAAAAATAATCATTGCCCTACTACTTAGTGTAAACGTGAATGCTCAACAAGATTACAGTCCCCTTTACTTTTGCACTGCAGCAGATACTGAACATTTTGCTTGGCTTAAAACATTAATAGGCAGCATTCACGCCACAAACTTTGACCATACCGCAGAGATCGCAGTCTATAACCTTGGATTTACGCAAGAAGAAATCGCCTTGCTAAACACCATGGAAAAAGTAAAAATCTATGACGTAGAAATGACCCATCCAGATCTTTTAAAAAAATTCGTTGTACGCTCATATGGTAGACAATCTCGCGGTTGGTATGCGTGGAAGCCTGTAGCTATTAAACAAGCTCTTGATATGTTTCCGTATGTATTATTTCTTGACGCTGGTTGTGTAGTTCTAAAACCTCTGGACAACTTATTCCAGCATATTCAACAAAATGGCTATTTCCTTTTCGGCAGCCACTACATGATGCGTTATTATACAACAAAAACGGTAGCACAACTTTTTAATTTATACGACCAAGATAAACACCACATTTTGAATATGGCACAAACGGAATCAAACATACAAGGCATTTGCAAATCACATACACTCGCCTATGAAAAATATCTTTTACCCGCATATGAAATGAGTAAAAATCTTCATGCATATTTTGCAGACGATGGTACCTGCCCCCATGGTTTTGGTATGGGGCGTCATGACCAAACTGTAGCAAGCATACTTGCTCATTTGCTTGGTATGAAAGTCCATACAGGATACACCTGCCCAACGCAAATAAAATTACATATTAATAACGAAAAAATACCCTTTCATATAAACACACACAACTGGAATTGGAATCATGAAAAATGTAGACAAGAATACGACGACTCAAAACCAATACCGTCCGATACCGATATTTTTACACAATCTAAAGGACGCATAAATTGTGAACAGTCTATAGTCTATAAAAAACAAAACGTCCAATAATAAAAAGAGGAATCATACAAAATGAATACCAGAACCCCATATACGAAAAAACACTTGATTATTATATTACTGTTACTTAATGCGTCTTTAACGCGTCTGATTTGCGCACATTCTCTTGTGTTTGTTCATATTGGACCTTCATTACCTTCCTATTTTTTTGATGCGCATGCTCAGGCACGTTTATTTAACCCGGACTGTCCTATATATTTACTTGCTGATCAGGAAGCTCTTGATTCCTGTAAAGAAGTTTGTGCTCATGACCCTAACTTTTATGGCATTACTCTAGAATCGCTGACAAGATCGGAAGCTCATCAGACCTATCTGGAAACATCTGCCTTTAACCATAAAGATTGTAAGTGGGGAATTTTTTGGGTGTATGCCAGCGAGCGCTTTTTTTATTTAGATGAATTCATGTCCCAGCATGAAGTTCAAGATGTTTTCCATCTTGAAAACGACATAATGCTTTACACTGACCTTGCATCGTTACTCCCGACATTTAAAAAAAAATATCCCGGCATAGCTGCTTCATTTGACAATGATTATAAATGTACTCCAGGTTTTATGTATATTGCGCACAAAGGGGTTATGCGTCAACTAAGAGATTGTTTTGTTCACCATGGTCCAAATATAATCACTGATATGCACATAATAGGTGATTTTAAAAATTGCAACCCACCAGAGGTGATCGACAGCTTGCCCGTTATTATGGACTCCTATATTAATCGCCATGGCCTGAAAAGCCCTACAGGAGAAACAACTACAAAACCAAGAATCTATTCGAATAATCTGGAATCTTTTAATAGTCTTTTTGATGCGGCTGCTTTGGGGCAATATATAGGGGGTACTCATACGGATGCCACACCAGGATTTATTAATGGAGGGTGTCTTTTTAATCCTTCATTATTAACCTACGAATGGCATGCTGATGAAAAAAACAGAATGATTCCCTATGCCGTATTTGAAGGTGCGCGCTATAGAATCAATAATTTACACATCCATTCAAAAAAGTTAAAAGAATTTTCTTCGTTGAAAGAAAAAAGAAATGAAATCACATGAATATAAGAAATCTGTTAGTGCCACTTGCCTGCTTGGTATTTTTTACCGACATACAAACCAAGACAGTCAAAACTTCTGTGATTATCCCGTGCTACTATAAACATACCCAATATCTTTATTCTCTTTTAAAATTATATGAGCAACAAACATCTCTGGCAGACGAGGTCGTTATTTCGATTTCAGAAATCCATAAAGTTGATCCGGCCTTCTTGCTAGCCTTGCAAGAAGGCCCCTGGCTCTTTCCCGTGAAAATCTTTACCTCCGAGCAGGTGCAGCAAGCTGGTACCAATAAAAACATTTGTTGCAACCATGCAACCGGAGATATTTTTATCATACAAGATGCAGATGATATTCCGCACCCCCAACGCGTAGAAATCATTAAATATTTTTTTGAAAATTATGAAGTCGACCATATCATGCACCGGTATTTTTGGTTAGATTACCCAAAGGACGTAGATTTTGTCTTACAAAAAAACTTTGCATCAATTCCTGTTTCATGGGCTCAAAATTATCCCTGTTGCGATATCAACTATACCAATGGAGAAATTGCCCTTACCAAAGAGGTATTTAACAAAATTCAGTGGACAGCATGGTCAGTCGGAGAAGATGTGATATTCAATCGGGAGGTGTACGTCCAATTTAAACACTGCTTACTTATAGATATCCCTCTCCTTTCTTATAATTTCTTTCTTTCGTCGCACTTCTAGGGCATAAGCGCATATAAAAATCGATTGTACGGATGATTATGGCAAAAATATATAAAAGATATAACCGAGGAATTTAACATGAAGGTTATTTTGTTTGCTCAACCTTTTACTCTTTTTCGACGATTTTTGCTGAGCCTTCTGTTAATCATCCCTCATGTAGCTTATTCGGCAGAACCTCAAAAACATGTTATTGGCTGTTGGTACGGAGGCTTTTTTTCTTGCTTTTGTGCGGTATTAAATCAACTTGATTGGTGTGAAGCAAACAATAAAACCCCTGCCGTTTATTGGGGTCCATTATCATATTACTATGTTGAAGGTGGCTATAGGAATGAACATACCAATGTTTGGGAATACTATTTTGAGCCTGTTTCAAGGATGCGCTATGAACCGGGCGACCAGGTTTATAATGTCTATACCTTTACTGACGGACCTTCTTGTCGATTTTGTTGGGATAAAATCAATCAACAAACTCGCGATTATGCTTTTTATCTTATTACCAAATACGTAAAAATAAATCCCATAGTCCAACAAAAAATCGATGACTTTTCCCGAGCAAACATGCGCAGCAATACGATTGGAATCCATTTACGTGGCACCGATAAAAAAATCGAAGAAGAACCTGTGAGCCCCGAACAAATAACCGCAGCCGCACTTACCTATGCAGATAGTGACACTCAATTTTTACTCGCCACTGACGAACAACAGTTACTAGATAGAATGATTGCCTTACTGCCAGGAAGAAAAATATTTTTTTATAATTGCTACCGATCAGACGACGGCACACCACTGCATATCGGACAAAAAAAGGTGTTGCCCGCGCAACTTGGAGAAGATGTTCTTGTTGAGGTCTTATTACTCGCACAATGCAGCATGCTTGTACATACTGTATCGAATGTCTCTACTGGAGTTCTTTATTTTAATCCGTACCTGCCCCATTGTTTGGTGAAATAAAATGACACTTTTTATAAAAGGAATAATGATGAAAAAATATACTTTATTATTTTTTTCAGGAATGCTCTGCGCGATCTTTTTTGGTAATCCTATAAACACGTCCCAAGAGATAACTCAAAATCACAAAGAAAAACGCTCAAAGGATAACATCAAACTCCTTGTCCTTATCATCGCTTCGGACGATTATCCCGTCTATAAAGAACTACAAAAACTATGGCGTTCCTATATGCATTATGATAAAAATCACGTAGAGGCATATTTTATCAGGGGAGATCCTGATTTAGCCACAGACTGTGAAATTCACGATGATGTTATTTGGACAAAGACGCCAGAAAATCTTATTCCGGGGATTACCAATAAAACAATTTTATCACTTGAAGCTTTTCTCCCTCGCATCAAAGGTGAGTTTGACTACATTTTGAGAACCAATTTATCTTCATTTTATGTCTTCCCCCGATTGCTTGAATTTTTAGGCTCCTGTCAGAAAAATCATTTTTATTGCGGTTCTATGATCCTTTATACACCAGGCATTGCTTCTGGCTGTGGTTTTCTTATAACGCCGGATATAGCAGAAATACTTGTTCAGCACAAAAGCGATCTTGTGAATAACACAACGCCAAATATAATAGAAGGCCATGAAGCTTATGATGATATTGTTATTGGAGCACTTATTAAAAATAAAGGCATCCCTTTAATACAACATCCACGTATGGATTTTTGTACTCTTGAAACATGGCATCAGCATAACACTATAATTCCTGAAAATATTTTCCAATTTAGAGTCAAAAGTTATTGGGATAATCTACGCCTCACTGATGATATTTATATTCAGTCACAGCTCTTAAAAATGTTCTATTAAATAAATCGATTCCCTTGCCTTGACAAAGAAAGTCACTTTACATATCGTAAAACAAAAGTTGTTGAGAAACGCAACCATTAAATTTATGCATACTACAAAAAGGAGACTAATTAATGAAAATTCGCTATCACCTTTTTCTCAGCTGCATTATGGCCCTACCGTGCTCTAGTGGTCACATCCCAAACGTTCCGTGAGCGCCAAAGAACTTGTATTTAAAACTGTATTTTCTATGAAGGGGTACAGCGTCCTTAGCGCTGTTTTTGATTCACCGAATGACTATATTATTTTTGCCGATGACCACCATAATTCCTGTAATTTTTAGTATTACTAAACACAATCTTCACAAAGACTATAAAAGGAGAACCAC
>Ga0206948_1081_pt1 | contig 17871 bp, 11 predicted proteins | sample Alteio_BWOrgHeat_FD_153236 | JGI IMG/M metagenome (GOLD analysis project Ga0206948, IMG submission 153236) | Enriched cells from forest soil in Barre Woods Harvard Forest LTER site, Petersham, Massachusetts, United States -... | ecosystem: Environmental > Terrestrial > Soil > Temperate forest > O... | reverse complement strand
GCCTCTGCCAACACTCTGGCCGCCGCCAATTACGATTTCGCTTACGTCAGCGCCCCCGCCGGGCTTACCGTCACCAAAGCCGTTCTCACCGTTACGGCCAATGACCAGAGTAAATCCTATCGTAGCGGCGATCCGTCATTTACCTATAGCTATACGGGATTAGTCAACGGCGACGGCAGCGACGGCTTCACCGGAGCGCTCGGCCGCACTGCCGGGGAGAGTGTCGGCAGCTACAGTATCCTGCGCTATACGCTGGCCGCTGCCGGCAATTACACTATCGGCGCCTATAATCCCGGCATCTTCACCATCAATGCCGCACCGGTGGCCGATGTGTCCGATACCATCCCTGACACGGTGATGCGCGCGTCGGAAGATATCTCGTTGAATATGGGACGTAATTTATTTCCCAGCCTCCAGGCGGCCCCCATGAATCAGCTCACCATCACCGTCAACCCTTTCTATTTATCCATAAAAAATGTCAATGCGCCTATGATGGATGAACTGACGCATTTATCACCCACCGCTTTCGGCGATACTTCCGATGAGTTCCTTTTAGGCGAGGATACCGAAGAACCCCCTCGTTATCTTGATCGGTAAAAATAATCTCCCCGACCCCGCATCAAAATTAATTATATTAAAATTGTTATTTTGTGGTATAGTTGGTTAGTGAATTATTAACGCGCCACAATAAATATGGCAATTATCAAGGCATAGCAAGTATAAGAGTTACTACATGACTGAAACTAAAGCCGTGAATAACCTTAGTTTTTCCCAGATCAAGAAAGCTATTGCCGGTGATCTCACAACGGGCAAAAGGAAGCGCGTGGGTAAATTGGCACCTGACAGGGTATTGGCACCTGACGGAGTATGGGAAATCACCTATAGCGTTTCGGCTAATCCACCGAGCGGGGTAAGTCATTATGGTGCGGAGAACCTCAGAAACTTAGAACAAACCACGGATAGCCAAGGAAATCTATTGCCTGCCGAGATGCTGGCCTTTCAGCAGCGCGTGAAAGCGGTCTTAGAAGGCGTTCCCGAAGGAATTGAGGGTATTATCGAAGAAGAGCAACGCTTGCATAAGGTTCGCTATGTACCAGCTTTGCCCGGAAAGCCTGCAAATGTTAATATAGTAGTCGGCGAAGGAAAAGAAGGTACGGAGTTTGCCGGCATTGCAGGATATTACCATATACAACGGGAAGGAGTTGGTTATGCAGTTCTTAATGCAAAAGGCCTCCTTAATCATTCAGAACTGGCCTTAAAGCATGCACTTAGGCATGAAGTGAATCATATTTTAGGTTTGAGTCACCCAACCGAGGAACCTGACCTTACAAAAGCAACCCAGCATAACGTAAACGGTGGAGGTAAAAATAATAATGCTTTGAATTTGACTCATTCGGACCATACGCATGACCGTGCGGGAAGGCCCATCCGCCGTGGAATAAATGATGGATATCTCGATGGATACGAGGGAGGTACCAGCCAAACCTATAAAGGGTCTAGGCATTCCTCAATGTCGGTCTGGGATGACCAGTTGTTAGCCCAACCGCCAAAGGCCTATCTAGCCAGCAATGGCCGTCGATATATTGATCCGAACGACCAACTCGGCTATGGGCGTCGTCATGACGGGAAAAACTCCACTATTACAGCGGAGTTCATCCAGCGAGCAAGGTATAGCGTTATTCATGCCGACCCGGACAAGAAGCCTATAACCTTAGACCTTCGATCCGCAAACGCCTCGGGTTTGCACGCGGTGGGAAATAAGCCGTTGTTTGTGAATATGCACGTTGAGGCTGGAAGCAGGGATCCTGTAATTGACGGGGAACTTGCCCCAAAGCACATTACAGGTGATAAGCCAGACGATTATAAGAAAGGAGTAGCATGGATTCACTTGCAACGCGCCTTCGACAGCGCTCCCGTAAAGAATGTACTGGCTGACAAAACACGCATTCCGCTTGATGTGACGACGCGAGAAGGCAGCAATGTGCAGGCTGGGGATTCCAACGATGCAATCTATTTAAATGGGGGAAATGTAGCAGTCACAAGTGGAAAAGGACAAGATCATTTCATAATTGCGCAAACGACATATGCCAATAACGTAATTCGTGATTTTGAATCAGGCGACCGCCTGAATGTAAAAAGCGAGGATTTTAAACGCATAGAATTACGGTCACGTAAGGACTTCCGGTATAACGACAAGACGTGGGAAGGCACGGAAGTAGTACTGTTCGAAAAAGTGGGGGATAAGAAACCGGCAAGTTCCGTTTTTGTCCTGAACGCATCGCCTGAGCAAGTAGAAAAAGCGATTGGAAATTATGTAGGCAAAAATTCTCAAGACGAACATAATTATGGCGCTGGAGAGAGCCTAAAATTTCAAGGTAAAATAGAAATCAAAGAGCCGCCACCAGCATTATCTGCACCTCACCCCAATCCTCCGATTTCCGTTATTCCGGCTATAATTCCATCCGATGCGTCTATTGCGCCTGGGGAAAAACCAACAGTAAATAATGTCCCACCTGTCGCAAAGCCGTCTTTAGAACAAAAATGGGCAAAATACAGAAAGATCGTTACCAACAATATTGCAAGGCTGACTCGCTGGGCCGACGTTAATAACGATGGCACCTTATCGGCAGAGGAAGCTAAGGCATTAAATAATAGCACGCAGGCCGGCAAATGGTTGCAAGAAGAAGCCTCCAAACTGATAAAATCCTTCGATACGGATGGCCATGGGATAAGCATGAAGGAACTCGCCGCCGCCGCTGACATTATTCGGAATGACGAAACAATGAGCAGTATACTTAATTTACATGGAAAGCCTATCGACGCGAAAACGGTAGGTAGTAAATTGGCTGTTTATGCCAAAAAATACGATGTCAATATCGCAGTCGCCCAAGTGCCGGAAGATACGAATCATGCGCCGCTTGGGAGCGCTGTATCTCCAAAACCTGCTCAGCAGGGTGCAACCAAATAATCCGCTGTTTAATCCAATTCGCAATTCATCGGTAGCGAATGGGACGAGCGAAGCGAGGACTAGCGCCGTTGAGGCGCGCAGGCTGCGCGCCGCTTGAACGCAAATTGGCATAAGACATTTGGGAGGACCTTATGTTTTGGCAGGAGTGACAGGAGTCGAACCTGCAACCCCCGGTTTTGGAGAACGCTACCATATCACCAGTGCCAATCAATGTGAATAAAATACAATAATAAAATCAGTTGGTAATAAAAATCCATCTGTTGGCATCTTTAGGCATTAATCGGCATTTTTTTGAGTGAAATGCCCCACCACTGCCCCACGATACGTCTTCCTATAATGGTAATGCTCACCGCGATTTGGCAGAGCAAAATGAAATGCTTAAATGCCATAAATTGAGATAAGCTTCTGCATAGCCAGACTGAAGGTTTGCAAGCTGTGGTGCGGTTTTCGCGTACATCAGCAGGGTTAATTTCGATATAATGCCCTACATATTCATAAATATTTAACATTTCCTCTTTTTTCATATAGTACAGTGGCAGCTAATCCTATTTTATGGTACCGCATCTCATGCTATCACCTAATTTATCTAAAACTAGCAGCAACTTACCTATTGGCGGTCCACGTCTGGCCACCGCCCAAGCATGGGTATTGACGCCGGACGGGCTAATGCCTATCGCAGAATCCATCATGCAGAACAGCAGTTCCAAGCTGGGCGAAGAGCAGTTAAAAGGCAGCCGCTATATAATGGCTATTTTTGAACCGGAAGATATTAAAACAGTCGAAGCAGTGCGTGCGAAGCTCGATCTCGAGCAAAAGCGGTGGCATGACAGCCAGATTGAAATGGCATCCTATCAAGGGGAAAAATTGGATATCGACCATTATTTTGAAAAATATAGGCAAAATGCGGAAATGCTGGTGCATCCAGACGCACCGGCACAATTGCTTGATCCGAAAATTTTGGAGCGCTACATGGCGCTATACGAGCAATTGCCCGAAAATTTGCGAACCGTTGCCAAAAAATGTGGCATCATCACCATTTTCGATTCGGCTAAGCATTTAACCCGCGGAGCCGCTCTTTTAACAGATTCCTCCCGTAATATTATGGCCATAGCGCCGCAAGCTATAAATTGGGGCAATTCGGATGATGCGTTGGTTGGAATAGGGGGGTCAAGCTATCTTCAGGACAAGAGCTCTATAAAGTATGGACTTCAGGATTTAGTAAAACCCAAGCTAATTGATCGATCTCCATTATTAAAAGATATCTATACCAAAGCGGAAAAGCAAAGTCGAAACCTGCCGGACACGCCCGAATTTCGTGGCTGGATGTCTAATGGCCTGCAAATCACTCAATCCTCTGCCGAAAGTTCTTATGAAAGCATACCGCTGTTGTACTTAATGACAAAAGGGGAATTTGAAATGGTGGGATTAAGCCAGTCCCTCCCCTATGTGTATCTTGCGCAGCAGTATTTGGCGCAGGAGATTGACGCGTATGCCGATGAAATTCTTAAAAGACAGCCGGCACAGCTAACCAAACCGCCATTCGGCTTTCGAATCAATGTTACAAAACTCACCGAACCGCAGCAGACTTATTTCAACCGCTTGAACGCCATCCTGCGGTTACTGGAAGTAACGCCGGATGAATTCGATACTATATTCAAGCATAAATTGGCAGATCAAACTCTGAATCACGGTTTAGCATTATTGCAGGGCATTCTTAATCCTGAAAAGTTCAGACAGCATCCCGATAGTTTTTCGCTTCCTGAGATTAGGGGCAAATACGATCCAAACCATCATTTTAGACAGAAGAAAACGTTAGCCATTAACAGCGCTTCTGATTCAGTTGCTGTCAACCGGCAGAACATGTTGAAAGCTAGTAGAGACATTGCGGCTGAAGTTACATCCGGTTTTATTAATAATGCAGTAAATATATTAGGATATTGCGGAATACAGATTGCTCCTCAGGCTATGGACTTCATGAAAGGTCCGGTTTCATCGGCAGAAGCTAAACAACTCGATGATAGTATCCGGGAAAAATTAAAGTTTTCGGATGTGCGTCCGGATAATATGAATGCCTTGCAGCGCTTTGCATCTGGAGAGATTCCGATGCACGTGCTGGCGGTCACCCCCGGCATCCAGCTTTTTGCAGGCGGCAGGATTATCCCGAAAAGCTGCGGCGAAATGATTCATAAAGCGCTCGCAGTAACCATTGCCCAGCTTTCGATCCAAAAGAATGTTTCCATTCAAACAAAAGGAGGGGTGAGTGCTTTATTCGAAAAAATGAACGATTTATTGCCCGATATAATGGTGTCGCAGGACACAATCGACAGGGAAAAAGAAATAGCTGACATACGAAAAAAATATGCGAAATCCGGTGAGCGTCAGGCATATCAGTTTAATGAAGCCCAGACGGTGGCGGCGCAATTGCAGAAAGCGGATGTCAATGCGCTTTACGAAAGGGAAATCAAACCTCTGGCAAAGGCATTAAGCATTAAGGTCAAATATAAGAAAGAGGACATGTATGTAGATGCACATAAAGCATTGGGAGATGTTCTATTTAGCGATCCGATCCTAAAACTGGCCGTAGCATACGCCACCGATAATATTGCTGATATTTATGCTTTGATGAAAGATAGCGCCGCCATCGCAGCCATTGACCATGCCCAAAAACAGGTAGCCGCTTTCAAAGATATTACCAGGGAGTCGATCGCCCCGACCTTGCAATGGAGCAATCATCAAGAGGCACTGACAGTTTGGGGAAAATGCAACATGTTGCAAGCGTGCCTGGGAATGGATTTACAGGCAAAGCTCGCGCCCAGGCGGTATCCGCCTCCGAAACCATCTGCTACGGGTAGCAATTCCCTTATCACCGAGATAACCCGTATCTACGGCGCTCTGGATGCACGCTATGACCAGCATCAGTTGTTGCATGAGGCGCTTTCGTCGGTGGGCATCTCGGCTGTTTTGCATGCGGCGCGAACCCAAGCTGCATCCCTTCCTTTGGAAAAACATAAGGAATCACTTGAGAAGGTGCGAGATCGGGTGGGACATGTCCTTGGTTTAAAACGGGGCGACGTAGCGGAAGTATACCGCAAAAGCAACCAGCAACTCAAAGAGGTGCTCCGTGTTTCTCCGGTATTCATGGCGATGCTTGTCGGAGAAGAAGCCCTGATAGCAAAGACCGAACGAGAATCCAGCGCGCTGGATTCTCCGGCAGCCGTTCGTAACTATGTTGCAAACACTATTTTACCCAAACTGGGTATGGCCGATGAACCTCCGGCTCCGGCGGAGCCCAGGCCATCCCGTCACGTTATAAAACACGCGCGCGATGAGGCTGCGAAAACGGAAATAAGACGGCGCGACACTGTACGCGCAATATCGCTTGCGGCCGCGGCCGCGGCGGCGAAAGCGGTCGAGGATGCCGCTTCGGCAGCAAGAGCAGCGGCCGATAAAGCGCGCCATGAAGCGGCGGCCGAGCGAAAGCGGCAAGAAGACGAAAGAACCCGCGCCGCTCAAGCGGCTGAAGATGAGCGCCGTGCCCAAAAAACCAAGAATGAACAAGCCGCTCAAGCACAGGCAGCCAGAGAAAAAGCAGAGGCAGAAGCTCAAAGAGCCCTTAAAGAGCGCCAGGCAAAAATTCCATTGCCATCGGCCCGAGAAAAGGCGTTTGCCGCTACGGCGGCAGCGCTGGCGGATGAGACGACTAAGGCGGCCTGTATTGCACTGGAGCAATCCTGCGATCATTTTAGATGCGACCTGCCGCCCAATGGGGCAGTCCCGCGCATTAGGCTGTCATTTAAAGGCGATGACACCGCCCATTCGCAGGATTTTAATCTGGTTGATCCCGCTATAAGAGAGGGGTACGCATCCCTCGGCATCCTGCCGACACCGGAAGAAGCTTTGGATTTGAAAGCATTGGTCAATGGGATACTTGCGAGTGACTTCAAGCCCATCGTCAATAAAACTCCCAAAAATGGTGCTCGCGTCGAAAAAAACGATCCCTTGCCTTTTTTGGCAATTGACCCCGAAAAGCGCCAGATAACGTGCGCCGTGGGGAAAAATGGCATGTGGGAGGCAAAAATCGTCAGCTGTTATGGCGATGAAACCAAGCCGACCACGGTGATTATTTCGCTGGGCGTTCATGGCGATAATCCGCAGGCCGAGTCACTTACCAAAGATCGAATGAGCATGATCGAAGCGCTTCTGGAACGCTACAATCCTCGCAGGAAAGAGCATTTCAAAGGAATTCCCACCAAAGGTGAGGTGGAGGCCTATGTGCAGAATCAAACCGATGCCCTGCGCGCGCTCGACCCCAAGGATGCCGCAGGAACTTGGGAATATGCCAAAAATATTGAGCTGTTTTGTCCCTCTGCCGACGTAGTGGGAGCCTATAACGCAACGCGCAAAGAAGCTGGAATGCCTGAGCTTAACATCCCCGATATTGTGATGCTGGATGATGCTTGGAGAGCGGCATGGGAAAAAAATAAAATAGGAGAAGTCAATCGGTTAGGCGAACCGGCTAATGCCAATCTGAGCCGCAGCTTTACCATATTGCCGGAATTCGATCCCAGAACGTGGCAATTAAAAAAGAACCCGCAGCCCACGATAATCGGCTCCCCGCGTTTGGAGCGCGATGGCAGCAACCATACCTGGCATCTGGCATTTACGGTCAAAGTATCCGACAAAGAAGTGCGCGACCGTACAGTGAATCTATGTATCGACGATCCCGAAATCGCTGTTAAACGCGCTAACGAAGTGCTGTATGGCAATGAGGAACGCCCAGGTTTTGTCCTGATGCTGATGGACTACTTTAAACAGCACCCTACTGCCCGATGGGCTGAATCATCCAGCATGAATTCCACTACCGGTCTTGTCTCCGATCTAAATGAAGACATAAAAGGCAAATTGACGGAAGCAGACATAGCCGCATACCACGCCATGCTCAAAGAACACCTGAAACCAGGAAACCGCCTATTGCTGAGACGTAAAGACAGCGATGGCGGCATCGTTACCTTAACCGTACATATCAGACAACAGCGTGGAACAGCATTCGAAGATGCCGGTTCCATGACGTTTTCTCTCACTCCGCCGTTCATTCCGGGAGATGCAGGAAAAAATCTGACCGCCAAGAAAGCATTTAAGCGCAACGTGGAAACCGTAGAAAGTTTTTTACGCGGCGACATGGATCGGGCGAAGCTCGATATGCTCATTCGGGATCGTACCCCGCGCTTCGAGCGCGACCTCACGGTACGGATAGAAGAACAAACAGAGCAAAACGGCAGAATCCCGCTTATATTTTCAGTCATGCGCGGCGCGCAAGATAAAAAGCAGGAACAGCAGCTCGATAGTACAGGCATGCCGATACAGCTATCGGGCGTCTCTCTTCCGGCCAATGATCCAAACCATGATAAATACGTGGCTGATTTGCAAGCCACCGTGCAAAAGCATGTCCAGGCACTTGCCGATAACTATTACACCGACCGCCATATCGCAGCACTGCCCGATCATTGGAGGGATATGGATTATGAGACGCTGCACGAAGCGCTTAGTCCGAATAATATTACTGCAAAAGTCAGTTATAAGCCTTATCCGAGCTTCAATGCCGACCTTCCTAAAGAATGGCTTGTCTATGCTGTAAATACCAATCTGCATCTTTTCCCCAGTACGGAAAAATCCGGTGCCATGACCGGAGATGCTGCCGCTAACGACAATCCCGATATGAGACCGGGCGTTCGTCAACGTATGCCAAGTTGGAAAAATCTTGCCGACCATAATACTGTGGAACCGTTAGCAATGCGGATGCGTAATAAAATAAAGATGCATCCTATACGATAGTTTGCTGGCCTTGTTGCGTAAAGGCGGCGTAGTTTACTATAGTCATTCGACATAATAATTATCCTTGCTAACCCCCCATCTATGCTGGGGTGACTGTTTGAGTTAGACAATTCCGGGATTAGGAATCTGCGTGGGTCCGCTCAAAGCCCAATTTGGAGACTCCTAATGACCGATTGCAATCACTTGAATCATACAAGGCGGGAATGCAAATATCACGTTGTAATCATCCCGAAGTATCGCAAGAAAGTTCTGTTTGGTCAATTGCGTAAGCAACTTGGCCCGGTATTGCACGAACTGGCATCCCGCCGGGAAAGCAAGATCGAAGCGGGGCATATGATGCCGGATCATGTGCATATGCTTCTGTCGATACCGCCAAAATACTTTGTATCGCAGGTGGTAGGACTTATCAAAGGCAAGAGTGCGATATGGATCGCGCAGAATGTAGACGGCAGAGGCAAAACTTTACCGGAGCGAAGTTCTGGGCGAGGGGGTATTTTGTTTCAACCGTAGGTAGAGACGAAGAAGTTATCCGCCGCTATATCCGAGATCAGGAAATAGCGGATAAGCAACTCGAACAGCAAAATCTTTTCATATAAAGCGAAGCGTTAAACCGCTTTGAGCGGTTCCCATTCAACCGGCTTTGCCGGGAGTAATTGATTTTTGGGGCACTCGTAGGGCAAATTGGGTCAAATTCACTGAATTTTCTGCTGCCAGAATAAATTCGATAAAAATGGGTGGTAGGGCAATTTATTGTGCTTTGTTGCCCTATGATTGCCCTATTGGCCTTTTTAAAACCTGCTAACCTGTTGGCAGGAGTGACAGGAGTCGAACCTGCAACCCCCGGTTTTGGAGACCGGTGCTCTAGCCAATTGAGCTACACTCCTACGTAGTGAATTTTCAGAATTTCTTATTTAACCAGATGGGTAAAATCATTATTTGCTACCCAAATTGCTACTGAACTTCCGGAACCCTGCGGAATATTCCTGCAGGGACGATGTTTATAGCAGACCTAAATATGTTGTCCAGCTTAACAACGGCAGGCGGAGCAGCAGAAAATCAACCGATTGAAAGCCGAGTTGCAGGACTGGAATCCCGTCAGTATTATAGAACGCGTCATGGCTCAACCCGTCCAAAAAACAGATCCTGTTTCATTCACAACCTGGGCAGGTTTCGCCATGATGTGCGTGGGCATGTTCATGGCGATCCTCGATGTCCAGGTGGTTGCCACTTCTCTGCCCGCCATACAGGGTGCGCTTGGCATCGAGCCCGATCAAATGAGCTGGGTTCAGACCGCATACTTGATCGCCGAGGTGATTGCGATACCGCTGACAGGATTCCTCACTCGCCTGCTTTCCATGAGAGGGTTGTTCATCATTGCGATCACGGCATTTACGGTCGCATCCGTAGGCTGCGCTGCGAGCAACAGTTTCATCTCCCTTATCGCATGGCGCATTTTGCAGGGTTTTGCGGGAGGCACTCTGATTCCGTCCGTATTCTCAGCGGTTTTTCTGCTCTTTCCGTTTCGTCTCCAGGGGATAGCTACCACCATCGCCGGCGTTCTGGCGGTTTTGGCTCCCACCGTCGGGCCGATTATCGGTGGCTGGATTACCACGACCTATTCCTGGCACTGGCTGTTTCTCATCAATGTCGCTCCCGGCGTTTTCTCATCGCTTGCGACGGTTTGGCTGCTTCCGGTGGGCAGGTCCGACGCCAGCGAGGCGCGCAAACTCGATTTTATCTCCATCGCGTTGATGGCCGTAGCACTCTCCGGGCTGGAAATTGGGCTCAAGGAAGCGCCGCATCGCGGTTGGTTGTCGCCGCTTGTCTTCGGCCTGTTGGCCATGACCGCCGTTTCAGCCGTGGCCTTCGCCCGCCGTACGCTGAAGGCGGCGCATCCAGTCGTGGAGTTACGAACGCTCGCTAATCGCAACTTCGCCATCGGCTGTATATTGAGCTTCGCACTTGGAATTGGGCTCTTCGGCTCGGTTTACCTGATGCCGGTGTTTCTTGCTTTCGTTCGTGGCCACAATGCGCTGGAAATCGGCAAGATTATGCTGATCACCGGCATGGCGCAATTAATCACCGCTCCGGTGGCCGTTGCGCTTGAACGGCGGGTTGACGCACGCCTTCTCACCGCCATGGGGTTTCTCCTCTTTTCGATTGGCCTTGGTTTAAGCGCCTTCCAAACCGGCCAGACTGATTTCGTCGAGATGGTATGGCCGCAGGTAATTCGAGGAGTGGCGATCATGTTCTGCATATTGCCGCCGACACGGTTAGCATTAGGGCAGCTTGCTCCCGCTCAGGTGCCGGACGCAAGTGGGCTTTTTAACCTGATGCGCAACCTCGGCGGCGCGATTGGTATCGCCCTTATCGATACGGTCATTTATACCCGCGCACCGGTGCATGCACAGGCTATTGTCGATCGCTTGCAACACGGTGATATTGCAACCGCAAAGGCCGTTGGCATTCCGCTCGATAAATTTCTGTTCCCGCCACTGGAGATGAGCGATGCCGCCATGCAAAATATGGTAAAGCCTATGGTCGAGCGCCTGGCTTTAGTTCAGGCAATCAACGAAGCTTGGTTCATGGTTGCGTTGTTGTCCTCCACCAAATCCTATTTATCGCTCTACCGTGATCCGGTAGTGGCCAAAAATGTCAGCAAATCGGAATTCCGCATCCATGACCTGATGAACCATCATCATCCGGTCAGCCTTTATATCGTCACTCAGCCTAATGATAAAGCCCGGTTGCGCCCATTGGTGCGCGTAGTGGTCAATATGATCATCCGGCTGTTGGCCGACCGTATGGAATTCGAGCATGGCCGCCACAAGCCGCATTACAAGCACCGGCTGCTTATGATGCTGGATGAATTCCCCAGCCTCGGCAAACTGGAGATCATGCAGGAGTCTCTGGCCTTTGTTGCTGGCTACGGCATCAAATGCTACATCATCGTGCAGGACATCAACCAGTTGCAGAACCCCGCATCAGGGTATGGTCGGGAAGAAAGCATTACCTCCAATTGCCATATCCAGACCGCTTTCCCGCCCAACCGGCTGGAAACCGCAGAACACCTATCCAAGCTGACCGGGCAGACCACTATCGTCAAAGAACAGATTACCACCAGTGGCAGACGTATCGGTGCAATGCATGGGCAGGTATCGCGCACTTTTCAGGAAGTGCAGCGACCATTGCTGACCGTCGATGAAAGCATGCGCATGCCCGGCCCGAAAAAAGACAGCCATGGCATGATACAGGAACCGGGCGATATGGTGATCTATTGCGCGGGTTTCCCAGCCATCTATGGCCAGCAACCACTCTATTTTAAAGACCCGGTATTCCAGAAGCGCTCGGAAGTCCCCGCACCGAAGATGACTGACAAACTTATAACGGGAGGTACACCATGAAAAAACTATGCAGCATAGTGATGATGGCTATGGGCTGCCTTACCGTATTCGCTGTAACAGCTTCATTGGTTGGAATCCGTATCAATACCACAGGCAGCTATCCACCTGGCATCTACTGGATGACCAATGCGCCCATCGCTAAAGGAGCACTGGTTATCTTCTGCCCTACCAATACTGTTGCCTTCCATCAGGCCAAAGAGCGCGGCTATATCAATGCAGGCTTTTGTCCAGGCGGCACAGGTTATATGATCAAGAAAATCCTGGCTGCTGCTAATGATCGGGTAGAAATGACTGCTGCCGGTGTATTAGTCAATGGCGTATTACTGTCCAACAGCAAACCGATGAAGATGGATTTGGAAGGGCAACCTCTATCACCTATTGAAGGCGATATTGCAGCACTGGATAATAATTCCGTGCTGTTGATGTCCGATTATAGCTCTAAATCCTTTGATGCGAGGTATTTTGGCTTAATGAATAAAACCCAAATTATCAGTGTGATTCGGCCTCTATTCACTTGGTAATCAATATCGATCATCAACCGTGTAACTATGCAGTTCTAAAGCTGCATATCAATTATATTAACCAGGAAAAAGGAAAGACATTTATCTTTCTGCAATGTGTGCAGCGAAATGAATCACTTAACATTATTCTGGTCGCGTTATGGCGGGTAACTCTCAAGCTTGAATTGCATCTTTCGCAATTGATATTTTGTTTCAATATTCCATCAAGCATGTCTTGAACTTGTTGATTCCCCATGCCCTCTATTAAAGAATATCCAACCATGCTTCTTGTATAAAAGGCATTCTTTGCTCCTGTGTCCATTTGCTGAATTCTATTAAAAAGCTCCATAATTACGTGCGATAAAAATAGCATCACATATGGCAACCAAGCATATACCACATGATAATTGTCATCATCAGCAGGATGCTTGAATATAAAATTAAAATTCTCTGGCGATGTCTGCAATTCTAAATGCTGTGTCGTTATGAGGTGAACCGCATGCTGAAACAGTAGTTCAAACCCACGATCACTTTTTTTATCAAATAATATCTCATTCAAAAGAGGGGCATGCATCACAGAGGCTATTCTTAGCTTTGCAATAGCCTTCGCAAATATTTCAATGCGCCTGTTACCTAGTGTGCTTTGTGTAAGTTTTTTAGGGTCACCAATTATGAATTCCTATAAAAATCATCTTCATCTCCTAGCATCCACGTTAAATAAATTAGATTATCTTTTAACGGTTTTCTAAGTAGATTAAAGGCAACAACACTCTTCCTTTTTTCAAAGCATCGTAATGCTTCATAGATATGGTGGAGACAATCGGAAACCATAGCTATTGTTATTTGATTTAAAATAACTCGCTTTGCTTCTTTAGAATATCCAGTTTTCCTGAGCGCAGCAATTGTGTCTTCACTGGCAGCAATTTTTTGAAATTGTGCCGCATTGATTTTACTCTTGAATTTTACTGTAACAAGATTTGCTTCCGCCGCTAAATATTCTTTTAATACATGAACACATTGGTCATGAAGAAAGTAACAATACTCATGACTAGCTCGAAGCTTGGGCGGGATATTTTTTAGTCTGTTACGCGGGATGTTTCCTATCGCCGTTGCCTTAGACCGGGATTTTACCATTGGGGCATCATTTTTTATTACCGGTTGGAGTAGGCAACTGCGTATTACCTTCAAGTTTCTTAAATGCTTCTGTTAAAGTATCCGCAAACAATCTGCATAATGCTCGATATTCGACAGCTTCGCCAAAACTCAGTCCATTGGAGGTGCCAGCATGTGCAGCTGTATTACGTAACTTGCGTAGCCGATTAAATAAGTCAACAGTGCGAGAATCTATTGCTTCTTTTACATATAGGGAATGAATCACATCCACAGGCTTAAAACGGCGGGTTTTTTCTAGTAAGTCTGAATGCTGAATAATTATGCGCTCTATATCCTGATAAGATTGTAAAATAGCAGCTTCAGGAAAACTAGCTGCCAGCTGCAAATATTTAGTTTCAGCACCCTCACCAACCTCAAACTCTGAAGAATTTATCAGTAATGGTTGGATCGGGAAGCCCTTGTGATCATAAATTTCGGAAACAACTTGCTGCGCATTTTCTAGTTCCTTTGTGAATTTTGCCTTTGTACCACCGGGTAAGCTTAATTCATCAAGCCGTCGCACTAAACTTCCGAAATAAGGACGTAACCAATACAGAAAAGTTAGTGTTACTAACGGCCATGCTAAAGAGGCCACTATCTTAGTGATGAATGTTAGCCAATCCATAAACGCAACCAATTTCGGTAGAATTTGATATGAGATATAGGCACGAATTCTAATTTTTTGCAATAACCTACTTAAAAATATCCAACTTTTGAGATTATTATTAATAACATTTTGTGGTAATATTAATAATATTGCATCATATATGATATTATTAATTATTGAAGTAATGTCATATATAATGTATTATGCAACTTATAAATCTGGCTATTGCAGTATCATATATGGAAAAATCATCTCTCATCACGAACATGGTGCATAAAATAAACCAAAGACGGGAACATCTCGGTATCAGCCAAGCACGGCTTGCTGAGATGACGGGTATTTCCTTACCTACCATTCAGCGATTCTTTTCAGAAAATGGCGCTAAGGTTTCGCTGGAAACCGCTTCCAAAATAGCGGAGGCATTAGGTTTAAATCTTATGCCTAAAGAGATTATCGATGAACAAACGCTCTTGGAAAAGCATGCGCGCAAGAAAGCGCGCTGGTTAACTTCCGTGGTGCAAGGAACGTCTTCACTCGAAGCACAAGGATTAACAGCGCCATCAGCGAAAGCGGTTGAACAGCGGTTTTTCTATGAATTGATGGCTGGCCCGAAAAGTAAAATCTGGAGCGCGTAATGCCTGTTTTCCCTACCATAGAAGGAGCAACGCCTATAGACGATGCTTCCGGGCTAAAGTTGAACATCGTTACCATAGAAGCGCTGTATGTGGCAGAAGCCGAAAACATTGTCAAAGCCGTGCTGAAATATCTGGCAGGCAAGCCTTCTAAGCGCTCTGCCCCCTTTACGGTCGATTGGATCATTCGTCTGCATAAAGAGATGTATGGTAATGTGTGGACATGGGCCGGACAAATTAGAACCAGCGGGAACCCCAATATTGGCGTTCCGGCATATATGATTCCAGAAGAATTGCGCAAGCTGATCGATGATTTGCACTGCTGGGAAAGCACTGACATGGAATTGGTTGAACAGGCGGTGCGCTTGCATCATCGCGCTGTATGGATTCATCCTTTCCCTAATGGCAATGGCCGCTGGTCACGCATGTTGTCAGATATTTGGCTTAAACAACATGGGAAGAGTCTGCCAATCTGGCCTGCCGAAATGAACCGGGAAAGCCCTATACGCTCAGATTATATTCGGGCGGTCAAAGAAGCGGATCGTGGGAATTTTGAGCCGTTATTGGCGTTGCAGCGCCGATATATGGCGGCATGAGTTTTCTCTTAATGGTGTGGAATTGGTGTGCCAGAAACAAGAGACAATCATTATGTACCCGAATGGTATCAACGAGGCTTCCTTTTCGATGAAAAGAAAGGACAGCTACGTTACCTTGATTTTGAGCCATATAGAATATTATTGCCGGATGGCTCCACTAAAGAATTAAATGCACCGCGCTGGAAGTCACCTTCTCAATGCTTCTTTCAAACCGATCTCTACACCACCTTCTTTGGCAGCTACGTTAATGATGAGATTGAACGCTACCTGTTTGGGGACATCGATACAAAGGGCTCACGTGCAGTAAGAACGTTCGTAGGGGACGATTACTCTGAGTGGCATCATTGTTTTGAAAACTTCTTTTCATACATTGATGCGCAAAAAATCAGGACACCCAAGGGTCTGCAATGGATTCAGGAGCATTACCCAAGGCTTGACCAACTTGCCTTAATGCTTGAGATGCAGGCAATACGGACAATGCACTGCACATTATGGGCTGAAGGTGTGAGAGAAATTGTTTCCGCTAAAAATTCTGAAACAAAATTTATCGTTACTGATCATCCCGTTACTCTCTACAACCCAGCGTATCCGCCGGACAGCGTTGTGTGCGCATATCCCAACGATCCATCTATAGCACTAAAGGGAACCCAGACTATTTTTCCACTGGATAAAGATCACTGCCTTATTTTGACAAATTACGAATCCGCAAGGGATAGGCGAGGTATATTGCAGTTTGATGGATGAAATATCTAGGCGGGTTTTGGTAATTGGAAATATCATCTCAGGCCATTTGCCCTTACCACCACTGGTTCAGTTTGAGTTAGCATACCTACAATTACGGAAAATCTGTGAAATAATTGCATTGGCATGCCTTGTAGCACACGCTGATATTGAGAAGGCGCGCACCAAAGATATTCTGACTACCTATCAAGCGGATAGGATTATCGACAAGTTGAATGCATTGCATGATAAATTCTTCCCTATACCTACTTTTCCTCAGGTCAATAAAGGTGGACAGATTATTGAATTAATAGACAGAAATTTTGGCAATTATCTTACTAAGCAAGATTTAAAAATTTTGTATTATGAAACTGGGAAATATCTTCATCGTGGCACTGTAGCAGCAATTCTAACGGAATTTCATCCAGAGATTGATTTCTCTAAAATACAGAATTGGCACAGTAAAATTATAGCCCTTCTAAATCATCATAAAATTCAGACTATAAATGACAATGTATTTCTTGCCGTCGGAATGACTGATACAAAAGAAAAAAAAGCGTTTTATGGATGGTTTAGACAAGTTGAATAAAATATCAGTGCGTACCTAGGCTTTCACCTCTTGCCATATACGGCGGTTTGCCCAATTAGATGGAAAACCCATGGAGTTCAAGGGAACTACATGCTTTGCAATTAACTCTTTTAAGTATTTGCGCCAGTGATGATGCGGTGCAATTACATCCATCCAATAGAGCAGAATAACAAGGCTGTTATAGATTTTCCGGGAATTGACAAACTCATCAGAAAGTATTGATGGTTTATTCTTAGGTACTTTGGGCGCAAAAGTAATTTCTCGATCCCATAGCCGTGAATGATGTGCGCAAACATTCCGCACAATAGAAAGATGGTGTAACCATGAGGAAAGCACTTTTTGATCTAAGCTATAGACATCGGCAATAGCCCGTCTAGTGGGCATTGGCTTAAGGTTATAATACCATTTAGAAAGAAGGCCGAGTGACATTACTTCACATACTGCCCAGATTGGCGGCAGTGGTTCAGAATATGTTTGCCTTAAATGATGGATAAAGACTTCATCCGAACGCTCGACTTCCTTTTTGACACCTTCAAGATTTTGTTCCCAATGCGTTAAATTAGCAGCCAGGTCTTTATCCAAATGCGCATGTGGGCCATGATGCTGTGCCATCTGGTGCGCCCATTGTGCTCGAATGGAAACCTCTATACGCTCTATGGCATCCAGAACGAGGAGGCGTAATTCCCGGTCAAAAATATAAAGCTGCAGCACCGCCTCAAATGTTGTTCCGCGCTTAAATTCATGGGTAACGTGATTCGCTTCAAACGGCAGCCAATAGGCACTAAGGCGATAATAGTTTATATGCCGCAGATAAAAGATAGCAGTCGCCGTGTCCTCAATAATCATGCCGCGTTGCTGCAACAAGTTGACT
>Ga0206948_1131_pt1 | contig 18128 bp, 22 predicted proteins | sample Alteio_BWOrgHeat_FD_153236 | JGI IMG/M metagenome (GOLD analysis project Ga0206948, IMG submission 153236) | Enriched cells from forest soil in Barre Woods Harvard Forest LTER site, Petersham, Massachusetts, United States -... | ecosystem: Environmental > Terrestrial > Soil > Temperate forest > O... | reverse complement strand
ACGGGCACCACACTAGCAGTAGCAATAGCAGCAGCCGTTTTGCCCGTAAATAAATCTTTTACTTTATGTGTAATACCGGACACAATTTCGCCGGTTTTGTTTATAACGGTTTTGGTGGCGGAACCCAACTTGTTGGCAATTGATGTGGACGATTTGGTGCTTGCTGGTGTAACATTAATTGATTCGTCATTGATAATATTGTTGGTAGGAACAACAGCAAGATTGGCATCAACCACTAATGATGAACGAGAATTGGCAATATTACTGTTCATTGTGTTTGTGCTGCCTCCCAATGTACCAGTTGAAATACCTTTAGAATCGATTACGGCCGGAACATTCTCTATATTACTTATGGCTTGTAGTGGCATTGGTTCATTATTTGGCACCAATACTGTTACCATATTATTAGTATTAGCCGCATTTGTTTTCATTATAGTATTGGCCACCGTATTTGCTGCATTAACAGCAGATTGTGTTGGTACAGGTGATACAATGCGCTGGTTATTCATTTTGGACATTTGGGCATGAACAGCGGCATTTTTGGCTTCATTAGAAATTTTGCCGATTGTTTTGGTGGCACAATAAAATCCTTCTGATGTATTTGCTTCTAATTGTCCTGATTGCGATAGTGATGAAATGATATCAGCTTGCCCCCTACTTATGGCAATATTAGTTGCCTCCTCTAATTTATTAATTTCATCATTGTTTTGGTAAATTGCATCAATATATTGTTTAATGGAATCAATCATTTGCACATTGACAATACGAATTCTGGTATATTTAAAAGTGCTACCATTTTTTTGTTTAATATAAAATCTAACCAGACCACGACTAATATTACAATCAATTTGGATTTTTTCGCCGAGTTTATTGGTATGGTAATATTTGTTGTTTTCTTCGGTAATATGCTGACGAACACGTCCATTTGTAATACAAACGGTTGTATCAACATATTTAAGTACAATTTCACAATTTTCGCAGATGATTCCTTCTGTTGGGGCATAATATTGGGAAAGTTCAATATTATGTTTAAGTTCAATTGCAGCAATCCGATTAAATTCTTCAATAAGCGATAAAATAATGGCATGTGCATCATCACCCAAAATATTATTATCAACAACAAATGCTAGATTGGACAGTTGCTCAACAAATAAAGGATTCATTTTCCCAGATCCACGTTGATCTTCCAAAATATAACGTTTGAGTTTTAAATATTTTTCCCTGTAATCCATATCTATATACTAATATTTAGATTTTTTTCCCAACAAAAATAATAATAATATGCAACCTATTTGTTATATTTCAATTACCAAACCACAATTACTAATATCATTTATTTTGGGTTCGAGGTTGGTGGTACTGGGCATGACATTTGATTCTATTTTTTTCGTTTTAGTGCTTAGATTATATGGTAGCTTGGTTTTACAAATCCTGATTCTATAATAAAAATGTACCTGGAAATTTGCACCAAAATGCACAGTATTGTATTGTGGAAGCGTCAATCTCTTGGCCTTATATGCAAAATATTTTTTTTTGGAACATCGTGTCACCTCTTTAATGACAAAAGTTATTTCCTGGTGAGGATTGCCACCCATTGAAATAATACGTTGAAACTGTTTGGATGCGCATTTTCGTGCGGCTTGGAGTGGCGTCCAACCATGATATCTCCCCCTTTTTCTTCCGGTTTTTTTGTCCACGTATACAAAATATCTATCCGTCATTTTAATTAAATACCACAACTAATTAATTATTAATGATATATTTTTATATATACATTAAGAACTTATCTACTTTTCAATTTTAATATATCAAATAAAAAATTTATCTGGTATATTAAATAAAAATATCATTTTTTATCATTGGTCTTAAATTTTAATTCGCATAACATTTTTCTCCTATTTTTGATGCGACATCCATATATGGATCCGATGATATATCCGGAATTATCTCTAAGAACATCAATCATCCTATTGCCCATGATATCTTTTTGATTTGGATCTACGCCATTGTTAATTAAATCTTGAGCGATGGCACAATTATCACTGGATTTTCCTTTGGCACTCGCATGTAATAGTGTGCGATTCTGATTATCTTTTTGATGTAGATCTGATCCAGCATTTTTTAATAAATTGTATACGTCCAAATTACCTTCTGAACATGCAATCCACATTGGTGTTTGACCATAATCATCTGGAATATCAATATAATGCTTATCTAAATCATTGATATCATCCAATGTTAGCTCATTATAATAGCATTTTTTATGAAATACAGTCCATCCGGTACTATCGAATAGTTCTCTTTGGGCTATTTTAGCAGCTTGGCCGATATAATAAATATCGGTCATTTCTCGTGGATATGACTTGGCCAATAATGGATGTATCTTAGACGAAAATATTATATTTTGCAAAATTGGTTTTTCCAGAAATGGATCCACATCCGTTTCTGCCAAGATCAAATATTTTTTACGAGATTGAAATAATTTATTCATGGAAATTAAAAATTAATTATTTCGAAATTAATGAGCATGACAAATTGTTTATTTTTCAATTTTTTTAATAGAGTCTTATGGTCGTACGGGAAATACGACCATAGGAATTACATTTAGTGTAGAACAAATGCTATCAACCTTATCAAGTTATTGAAACTAATCTAAATATTACACAATATCTATCACATTATTCAAATATGTCTGCCATATTCAAAAACCTGTGCATAATATTTGATTCAACCAACAAGTTCAACGTATATCATTCATCGATTAAATTAGATATGATACATATGTCTGTCATTGTTAAAGCATATCTTTTTTAATTTGACCAAATCATATAATTTTGGTTGTCAATTGGATCAGGCTAAGTACATTGTATGCACAAGTACCCCCTTTGTTACATTGGTATGTAATAAAAGGAATTCAATTCGATCCCACAATATTATAATTAGAATTATTCTTTTATATCATTTTAAAAATTATTCATTTATCAACCAGACCATCATTGCTGTTAATATACAATGTTCTTTTGACCAGACATTGGCAACAAGGACAATTCCAATTTATTTTTTGTTTGGTCCATTGCAACCAGGCTTGCTCCTTAAACTGATGTTGCCCACTGCCACATTGAAAATAAGTATCACCTGGTAAGATATCATCATAGTATATGTTACATGATTTTTCAATGCCAATATATTTTTTTTCCATGGTGATTTTAAACAAACCATATTTTTGTTTTTGGTCTTCGGTTAAAATATGATCAACCGATGGTTCGATGTCATAAAAATATTTTACCAATAAATCAAGATCAAATTTTATTGCCTGATGGACAGCTTGATAATTATTTTGTTTGATATTAATACCAGCATTAACAAAAAATTTAATTATGTCAAGATGTCCACCATAACATATACTATTAATAAAAAAACAGAACATTTGGTCTGGAGCACCAATAAATGCATCTTTTGTCAAAAAATATTCCAAAATATGCACGTGGTTGTTTAGTATGGCCTGTATACATATTTTGCTTATAATTTTGGGCAAATCTGGAAAGGTATATTGCTGAAGAATAAAACGGATAAAATCAAGTTTGCCATATGCAGCCAACTGATATATACATTTCGGCTCGTTAGTGCAAATATCCACTTTTTTTCCAATAAGTTCCAACAATAAATCATCTAATTTGTTTGTGGCACATATTAACATTATTTTGGGTTCGATGCTGAACAGATCAATTTGTTTTTCCATCATTAATCGTATTAGTTTTGGCTTTTTATGTAGTATGGCATTATTAATAGCTTTTTGTAAATTGATTGTTATGGTGACAGGTGGAATATCGATTGTAAGTGTTTTATTTTCTATTACACCAACCAAAAACATATCGCTATCAATAATATCAGTATTGTCAATTATGGATTCTGGTAACGCATTGTTAATATCATTTTGTATAGACATAATATCCAAAAGTTTGTTGATTGTCCGTTTCCTTGCATCCGCGATTTCTTTTGTGTATTCTGACATGGGAGTTTCATTGACTGTACGCTTTAATTCTTTTAGTTGGGATATTTCCTCATGGGCGAGACCATCATTGCGATCAAATATGATATCGTTATCGATATCATCATCCATATTGTGAACTGTCGCTGACATTTGATATTGAATATATTAAGAGTTAATATTTATATTTGAAAAAATATTTATTCTATCGATAATATGAATTTAAATATTGTTCAAAATTTTATTGAGTATAGATTTATAATGTAAATATTTGGATATATAATTTCCCACCTAGTTTGAAATTTTAATATCTATAATTCTTATATAATAACAATGGCATGTGGAGGTTTCTACGGAGGATGCGGTCCATGCGGAGGCTGCTATAATAATTCTTATGGTAATAACAATTGGAACCAAGGTTGTGCCAATGATTGTGCACAAGATAACTTTTCTAACAGGCAAAGTGATGCCGTTTGCAATAGTAGAGAAGTTTACTATGAAAAAGAAAATTGTTTTAGGGCCAACGATGCTGCTTGTTGTGGTAATCAGAATAGATCGTGTAATAATAATTTTGGTTCAGGCTGCAATAGTTATGGCTGTAATGATGCTAATTATGGTGGATGGGGCGGTGGATGCGGTATCGGAGGTGGATGCGGTATCGGAGGTGGATGCGGTATCGGAGGTGGATGCGGACCCATCGGAGGTGGATGTGTAGATGGTGGATGTGCCGATGGCGGATTTGTAGATGGGGTTGATGGAGTTGGATTTGCTGGCGATGGATTTGAACCTCGTGGACACTTTGGTAGAGATCATCGTGCTAGACCATTTAGACATGGTCATGGTCACGGTCATGGTCATGGTCCACACGGACATGGAAGACATGGACACTACAGACCCAGTGGAGGCCCCAACCACAAATTACATAAAGATTTGGGACACAATGTTGCCAAGAAATCTGGTGTAAATTATTAAGAACTTGGTATAGATAATTTAAGCAAACTCTGACGAGATATGACCAACCAATTAAAAATCTACCTAATATTATGCAATTTAATGAATGATACTGATATTATCACCATACCAATTCATAAGCAAGACACACAAAATTATAATGATCCAAACTGCATTTATCCAAAAAATCTTCAACGAAAAGACCAAATCACCAGTACCAATACCAATGAAAAATCAAACAAAAAAAATATATCGAGATATCATAAACAATTATTTAGCAAAGATAGTACAATTAGTTATCAATTTGTACCTTGCACAATGTTCATTAAAAATAATAGTGACGATTTGTTAAGAATTAATTTAACATCACCAATTTTTTGTTCGGATTTTGACAAAAAAGTAATATCAAAAGTTACAACAAAAAGTAATTTAAATGGTAGTATAGATTTGTTTATTTATTTTAAAAAATAGTTTTAGATAATTATTCATTGAACAATTAACTAAAATTGCTTGGATGGTATCCATCCATCACAACCTGACCCATACCTTCTAAGTATAATTATTTTGCTGTATAACCAATACTTTGGTCATGTACCCCTGTAGTATAATTATTTTGCTGTATAACCAATACTTTGGTCATGAACTATATACAAATAAATATTTTTGCTGTGGAAGACCAATAACTTTGGTCATGTACTGCCTTAGTATAATTATTTTGCTGTGTAACCAATAACTTTGGTTATGTACTTGGTAAATATTTTGCTGTATAACCAATACTTTGGTCATGTACTGTGTATAGGTAAATATTTTGCTGTGTAACCAATACTTTGGTCATGTACTGTGTATAGGTAAATATTTTGCTGTGTGATCTTATCTAAAATCATTTGGGACAATTATTATTTTTGCTGTTTGGCTCTATCAAAGGTCTAATGAAAAATTTTCTTTTACTATAATTTGCTGTCAAACCTCAACTAGTGCCATGATAAAATCCAGGGTAGGATTTGCACCTACGACACCTTTCGGTACCAACTTAAGCCAGCGCGTTAACTACTCCGCCACCTGGAGAATATTTGTGGATTGGAATAAATTATTTCATCCACAAATAATAATAATAATTATTTTTTTATATCATTTATAAAAACATCGATTTGTTCTCATGACGAATATACATTTTAATAATTTTTTGGTAGTCCATTATTTTTGTCATGATATTATCGCATGTTCTATTTTCAAATAGAAATTTTTGCAAAAGAGGAATAGTTATTTTATAGTGCGAGATGTTTGCATAAAAATCATCAAAATTTTTCATTTGGTTCGGAAAATAATTAATAAATATTTGCCATATTTGTTCTTTGGAAGGTTGTTCAAAAGCAATAATTTCATCAATTTTACCGGGTACGATTAATGATTTGTCCAATGAATTAATATCGGTAGCTGTCATAAAAATAATATTATTTTCTTTTCTGGCCAATCCATCCAATATACTAATAAAAGCACCAACACTAACAGAACTAGCATTAGAAAAATTTTTTTCACCATAATTAACAAAAAATGTATCAATATCTTTGATAACAATAACTGTATTTTCGTCCAAACCATTTATACAATTCATCAAAGCAATATCATCCAAATTTTGGTTAAAATTAATTATAGCAATATTTTTGTCAAAATATGATGCAAGCGCAAAAATGAATGATAATTTACCAGTACCAGATGGTCCATGAAATAAATATTTTTTTGTATGCGGTATGCCAAATTTATGATAATCATCATAATTATCATAAAAATCTTGAATATTGGTAATTATTTTTAATTTGAATTCGATTGGAAGGTAAATAGTTTCCATATTTCTTTTTTGCCGTTGTGACAAATTAATCCATCCCAGACCAGCCCTATATACCGACACCATTATTTTGTCCGCGCATTTATTTTTACAAAATACTTCAGCGTCCTTAATAAAATTTTTAAATAATTGCAATGATTTTTCTTTTGATTCACAATAAATTGTCAAGTATAGTTCTTCATGTTTGGCCGTTGTATCTCTTAAACCATAAACATCATCTAGTATTATTAGTTCGAACATGATTGTGTACGATTGATACATTATTTCATCTTTACCTTTGGGTACCAAGAGTTTTAATTGTACAAAATTATTTTCGTCTTTAGTATATCCTGCATAAATAACATCATTACCATTTGGTCGTAAATGGTTAATATATGATTGAATCATATACATATTACTAATTATTTGAAATCTAAATGATTGCATGCTTAACAAACCAAATATACTAGGAGTGGTATTAAGAACTATCAACTAGTGTTTTTTTCAATTTTTTTTGTGTTTTTTGCATAGGGTTTTATGGCATTAAGTATCCAAATTCGAAATTTTTAAATCGCCGTACATAATATATAGCCAATATACATTTATGTCATCATTTATTTTTAGTAAATAATTGGTATTGTCCTCTTCAATAACTGCACCATCAACACATTCATCAATGTGTGTACCAATATTTGCATTTGAATATAAATCGCCACAAATCATATACCCAGTTTTATCATACACCCAGTTTTATCATACATCGGCATTTGTTTATTTGTTTATTTATTAATAGACATGTTTTATATTGAAAAATATCTGGTCATATCAAAAAAATTGATTTTTTAATTAATTGACAGATCCATTATATTGAATACACATGTAGAATCCAATGATGATGATCAAAAATAATTCTAATAAACAAGTTTTTGATAACCAATTTGGATTTTTTGTGATATTAAATTTGGCATTTGAAATTGTGGAACTGTTCCAAGAATTGGACAATCATGTAAAACCATTTAAACGCCCGAATAGTCCCCATATGTCATTTTTGCATATCCAGGTTAATTCTAAACATAAGTATGCCCAAATTTTCTTAAATCCTGAATTCCAAAATGAAATTATTGGTTTGTTAAAATGTACCAAAGATATGAGTTTAGGTGTGGCAAATAATTATGTCCAAAAACTTGGCGAATATTATTGTTTATGTTATAATGATGATAATTCCCTAGTAAATAATATAACAGAAAAGTGGAGACCAAAGTTTTATGATACATTTAAAACTTATGCCATGTTGAAAGAAAATGGCAATGATGTATATTTTTCGAGACATCAAACGGATGATTATGTTTACTATTTTTATGGCCCAATCCAACAACATGGCACTACCCAACCTAATTTGTCTAATGCATGTTTTGCTGTACCGACCTATTATCATGGGCATGGTGTGTTCAATCCACATATTTCTCTTTATAAGGTAGGTAGTCCCATGTCCGAAAAAGTGATATCGCAACATATCAATAAACAAATCAGCTTGATTGATCAAATGAAATCTTGCACAATCACCATCGGAAAAACATTGGTAAATCCAGAAATCAAGATTATTGAATGAATGAATAAAAATATTTTTATTTATTCATTACATATAATATGAACGACACATGGCTTTATTTGCATAATAATGCTCGCGAAGAAGCGGGTGTAAATCCAATCATATGGAATAATGATTTGGCCACAGATGCCCAAAATTATGCAAATCAATGCATTTTTCGGCATTCGGATATGGCACACAGTGGCTATGCAGGAGAAAATATATCATTGGGTGTTCCTGCTGACAAATATAATAACATAAACACTATATTTTCCGGATGGATGAGTGAACGGAACAGCTGCCCTTCAACTGATCCATATAAAATTGGCCATTATACCCAAATTATTAATCCAAGGGTTGGACAAATGGGATGCGGTTGTGCAATATGCAACCATACAACCGGGATAAATCCAGAAAATAATGGAATCATATGTGTCTGCCGGTATGATGCGATACAAAATTTGGATGAAATTCATTGCACAGATTTTTACGAGCCAATATCATCCGAAGCAGTACCCATCAGAGATTAAAATATAATATCAATAAATAATAGAATGAAACGTGTCATTATTTTACGTCATGGTGAAGAACCAAATACAAAATCATATGATGAAACAACAATTGGTTTAAATGATCAAGGCGCAGTTAGGGCACTCCTAATGCCAGAATTGGTACAAAAATTATTGGGAACAAATTATGAATGTCATACATATACCCACACAATTATATCCCAACCGACATCAAGATCATACTACACATGCCAATTATTGAATAACAAAGTACTGGTATATAATAAAAGTGATGATATTGATACCCTGACCGACAATATAAAAAAATCGGAAAATAATACGATTATTGTTTGTTGGGAGCACAAACAAATACCAAATATCATTGACAATTTGATCGGAAAACAACAAATTGATTATAATAGTGTTGTATCCAAAATACAATTAAATTTGGATAAATATAATTTAATAAAAACCAGTTATATAAATATCAACGATTTGGCTAAAATTGAATATTGTGCCGATGATTTTTTAAAAGATAACAAAAAAGTACGCACAAATTATATTGAGGATGATATGGAATTTTCATTGGTTTGGGATATCAATATGGATACCAACACATATACAACATATCCCGGTTATGTAATAACAAATAGTGATTGTTGTTTATTTTTGGTCAAACAATATGTATAAAATCATTGTTCTACGGTTTTATTTATGGAAGCATATGGTGCATATTTTTCACTTTAATATATTAAAATGAAAATATATGTTCCCATATGTAATAATTAATAACAATGATTTTTAAAACCTGAACAAATAATCTCCAAATATTTTTTTAATTTCTTTTTTAATTATTTTGTATTCATTTTCATTCACGCCATATATTTGGATATTGGTGGCAAATATATTATCCGCATCATCTGGGCCATATTGGGTCATAACGCGAACATGTGAACTTTCATCGAAATAATCTTCCTCAATATATTTATAATCATCTTTTTCTTTTTTGAATTTTGCATATCTATTTTTGAGAAAATTAGTACATGATTTTAGGTTATCAACAATATGAAATTTTGTACTGGTTGATTCATGAGCGTATTCAAATACAAATATGATGTACTTATTTTGTACATTAAAACTTTTTACCAGGTCCGAAATATCGTATTCTATATCCAATCCAAAATTATCCAATACACTCATTATGGCTTATAATGTTTTATTTGGTATTTTTTTATGACAAAAATCAATTAAATTTCAATTTTTTAGAATCAATCAATCATGATATTATTAATGCAATAATATCATAATTAACATTTATAAAGATTTCTTCCATAAATCTTCGAGTTGTTTAACCAATGTTTCTCGGTTAATATTTGAAATTTCTTCCATATGATTGAACTCATATTTATTATCACCAAGGCAAAACATAGTGATATCTGTATTAGAAATAAATCTGCGTGTACAATAATTTCCAATATAAAACCGAAAATCGAGTTGAGGATAGTTTGTTGATAAAAATGAATATAATCCAATAAATCTTAATGATTCTAAATTTGCGCGGTCACATGCTTCCAAACATCTTTTATGAAAATTATTTATAATTTCTTTTTTTTTGATTCCAAAAATATTGGGCAGTCCAAAACATTGTTTGGTGATATGTTTCAAAATTTTCACATCGGCCAGAATTACATCCAGAGTATAAAAAATATCACCCTTACCACAGAGGATAAAATTATTTATATTATTATTTTTGATGACCTGTTGGACAAGAATTTTGCAACAGCTTCCTTCCTGTTGTGGAGATAATTTATTATTAACCTCAATATTATAAATAAATCTATCAGATGGTGTGGTATGATAAAGTTCAATTGCAAGACCAAACATGTTAGAACTTATACCAACTATTTTTTGGATGATCGCTGTTAGTTGTTCCAATAAATATTGCAATGGAAATGCTGCATCAATAGCAGGCAATTCTAATATTTGTTGAATGATTTGTTGGTTCATCTAACATGATAGGGTGAAAAAATAATGAACTCATTAATAAATTCAAATTTCAATTTTTTTATTATTATTTTTTTATAAATTGATTTTGTTTACAGTTCTGCAATTGGGACAATTAAATTCATCTTTATCCAAATACAAAATCCTCCATGCAAATTGAGCATGTGTCATATATCATCGTATGATCAAATGTAATTGCACAGACAAGATTATGTGGGTTGATATATTCATCGGCATCCAACGCCATTAATTCGCTCATCAAAATATCATGTGACCCATAGGCAACCACCTGCATTTATCCATTCATTCTGTTAAGGTTTATGTAGTCATATTATTTTTATATTACGTTGGCTAATATTATAAATTAAGTAATGCATATTTTATCATGTGTAACAAAAATATTGGTTTTATAATCATGCAATTTAATTCCAATTGACAATATATTTATAAACAATACCATTCTAAAACATAAACCTGCCAGGTTTTTTGATTTAATATCGCATTTTGTGTTGGAAATGTTATCCAAAATATAATTTTTTTGCACAAAATAAATACAACACAATGCAATCGGTATATGATGTATCATGTCCGATGTATAATTTAACAATAACCTCAAAATCACATAAACTATTAATATGGAATAGAGTTACATTGATTGTATTATTTCTAAAACTTAGCAATAATAAAATCAATTTTTTAATGGTGTTTCCATTTGCCGAAACATGCGGATTTATAATTTTTGGTAGTTTCAACAATATCCGGACTATTATAAATGGCCCGACCAACAATGAATAAATCTGTGTGACAATCAATGACACTTCTGTATGTTTGGCCTTCAGTATTTTTTTCTATGGACACCATCATATTGACACCCGGCGTAAATGTCAAATATTCGTCCGATACTTTTTCTTGACCAACAAACCCCACGACATTATCAAACCTCAATCCCAAATCCTTAATTTTGTTGGAATAAATATTATCGATCAAATTATTTTCTATTGATAATTGGTGTACCAACAATATACCCAGACCAATACCATTTATTTCTTCTATCATTTTTTCACCTACAATACCATGTACCGTAATGATATCAGCATATTTTCTCACGAAATGTAGTTGTTTTGCGGTTATTGATGGTATATCAGCAAATTTTCGGTCTTCAATGATCATAAAATTTTGTTCAGTTTTTAGTTTGACAAGGTTGGATACAAAGGCTTCATCATTAAACGAAATATTTTCTATGATATCATAATGAATTTTGACAGCGCAAATATGATCACCCAACAGAGATAATTTGTCCAATAGTTCTTGTGTATTTGTAACATCCAACGAAACAATCAAATTAGATTTTTTTTTGTTGACGATATTAACCAAATTTCGTATCACATGATTTTTTATCTTCAGACAATTATTATCCAATATATTGGAACATGCATCATTGTCTGATAGTACAATTTGTCCATTACAAATGGTATACAATGATTTTACCTTGAACCCTCTATTAATAATATTTGTCCTCCCACCAACATTTCTATCCAGTATGCATATGATTTGGTCAATCATGATATTATTCGATTCCAAAATTTTCAGTATGTTGATGACACTTTGTCCTGTTGTTATGACATCCTCAATTAGGACAATTTTTTTATTGCAAACTAAACCTTCGATTTGGTTACAAGTGCCATATTTTTTTTTATCTTCGCGGATCATGATCATTGGTAAATTTTTAATCTGTGAAATCATGATGGAGTATGGTAACCCACCAATCGGCACCCCCGCTACACATACATCATCGCCACTAACCATCTTGCTTAATTCATAACTAATATCCGAAACTAATTTTGGATAGCTAACCAATCCTTTGAAATCAAAATATATATTGCTTTGTTGTCCAGATTTAAGAATAAAATTGCCTGTTTTGATTAGGTCAGATTTTTTTAATCTTTTGAGTAGGTCCATTATTTGTTTTTTGTGATCTGTTTGCTTGGAAGCAGTATTCTATGATTTTTTTTATTCAATTTTTTTAAATTTGAAAAATTGTTTGTCCGAAAAATATATAAAAATTATAATGCCAACATTAAAAATAATTACGTTTGATTCGCCCGGTTTGTTGAATGACGTCAATATTTATAAAAATATATTTAAAAATAATAAGGTTAGAGCATGCGATAAAAAATATAAATACCCAACAAGCAGCATATGATGTGAACTTATTTTTAGAAGTAATAGGTTATCTACATAATATCAAAAAAAATGCATATGATAAAATTAATTTATTTATGCTGTGTATCCAGATGTTGATGATTTGGCCCTCAAGATTATCTTTTGTATTAAAAATAAAAATACAATAAATAATTCATGGAATAACCGAAAAATGTTTTTTTTGGATATGAAATATTTTGAAGACACAATGAATGATTTTATCAAAACAAAAATTATATCCTCGATTTAGTTTTTGTTTAATGAAAAAAATAAATATGAACTTTGTTTATATTTATTTATCATTTATCCACTGGAATTTTGGTTGCTCTTTTTTGGAATCTCATTTTTATAGTCCATTTTTTAATTGCTTCTACGTATTTTTTTATTTTATATATTGGTCGTATGAATTGTATGCCTTCCTTTGACCCTACAAAAAAATTAAATGAGGTACCTGGTTTTAGTTTTACTGAATATGCAATAATACTAAAAAAAAATCTTATATTGCAAGATACTGTTTCCATTGCTTTTTCTATGTCTGTAAGTGCGTCATTAATTCCTGCTTTGTTTTGATTGATTCCTACTTCGTCTTTATTATGGGTTTCAAAAATTTCAGGTATCTCTGTCGATTCCTTTTCAAATGCTTTTTCTAAATTCCTTATCATTTCCATATTTTTTAATATTACTTTTGCATAATTATTTATCATTGAAATTTTTTGAGTGTATTTTTTTGATCTTGATATTATTGCCAGATATTTTTTTGAATTTGGTATCTTTTTCATTTGTTCTAATATATCTTTCAACAAGTCTTGGCATTCTACCAGCACTTCTAAATCTTCTTGTTCTTTCATAATGTAGAAATATCGGTTATTTTATTAAATTAATTTATCAATACAATTTAAAATCAATTTTTTTTGATTACGTAATTTTTTGTTTTGCATAATATATAAACTCCTGTCCATCCAGGGTGATAATATTTTTATAAATCCTTCAAGATCAGCTTGGCAACATTTTTTGTAAAAGAAAAAATGAAATTGTATCTACAATGCGGAATTTTTTCATTTTTTGTGCCTAAATTTTATATGAACCTAATATCATTTTATGAAACACCATGTTAGAAATATTTGCGATAATAATTGTGATATTATTACAAAGATATGAATATTCCTTTTGTCATGTGCTATTCAAACGATTTATATTGTGGAATTCATATTGAAAATCATATATAATATAAATCATTCCGTACAAATTTGGATTCATTGACAAAAAAATTTAAAAAATCCATCATAAAAAAATCATTTTCTCTTCCCAACAAATCTAATCCAACGATCGACTTCTTTTTACAGGGTATTCGAATTGGTTTAGACCATACAAATAATATGGTTTTGTTTCCCGAAAACACTTATTCGTATGAAAACCAAAACATTAGTGGATTTAATATATGTTATTGTAATGTTAATTTGGATTACACAAATAATGTAATTTCTGTCACAAAATTGTCAAAAAATTAAATATTTGTATTTTGTCGTTCAATACTCAATAGAAGTAAACATAGTTTATTTTTGTTAAATACTAATACATCATATTTCTAATTTTTTTTTTATCTGAAGGCAATAATACATACGCTATTAATGTTTGCCCACCAATCAGTATCGAACCTTTAGCAATAGTTTTATAATGTTTAATACTGTTGAAATGAACTTCCGCCAAACTTCCCAATACGATTTCACCAATATTTTCGCCCTGATATATGTTATCATTAATATTTTTGTTTAAACTGATCCTGTCTGTTATATATTTAGGTCTACCAACTTCGAGCCAAAATGAAATAGGTTTGTTAAGGTATTGATTTTTAATAGATATTGTTGTCCTGGCATTTTTATTAACATCTGCATAAAATATATGTCTATGCCATGATCCTTGATAATTTAATATATCTACCAAAATACCATCAATCGGTGAATAAATATCATGATTATCCGCTGGTCTGATATAGATCGTAATCGTATCATTATCAATATCTGTAACAATACCATTAACAGGCGACACTATGGATATACTTTTCATAATAAATATTCCTTCTTATAATAAAAGTATAATATTGAAATTTAAAAGTCTTGATATATAATACTTGATTCACATTAATAGTATTATGTCTAACGTAGTTTTTGCAATACCGGATTATAAATGTTTATCCTGTGGCAGGATCAATCATGGATATTGTCAAGAATTGTATTGTGATTTAAATTGCGCATGGGATCACAAAATAAAACTTGCGCTGGAAGAACATGATAAAGATAAAAATGAAACATTAAACAAAATCCACGAACTTGAAGATAGAATTAGCGAACTTGAGGATAGAATAAATGATTAAAAAAAATTGGCAAATTTTGCACAAACGATATTTGTACAAAATTTTAAAATATCCACAATAAAAAATCAATTTCTCTTCTCAACAAATCTAATTCAACAATTGACTTCTTTTTACAGGGTATTAAAATAGATTTAGACCATACAAATAATATGATATTGTTTCCCGGAATCACATATTCGTATGAAACCCAAAACATTAGCGGATTTAATATATTTTATTGTAATGTTAATTTGGATTACACAAATAGTGATTTTCTGTCAAAAAAATAAATTTTACTATATAAAACTTGGTTCACAATAATAGTATTATGTCTAACCTTGTTATTGCAATGCCGAATTATAAATGTTTATCTTGTGGCAGGATCAATCATGATTATTCTCAAGAATCGTATTGTAATTTAAATTGCGCATGGAATCACAAAATAAAACTTGCACTGGAAGAACATGATAAAGATAAAAATGAAACGTTAAACAAAATCTGTGAACTTGAAGATAGAATTAGCGAACTTAAAGATAGAATTAGCGAACTTAAAGATAGAATTAGCGAACTTGAGGATAGAATTAATGATTATATGACCACGTAGTATACTATTCCATTAGCACCACTTCCACCATTATATCCGTTAGAATTATGGGCCGAACTGGAGCCTCCTCCACCTGCTTGTGTGCTATGCTGCCCTATTGGATTTTGGTAAACACCTGTAGTGGCCAACGTGCCTCCATTGCCACCAAATGGTCCACCACCGCCTCCTCCTCCACTACCAAAATCACCAGATCCACTGTCTGCCACACCTAATCCACCATTACCATTTATAATCAAATTATTATTACCTCCATTTCCACCATTTAAATGTATATATATGTCGATAATATTTAATTTGCATTAGCAGATATTTCTAATATAAAAAATCACTACCAATTCAATATTAGATGTTAGTTTACAGTGATTTGTCAAATAATTTTTATCAAAAAGAATTGCCAGATTTGTTAAAAATTGATCCTAATACAAATATTTTAAGACTAACTGCTCTATATTTGCATGATATATCCGCGATCAACCATTTACAAAAATTACAAAAATTAAACATATCATATACCTATGTAAAACAATTACCTGAATTATTGTGTCTTGAAGAATTGCAAATGATAGAAATTGATTTATTGGAACCAAACGATCTGAGCAAATGTTCAAATTTGAAAAGACTTAAAATGACACATGACAATATTAATTTAAGTCTACCATTAAAAAATCTGGAAATTTTGCATTGTTCTGTGGTACATAGACCGGATTTATTACACATAAGATACCCAAATCTGAAAGAAATAAGATTCGAGCATATACATCCCATAAATAAAACATCGATATTCGATGAAAATGTAATCACATTTTATCGAACATTAAAATATGTTTGTTGTAAATCATCGCAGACCATTATTCGATCCAAAAATAATCAACAAATAGACGATTTTGATGATGAAATTGATATTCGGTTCGATGGTTTTAAATTGAATAACTTCTACAAAGAATTTGCAGAGGGAAATGTCGAATATTTTTATATTTGTAAAAATTTGTCACATATGGTTAAGTATAATATTCATACAATGAGATGCGCCGAAACCATGAATATTTATTATGGAGACAGTATAAAATCATTTGAAATAAGAACCGATTTAACCGGGGAGCAAATCAGAGAAACAATCAGTGATCATGAATATATCAAAATTGATGGTCATTATGATAAGGCTTGGGTCTATTATCCAAAAACCAATGATAAGTACAACGATAAAAATTCGTACATAGATATTATCAAACAAATCATATACAATGGTTATAATTTGAATGAACAGATTACCAAATTACTAGCCGATTTTGTTCCCCAGTTAACCGAAGATTGGTCTATTGACCAATTATTTGTTGACATTAGGCGATATGGTTTAACCGAAGAACTAAAAAAAAGGGTAAAATTTTTTGATTGTATACGCGGTGAATATGTCAAAGTTGAAAATGACAACCATGATGGTCATAGCAAAAAAAATATCATTTTTAATAATGACATAAAATACTATAATTTGGACAAAGGTAAACATTATAAGGAGCTGGGCACGGATGAAATTAAAGATGTTGTGTGGTTTGGTGGAAGAAAATATTTACTAACATACGCACAAAAAAAATTATTTGCTGATTTATTTAAGGAAGAAAATGATGCAATCGCAGATTCTAGCAAAAATCAGGTTTGGGCCAGATTCGGAGAAAATGGTCAACTTGTTCATTATAAATACGATGAAAATGGCAATAAGGTGGTTGTTGAGGAGATCCCAACCGATGAAAATTTTGATGAAAATTTTGATGAAACTTCTGATGATGTACCTTTCGATGATCAAGATAAACCTAATAATATATGCCAACTAATTCCTATGCCAGCACAAAATTATCGGTCCACATATCAACCAGAAAATAGCACATTTAATAATATTTTCCTAAAAAATGCATTATTGGTAGCTGATGCTCCAAATGATTGTTCTGGTCACAATTATGATATTATAACAAATCCAAATTTTTTGAATTTGGATAATGTAATACCATTTCGATCCACCGCCAGGTTTCATTTAAATTTTTATGGTAGGGCGGTAAATTTCAAAAAAGAATTGATAAAAAATAGTAATGGTCATATAATGTTAGGAACTGCCGGGGAC
>Ga0206948_1130_pt1 | contig 18203 bp, 18 predicted proteins | sample Alteio_BWOrgHeat_FD_153236 | JGI IMG/M metagenome (GOLD analysis project Ga0206948, IMG submission 153236) | Enriched cells from forest soil in Barre Woods Harvard Forest LTER site, Petersham, Massachusetts, United States -... | ecosystem: Environmental > Terrestrial > Soil > Temperate forest > O... | reverse complement strand
CGTGCATATAATCATGCTGCGAATGCTGTAATTCTATCGCGACCCTGCATTTTGGATTGATAGAGCGCCTTATCCGCCTGTTCGAGAAGTACTGATATACTTTCTGTTCCGTTCTCTAGCCCGCTAACTCCCATACTGACCGTAATGCTCCCATGCGGCCACGTAGCATGGCGGATGGTCTTACAAATCCGCTCGGCAACAGCAATAGCTCCGGCCAACGGTGTTTGTGTCAGGATGATGGCGAATTCCTCGCCGCCATAGCGGGCCACACAATCGGACGGGCGGGCATTGCTTTTAAGAAACGCCGCAACTTACTTTATGACCGCATCTCCGGCAGGATGGCCATAGCGGTCGTTGAATTGCTTGAAATGATCGATATCGCACATAATCAGCGACAGATGATTATCATAGCGCTCGGCGCGGGAATATTCCTGCACAAGACACTCCTGAAAATAACGATGGTTTTTAAGACCAGTCATGCCGTCCGTGTCTGCCCGGTTTTTAAGTTCCAATTTATCTGATTCCAGTTGCGATTTTTGCTGTGTAAGGAATTCGTTGCGTAGATTCAAACTTTTGTTCAAGTCCTGAAGTGCATCCGATGCGACAGCATCGCGCAGAGTAACCGATAATACACCTGCCATCAGTTGTAGCGTGTGCAATTCTTCCACCGTGAATGCGCTGAGGCGGGCGGATGCTACTTTCAACACGCCCGCAACTTCTCCATTATGCATGAGCGGCACTACGATCATGGAACGCAAGCCAACCTTACGGCAGGCCTCCCTATCCACGCGGGCATCGGTTTCGCTGTCATCGCAGTGCAAAGGAGTAGCGGAAGCAACACATAAGCCCGACATGCTGCCGGCGGCCTTAAGGCGTAGGCCGATGTAAGCTTTCATCGTGCCGCTGGCGGCGCGGTACACCATTTCGTCGCCTTCGAGCATTTCTATCACGGCGCCGTCGGCCTGCGTAATGCGCTGCGTATGCCGAGTGATGGCATCCATCGCATTTTGCAGGTTCAGGCGCTGGTAGATAATATCCTGCTGCACCTCAACGATTTGTGTCATCCGCGCAGCAATACTACGCTGTGCGGCGGCGGTCTGGCTTTCTATCTCCAGCAATTGCTCACGAACCCGTGCCTCGCGCCGGCTCAGGTTATAGGCAAACAATATTAACAGATACACAATCCCGAAACTGCTAAACAATAATAGCTGTGAATTGCTCATCGTTGCCTGCCAGCGTGCTTCGCGTTCCTTAAGCAGCCGTTCTTCTTCCCGGCACATAGCGTCGATGCGCTGCATGACGTTCCCACGCATCGGCAAGGCTCACGTCGGGATAGATACCTAACGCTAACAGCTTCTGCTTACCGGCAAAGCGGTACTGATAACGCCACCACTTGCCCCCGTTCGGCTGTATCCATAAAAACAAGCCGCCGCCATCGGTCATCTTATAGGCATTATCCCTGGATTTAGCGGTACGAATAGCAAGGTCTGTGAGGGGCATGATGGTAACTTCCGTTGTCGTTTAAAACCTACCATCAAAACGACCATCATTTGGTGGTAGATTTAGTAAAACATCAGCAGATTATACCGGACAATATAATCTCTGTAAACCGCATATTTACTTGCTTTATTGGACATTGCAGGACATCTCAGGACTAGGAAATGGAGCGGGTGAAGGGAATCGAACCCTCGTATTGAGCTTGGGAAGCTCACGTTCTGCCATTGAACTACACCCGCCTAAAAAACACTTGCTGCGAGGCATTTTTAGCGCGGTGCGGGCGGGGAAGCAAGCGCCGTCCGGCGGGTTTTTCCGTCAAAGCACATATTTATTCACCAAATTATGCAGCTCGGCGACGATCTGCTGGCCGCCCGCCTCCGTCACGCCGCGCATGTCATTGCCCAGCATCACCTGCAGCACGTCGATATGCTTGGTCACGATGGTGCGGTGAATGGCTTTGGCGGCCTGCAGGCGATTGCGGCAGAACAGGTAAAGCATATACGCCACCTCCGAGGCCTGCGCATAGCCGAACGTGCCGGCGCGCCCACGGATGGTCAGCGCCACTTCGCCGATGGCCTGGCCGATGGAAAGCGAATGGTCGCCGCCGCCCATCACCTGGTTCAGCGCCCGTATTTCCACCAGATTATCCTTGATCCAGCGCAGCGAATCGCTGGTGATCGCATCGATGGCCGCCTGCGCCAGGTTGAGCACCGCCGGAGTGATAAGCGACGGCAGGGAGACATTCTCCCCCAGCTTGCGCTTGAGCGAATAATCCGGCAGCCACACCTTGGGCAAGCCGCCGCTATGCACCTCCCTGGCGGCATTCTGCGGCTGGCGTTGCGGGAGAATGGCCTGCGAGCGGCGATCCGCCATGCCGGGAGGCGGGACGCCCTTGCGCCGCCGGTCGGGGCCGACGAATTGCTGCGATGCCACGAAAGGGCGCGGATGCTCGACGATGCGCTCCAGCCGGCTGTAAATCGTCCTGGCCGAGAAGGGCTTCACTACATATTCGTTAATGCCATGGTCGCGCGCCACCACAATATCCGCCAGCTCCGCCCGCCCGGTGAGCATCACCACCGGCAGCGCCGGGTTAGGCGATTGGCCGTCGCGCCGGATGCGCTGCAACAGCTCCATGCCGTCCAGGCGCTGCAGGTTCCACTCGGTAATCAGGAAATCAAACGGCGTGTCGGCCAGCATGGACAACGCCTCCTGCCCGCTGCGCGTGCTGCGCACATCGGTAAACCCCATCTCGGCCAACATGGTTTTCAACACCTGCGTCAGCTGCTGGTCGGCGTCGGCCAGCAGGATTTTATAGTGTTGCAAGCTATTGGGCATGGCGCACGCCTCGCGTTTCCGTTGAAGCCATTGGATAAAAAATGTAATGAGTAATCTGTGCCTATTTGTCAACTCCTTAAAGCGGACGACACCGCATAGATTAATATCGCCATAATCTTAATGATTTTATGGCGGCGCAATGCTATATAGCGGAAAGAATGGTTATTAAAAGGAGAAGGATTATGGAGACCGATCCAGAAATACGCCAGGAAAAGATAGCAACGGCATTGCGCGTTATCGAAAAACTGGATGAAGCGGGGTTGTATCTCCAATGGCGCGATACCCTGGATTCGCATTTAGAGAAAATTAAAGGAATATTTGATTTTGTAAAAAGTGATTACTCGCCGACGGATTTCCCGCCTTCTAAGCAAAAATTAGAAAATTATGAAACGTTAATTCGCAACGCTCGCGATTTAGCAAAAAAAATGCATGAAAGCGTTAAACCATATGCAGCTGACAAGAATTTTTGGCCGTTATTAAAAGAGGCACAACGGCTCGCTAGAGAATGTGAAGACAAAGGCACTGAGTATAAGCTAGCACCGAGTGATTATTGGGATGCCATTTGTGAATATTATTTAAACAAGGCACCCTCTTTTGACAAACCATTAAAGGCTTTAGTGCAAAAATTGCGGGGCGAGGAATTAATTATATCAAAAGGAGATAAGTTACCTTTTGATGAGCTTAGCTCTCATGAGCAACAATATGCTCTTAAGCTCAGTGAGTTGGAAAAGGATTATCCAGATGCCCTGCAATCAAAAAAAATAACGGACTTTATTAGAATAATAGGCTTTCCCAGTCAAAACCCCAAAATTCGTGAACTTAACTTGATGGCAGAAGGCATCTTTAAAAAAGCCCTGGCTCAAGCCAAGGAGACAGATCCTAAATTAGTCGTATATGAGCAACTGCAGGGAAAGCAACTCACTTATGTCACGAGCGAAGTGCATAAATTGCTTTATCTCCAATTAAAGCCATATGCTTTAAAATTATTAGAGGAGGGTAAAATACCGGCGCCCCCAGAGGCAGTCATTAAAACAAATGACAATCCTTTCGCTATCGACACCAGTGAACCCATTAGCGGCGAACATGCACCGCCTAATGATGCAGGAAAGGGGAAAGTTACGGTGTCTCGCGGACTTGCAATAGGAGTAGCTTCGGCTATTCCGCTTGCTACTGCAATGGGCGTAATTGGTTTAGAGGAAGCGACAAGAAAAAGAAATGAGTACAATGAAGGTCAACGAGCAATAGCAGAAAGAACTCGTGAGATAGAGGAGCGCACAAAAGCAATAAACGAACAAACTTTAGATAACTATAAAATTAAGAAAGAGAATACGGACTTACGAAGTAAAATTGCGAAACTAGAGAAAGAATTAGAAAAATTACAGCCAAAAGGCCGTGCTGATGCCTTAAAAAAGGAATCCGGGGCTCCTAAAGCGCCGCAACAGCGTCAACCTATTGCGCCTAAGGCAGAACAACGTCCACCTCTATTGATGTTACCCCTCGATGCTAAAGATTACCAAACTCCACTAGGGGAAGCGACGGAAAAAGTAATAGCTGAGCATAATGCAAGGATTGAAGCAGAGAAGTCTAAAGCCGCGCGCAATCGTTGATAATTTATTTTCCTAAAATCCGTTAAATTATTAACGCCGATTTAAGCCGCCGTGCCTATACTTAAAGGCAGTTCATTCCACTAGGAGGGGACTGCCATGCTCCGTATTTGTCTGCTTACCGCCGCGCTATTGCCGCTGGGCGGTTGCATCATGATACCGCGTATCGTCGTGGCAGAGAAGATTAATTTCGATGCACCGCTGCCCGATCACCGCCCGCTAAGCTATAATGACCTGCTGTGCTGTTATCATTGCCATGCTTGAGCCTCTATTCCTTCGCCATCCCGCTAACAGCGACCATATAGCGCGCAAAAGGCTTCCTTTGCTTCTACCCTTCGCTTAAAGTACGATGGCGTTACGATCCATATAATTCGCACTCGATCAATCCATGTTCGTTAAACGGCTCAATCCCATGGAAGAGCAATCCATGTACCAGGCGGCGACGGCCGGGGCGGCGCTGCTCGATAATCTCGGCCTGCCCTGGTGGGCGTCGCATGGCTCGCTGTATGGCAGCTGGTGCTTCCACGGCATTATTCCCTGGGACGACGATCTGGATTTCGCCTTCCCGCGCGAGCATGCGGAGCGATTGAAGCAGCGGGCAGTGGAACAGGGGTGGAAGTACAGCCGGCTTCACCCTTTCCTGGCGAAAATCTGGAATCCGCAATGGGGGATCCACCGCCATCCCGGCGTGGAATGGACATGGCCATTTATCGACATCGCCTTATACGACCGCATAGAATCCCATAAGGTGATCCTGGTGGAATTTGATTATTGCAGGCAATTCAAACCATTGCCAATATCCGAAATGCTTCCGACCCAGCGTTATCCTTTCGGTCCGCTGATGCTGCCGATCCCCAAAAATCCTGAATTATTCCTCGACACGGTATATAAATCCTGGAGAACCAAAGCTTTGTCCAATTATTGGAATCACCGGATCGAGAAACTCTATCCCGAACCGCAGGTATGGGCGAATATCAGTGAGCTGCGCGATAAATTCACGTTTTACAACGTGTAGTCCGGCACCTAATGCATGCCCTTTTTATAAAAAATGCGTTATGCTGAAAGCCTCATCCAGCGAGGAGTTATGACTAAGCAAATCAGCGTCAACCCGGCCACGGGAGACATCATCCGGGAATATCCCGTCTCCGACGCGGCGCAGGTGAAGCTCGCCATCGCCAACGCCCATGCCGCTTTTCGCCGCTGGAGCGGCCTGCCGCTCGCCCGGCGGGGCGAATTTCTCACGCATATCGCCGAGCGGTTGCTGGCGAACAAACAGGATTATGCCCGGCTGATTTCCCTGGAAATGGGCAAGCCGCTCAAGGAAGCGTTGGCCGAGGTGGAAAAATGCGCCGGCTGCGCGCGCTATTTCGCCGAAAACGGCGAAGCCTTCCTGGCCGACCAGCCGATCGCCACCGAATACCGCAAAAGCTATGTCGCTTTCCGCCCGCTGGGCGTCATTCTGGGCATCATGCCGTGGAACTTCCCGTTCTGGCAGGTGTTCCGCTTCGCCCTTCCCTCGCTGATGGCGGGCAATAGCTGCCTGCTGAAGCACGCCTCCAATACGCCCGGCTGCGCCCTGGCCATCGAAGCCGTTTTCAAGGAAGCCGGGCTGCCGGAACATGCCTTCCAGACCTTGTTGCTGCCGAGCGGCCGCATCGAAGAAGCGATAGCACATCCCTTGGTGGCAGCGGTGACGCTGACCGGCAGCACCGAAGCGGGGCGCTCGGTAGCGGCGCTCGCCGGGAAATATGCAAAGAAAACCGTACTGGAGCTGGGCGGCAGCGATGCTTACGTCGTGCTGCATGATGCCGATATCGATCTGGCGGTCAAGACTTGCGCCGCCGGGAGGCTGCTCAATGCCGGGCAATCCTGCATCTCGGCCAAGCGGCTGATCGTAGTGGAACCGCTGAAAGCGCGTTTCGAGGCCGGGCTGCTGGCGGCCTTCAAGCAGCAACGCCAGGGCGATCCCTTGGCGGCGGATACGACGCTCGGCCCAATGGCGCGCGCCGATCTACGCGAAGCGCTGCATGAAGCGGTGCAATCCTCTATCGCCGGCGGGGCGCGCTGCTTGTTGGGCGGCGAAATGCCAACGAGCAAAGGGGCGTTTTACCCGCTGACCATCCTCACCGATGTCAGAAAAGGGATGCCGGCCTACGAAGAGGAAATATTCGGACCCGTCGCCGTGATTATCGCCGCAAAAGACGAGGAAGACGCCATCCGCATCGCCAATGACAGCGCCTATGGCCTGGGCGGCGTGATATTTACCACCGATATCGAGCGCGGCGAGCGCATCGCACGTGAGCGCATCGAATCGGGCTCCTGTTTCGTCAATATGATGGTGCGCTCCGATGCCCGCCTGCCTTTCGGCGGCATCAAGCAAAGCGGCTATGGCCGCGAATTATCCGCCTTCGGCATCCATGAATTCGTCAATATTAAGACGATTGTGGTGGCATAATAGTATCATGTCATTATGATACAATAGGTTATCATTTCCAATAGTAATGGAATATTAACTGATATGGCGTTATAATGGAAAGATAGTCTAAAAGGAATTCGTTATGGTCGATGCCATATCAGCCGTTGGTTTCAATGCCCTGACCTATCTAAGCCAGGTTAAGGGCATTAAGCCCGTCACACCGGTCAACACTGCGCCTGCGCAAACCGATGCCAGCGAAACCGCACCCGCAACGACGGCCACCGCCGCCACGCCGGCCACCCCATCTTCGCTGACCGATTTGTTAGGACTATCCTCTGACGTGCTATCGCTGTTGCAAGGCAGCAGCCCTTCTTCCTCTTCCGGCGATTTATTATCGTCTTTGGTCAGCGGCAGCGGCGGCAACATTTCCTCCTCCGATCCGCTCTACAGCCTGCTCAGCAACAGCACCACCGACTCCTACCAGAACGCCATCGACGCCCTGCAACAACAGCAGGCCGATACGCAAGCGCAAAGCAACCCGGTGCAGAATGTGCTGGCTTCCTATACCAGCGCCTCCAACGCCTATAACCAGACGCTGCAGCAGACCGCTCAATCGATCCTTGCCGCCAACAATTTCCAGGCGGACGGCACGGCCCCACTGGTGGCGTAATTTTCCCCCGTCATTGCGAGCGCGCCGAAGCGATCCATCTCCCCGCAATTAGCGCCGCTTGATCAAGCCGATGGATTCTCCAGACTATACATCTCCGAATTATCGTTATAGGCGAACAGCTCGGCGTAGCGTCCCCAGCTGGTAACGGCGGAGAGGGCTTCTTCGGCATCTTCCTCGGCCATATTGTCTTCCAATTGCGTCAGGAAGCGGATGCGCGGGGCGTGGTTGCCGGGGCGGCTTTGCAGGACGCGGCAGATATAGGCGACTAGCGGGATATTCTGCAATAAATGCTCGGCGAAAATCTGCTTGCGCTTTTGGGTATCGGCATCGACAAAGATTTTCCCGGCGGCGGTCAGGTGGATATCGCCCTCGGCGACGACGGCGAATTTGAGGATGCGCAGCGCCTCGACCAGATGCAGCACCTCCTCGGTGCCAAGCCCCAGCGCCTGATCGAGCGCCGGCAAGTCGGCGCGGCCGTGATAGGGCGCGGCGGCCAGTTGCTCCATCAGTCCGGCCAGCTGGTTGGGCGAGACGCGCGGCAGCTTGTCATACATGGTGAGTTCCGGCTTGGCGGTGGCGCTCACGTCGCGCCGCTGCATGCCGGAGGTCATGAGGGTGTAAATCTGCTCGACCATCGTGCGGAAACCCAGCGATTGCCGGTCGCGCGGATGCGGCAGATCGACTTTGATCTCCGCGGCGATATGCCCTGGATTGGCCGCGAAAATTAGGATGCGGTCAGACATCAGCACCGCCTCCTCGATATTATGCGTCACCAGCAACACCGATTTGAGCGGCATCTTGCGCTCGATCCACAAATCGAGGAAATCGGTCTTGAGCGTCTCCGCCGTCAGCACGTCGAGCGCTGAAAACGGTTCGTCCATCAGCAGGATCGCCGGGTTGACCACCAGCGCGCGCGCAAAGCCGACGCGCTGCTTCATGCCGCCCGAAAGCTCGCGCGGATAAGCCGACTCATAGCCGTCCAGCCCGATCAGGTCGATCGCCTCCAGCGCCCGCTTGCGCATCTCCTTATCGGGCACGCCTAGCGCCTCCAGCCCCAGCTCCACATTCTCCAATACGGTCAGCCAGGGAAATAGCGCGAAGGTCTGGAACACCATGGCGATATCCAGATTCTTATTGCCAGCCACCGGCGCGCCGTTAAAGGCAACACTGCCGGTGCTCGGCGCAATCAGCCCGGCGATGATGCGCAGCAGCGTCGATTTCCCCGACCCCGATTTGCCCAGCAGCCCGACAATCTCGTTTTCCGTCAGCGCCAGCGACACGTCATCGAGCACCTTCAGCTCACGCCCCTCCGGGCGGACGAAAGACTGGGTGATGTGAGAGAGATTGAGGAGGGCGGCTGGCATATCAATGCATCGCGGAAGGGTTATCCGCCATCGGTGCGATGGCGCGGTAATTGTAACGGCGCCCAGCCTCTTCCAGATCGTATCCGGCCTGTAATCCCAGCCATAGCTCGCTGGACGTTCCGAAAAAACGCCCCAGGCGCAGCGCCGTATCCGCCGTTACCGCGCGCTTATGCAGGCATATTTCATTGATCCGGCGCGGCGGCACGCCGATGGCATTGGCCAACTTATTCTGGCTGAGCCCTAGCGGCTTTAAGAAGTCTTCGAGCAAGATATCGCCCGGGTGGATATTGGGTAGTTTTTTCATGGATGCTCCTAATGGTAATCAATAATTTCCACTTCATACGCTTCACCGTCCTGCCAGCGGAAGCATAACCGCCACTGGTTATTGATCCGTATGCTGTGATACCCCTTGCGGTCACCTTTCAATCCTTCCAATCGGTTGGCCGGCGGCTGGCGCAAATCATCCAACGACTTGGCATAATGCAAATAACGCAGCTTACGGCGTGCCGTCTGTTGAATGTCATAAGGCAGGCGGCGTGACATTTTGCCTTCCCATATCGCTTCCGTCTCGCTACAGGCAAAATTCTGAATCATGAGGCATTATAACGCAATCCGTTATATAACGTCAACCGTTATAAAAGTCGTTTCTATTCGTTCTAATCAAACCGCAATTTCCGCGCCGCCAGTTCGTAGAGTGGCCGCCAGAAGAATTTGTTGAACAATACCACCACCAGCGCCATCATGCCAACCCCCAGCGCGATATGCGGGAAATCGCCCGCTTCGGTCATCTGTGCGATATAGGCGCCCAGGCCGTGCGCGGCGTATTTTTTGTCGCCCCATTCCACTGCTTCGGAGACGATGCTGGCGTTCCAGGCGCCGCCGGAGGCGGTGATCGCCCCGGTCAGGAAATAGGGGAAAATACCCGGCAGCATGACACGCCGCCACCACAGCCAGCCGCGCACGCGGAAATTGCGCGACGCCTCGCGCAGATCGTTCGGGAAGGCCGACGCCCCAGCGATGACGTTGAACACGATATACCATTGCGTGCCCAGAATAATCAACGGGCTGAGCCATATATCGGGGTTAAGCGCGTAGCGGCTGATGAGCATCACCGCTACCGGGAACAGCAAATTGGCCGGAAAGGCTGCCAGAAATTGCGCCAGCGGCTGGATCACCTGCGCCAGCTTGGGCCGCAGCCCTACCATCACGCCAATCGGCACCCATATCAATGATGCGAGCATAATCAGCACCACCACGCGCAGCAGCGTGAGTCCCGCCAGCCACGCCACGTGCCGCACATCGTTCCATTCGACCCCGGTGCGCAGGAATACCACCAGATGCTGCAACGCCACCACGCCCGCCAGCCCCAGCAGCGCGTACCATAAATAATCGAACAGCCGCGCTTCCGATGCGCTGAATTGGAAGGTGGCGATGCTGGGCTTGAACAGGCGTATGCGCAGCAGGCGGTGCGACAGCCAGCCGAGCGGCCTGAATAATAATTTCGCCAGGCGGCTTTTGGAAAACAGCATCAGCAGCCAGCTATGCGGCGCTTCCTGGCTTGCCGTCAGCTCATAGCGGAATTTGTCCGACCAGGCGACCAGCGGACGGAATAATAGCTGGTCGTACAGTAAAATAACGATGATCATGGTGCCGATCGCCCAGAAAATCGCGTGCAGATTTTGCTGCTCGATCGCCAGCGCGATGTAAGAGCCGATGCCGGGGAGGGTGATTTTCTGGTTGCCCACCGTGATCGCCTCGGAGGCGACGACGAAAAACCAGCCGCCCGACATCGACATCATGGTGTTCCAGATCAAACCCGGCATGGCGTAAGGCAGCTCCATCTTCCAGAATTTCTGCCAGCCGGATAGGCGGAAGACGAACGCCGCTTCGTCCATATCCTTGGGGATGGTTTTAAGCGCCTGATACAGGCTGAAGGTCATGTTCCAGGCCTGCGAGGTGAAAATGGCGAAAATGGCGGCGCATTCGACGCCTAGAATGCTGCCGGGGAATAGTGCGATAAAGCCGGTGACAGTAAAGGAAATATAGCCCAGCACCGGAACCGATTGCAGAATATCGAGCAGCGGAATGAGGATTTGCCCGGCGCGGCGGCTTTTGGCGGCCAGCGTGGCGTAAACAAGTGTAAAGGCAAGCGAGGCGAGCACGGCGATCAGCATGCGCAACGTCGTGCGCAGCGCGTAACCCGGCAGATGATGCAGCGCCAGGCTGACCGGGCGGCTGGCCAGGCGACCGATCGGGGCGGCCATTTCGCTCATGCCCCAAGAAAAATAGGCCAGCAGCGTCGCCACCAGGGTAAAAGCGAACGCATCGAACCAGAATTGCCGCGACAATACCGGTCGCTGCCATGGCGACGCCCCGATAGCTCCCACGCTCGCTAGGCGCGGCAGCAATCGCCTGGCGGCGGACATATCGTGAATGGGTTCCATCGGCCACCTGCTGGTTATCGGTTCATGCCGCTTTGGTTGCTTGGTTATTGTGAATTACGCTCGCTTTGTCAACATCCCTTGCGCCAAGATAATCCCTCTGATGGGGAGGAAGGGAGAGAAAGAGAAATAAGATATGCCGGGTTTCAAAAAATGTTAGGCAGGGACCTTTTTCATTTCATCGATCAAATCTGCCACTCTTTTCACATTGGGGATACAGATGAATGATCTATTTATCGCGGCCACTCGACCGCCTTCGCCTTCGAAAATAATGTCGCCAGAGCCATCGGCATTATAAATCTTATTATAATTTATGATCTTATCTTTATAAAAACTGCATACTTTGACTTTTCGGTACGTGCATATCACTAAAGCTCTTTTATCAGTTAAAATATAAAAATATTTTTTAGCTCTTTGCCATAGAGACCATATACAAACTATGAAGCCAACAAGTAAGGCAAGAAGGAATGTATGATGAGTTATAAAATCATCCAATGAGCTTGCATGATGGATAGCTGGGATAGCCAACAGTACAATAACCACTGCAAATATCCAAAATATCTTTACTCCTTTTTTAAAAAACCCCATCGGCGTCGGTCTACCTTCCCAGACTATTTTTTCATCGCCCTTCAACTCATTTTGCAAGATATTAGAGAGAATAGTATCGTTGGATAAAGGCAATGGCAGCTCCTGAATGTGTTCATTGGAATCTATTTAGATTAGTTGTATGTAATCATAAAATCACTAACACATTATTAATTATAACCAATCGAATCGAAGTTGGAAGAAACTCGGTTTCGCTCATCTGATGGAAGGCAATTCGAGCTTCGCCCCTATTGGCAATAGCCTCATTTATTGCTATGCCATGCGGATGGATACGCATTCGCACTCCCATCACGGCGAAGCATATGACCGTGCGTTCGTCGCGGGCATCGCGATTAATATTCTGTTCGTCGCGGTGGAAATCGCCTATGGCATCGCCGCCAATTCGCTGAGCCTGCTGGCCGATGCCGGGCATAATGCCGGGGACGTGCTGGGGCTTGGCATGGCTTGGGGGGCGACGCTGCTGGCACGGCGCAAGCCATCGCCGCGTTTTACTTACGGCTTGCAGAGCGCCACCATATTCGCAGGCCTTGCCAACGGCCTGCTGCTGATGATCGCGGTGGGCGGCATCGGCTGGGAAGCCATGCAGCGCTTCGCCTTGCCGCCGGAGCCTGCTTCGCGCATCGTAATAATCGTCGCGCTGGCGGGCGTGCTGGTCAATGGCGTCACCGCTTGGCTGTTCCATGGCGGGGACCGGCACGACCTTAATATACGCGGCGCGTTTTTGCATATGGCGGCGGATGCGCTTATTTCGCTGGGCGTGGCGCTGACCGGGTTTGTTATCCTACGAACCGGCTGGTTCTGGCTCGACCCGCTGGCAAGCCTTGCTATCGTGATGGTGATTATCATCGGCACCTGGCGGCTGCTGGCGCAGTCGGTAAGGCTGGCGCTGCATGCGGTTCCGGCGCATATCGATCCGTCGGCGGTGCGGATCTGGCTGGCCGGGTTGCCGGGAGTGGACGAGGTGCACGATTTGCATATCTGGGCGATGAGCACTACCGGCGTTGCGCTCAGCGCCCATCTGCGCATGCAGGGCGGCCATCCGGGCGACATCTTCCTTCATGAGGCGGCGCATGAACTGGCGCACCATTTCAATATCCATCATACTACCATCCAGATCGAAACCAACGCAGCGGGCGTTCCCTGCGAAACGGATTGCTCATGATATGACCATGCCCTACCGCCTCGCCGCCTGGCTGCTGATCCTGTTCGCCTGCTTTTACGGCATCGGCGCCTATCCGCTGCTGGACGACAACGAAGGGCTCTACGCCGCCATCGCCCGCGATATGCTGAATGACGGCCAATATATTATTCCGCATCTCAACGGGCTGCCCTATCTCGAAAAACCGCCGATGCTCTATTGGCTCACCGCCTTCTCCATGAGCTTATTTGGCATGGGAAGCGGCGCGGCGCATCTGATCCCCGCCCTGGCGCTGTTCGCCACTGCTTGTTTGATGCTGCACTGGGTGAAAAGCGTCAGCCGCTCGGAGACCGCCGGGTTTGCCGCCACGCTGATGATGGTTACGTCGCTGCCGCTACTGGTGATCGGGCGCATGCTGCTGTGCGATATGGTGATGACGTTTTTCCTGAGCGCGGCGCTTTACTGCTTCTATTACTGGTATTCCAATGACCGCCAACGCGGCCTGCCGGGCTATTACGGATTTTTAGCGCTCGCCGTGCTGACCAAAGGTTTCGTAACGCTGATCCTGGGCGGCGGCAGCGTGCTGCTGTTCCTGCTCTGGCAGCGCAGCCCGGTTTCGGTGTACCGCGCCTGCCTCTCGCTGCCCGGCCTGGCGTTATTTCTCTGCATCGCCGCGCCCTGGCATATCGCCGCCTCGCTGATGGAGCCAGGATTCGCCTGGTTTTATTTCATTAACGAGCATGTGCTGCGCTTCCTGAACCAACGCGAGCCGCATGATTATTACACCGGACCCATCTGGTATTACCTGCCGCGCCTGCTCGCCTATCTGTTGCCCTGGACCTTATTCCTGCCGCTGTTGGCGCGCAAGCCTTCGCGGCTGCCGAAGCCGCAGGCGGCGCTGCAGCGTTTCCTGTGGTCGTGGTTCCTGTTTTGCCTGTTGTTCTTTTCTCTCTCCGGCGCGAAAGCCAACTATTACATGATCGCCGGAATGCCGCCGCTAGTCATGCTGCTGGCGATGCGAACCGCATTTTACCCGGAAAGCGGCAACCGCCTGACTGCCTGGATCGCCACCGCCTGCCTGTCGCTCCTGGCCATTCCGCTTTTCGCGGCAGGCTATGCGTGCCATGCGGGCGCGGCCTTTGCCTTCTGCTCATTGCTATCCTGGCCGCTTGCCATCACCGCAGGCTCCTTCAGCCTCCTGGCCATCCTCCTCTGCTGGCGTTTGCCGCCGCGTTGGCGCATTCCGCTGATAGCAAGCCCGATCCTGCCATTATTACCCTTGCTCATCGCCGGCATTAATCAGAGCGGCGACCTGGTTTCGCAGAAGCCGGTGGGCGATTACCTGCAGGCATCCGGCTATGAGCGCACTGCGATCTACCGGGAATTCGAGAAGCTATCGGCGCTGGCCTTCTATATGCAAAAGCCGCTCATTGTCGTGGACAGCCAATCGAACGACCTGCTTTACGGCCAGCATCTGCGCCGCGCGCCGGAGGAATTCCTGTCGCTGCAGGAATGGGCGGAGACCTCCCCTCGCCTGCCCTTGGTTGTCGTCAATAAACATATGGACACCGTCTTACCCCTCCTTAAAAAATTCGGCGTCAGTAATAGCTGCGTCCTGCAACGCTTCGAACATGTTGCAGTGATCGGCACATGCGAGTAAAGTCAACGCCATGGAAATATCGCAACACACTTGGCGGCGCGACGCGCTGCTGCTGTTGGTGGCCATCGGGCTTTTCTTCTGCATTGGGCTGGGCGCGCGCCCGTATCTGACGCCCAGCGAAGCGCGCTATATCGAATTGCCGCGCCAGATGCTCGCCACCGGCGATTGGCTGACCCCACGCATCGACGGCGTGCCGTATTTCGAGAAGCCGCCATTATTTTACTGGCTGCAAGCCTCGGTGATGGGCTTGCTGGGCAACGGCGAATTCGCCGGACGCATCGCCACCGCCTTCATCGCCACGCTGCTATGCTTGCTCACTTACGCCACCGGCAGGCTGCTGCATGAACGGCGCAGCGGCGTGCTGGCGGCGCTGGTGCTTGCCACTTCGGTCATGGGTTATGGCTTAAGCCGCGTCGCCATGCTCGATATGCCGGTCAGCGTTTTTCTTACCTTATGTTTCGCCTGCTTCCTCGCCGCGCAAAAAGCGGCGCTGCCGCAGCGGCGTTATTTTTATTGGGCGATGTATGCTGCCGCGGCGCTGGCCATGCTGACCAAAGGCCTGATCGGCATCGTCATCCCCGGCCTGGTCATCGGCGCATGGATTGCGCTGAGCCGGCGCTGGCACCTCATCAAAGAAGCGCAATTGCTGCCCGGCCTGGCGATCTTCCTGGCCATCGTCGCGCCGTGGCATGCGCTGATGGCGCTGCGTCACCCGGATTTTTTGAATTTTTATTTCATCCATGAGCATTTCACCCGCTACCTGACCGATTCGCATAAGCGCGGCGAACCCTGGTTTTTCTTCACCCTTGTCACCCTGGCCGGGCTGCTGCCCTGGACCGGACTGCTGCCTGCCGCGCTTAAATCCTCCTTTGCGCAGCGCCAAAATCCCGGCACATTATTCCTGCTATCATGGGTTTTCCTGCCGCTGCTGTTTTTCTCGGCCTCGCATTCCCAGCTGGTGCCCTATATCCTCCCCATTTTCCCGCCGCTGGCCATCCTGATCGGGAACTACCTTGCCGCCCTTTGGGTAAAACGGCTGCCATCGCACCATTTGCGCTATACCGCAATGTTCACCGTCGCCCTGTTTGCGGTCGCTATCGTAGGTTATTACACCCTTCCTCTGCCCAAAAATGACGACAACAAGATTGCCTTCACCGCCCTTTCGACTCTTACCTTATTACCGATTATCCTAGCGCTGATGACACTAAGCTGCGTCATTGTCAGGCGTTCTACCGCCCCAGCCTTGATCGCGGCGCTGGCGCTGCTGGGCATCATCACCGATCTGGCCGCCAATTATTCTATCGCCGCGCTCGACCGGGCGACGGTCAAGCCGTTGCTGGCGATGAAGGGTCATTTGATTCACGCCAATGACGCGGTGGTGGCCTTTGGCAGCTATTTCCAGGATTTGCCGGTTTATCTCAACCGGAATGTCACCGTCGCGGGTTGGCAGGGCGAGCTGGAATTCGGCGCGACGCATTATCCTGAAACGCAACCCTGGATGATTTCCGCCGACGAATTCTGGCAGGGCTGCCCCTTTTACCCGCACGATATTTTCGTTTTCATGAAAAAAACCACCTTTTCAAGGCTCTCCATGCCGCGCAACTGCCCGTTGCATGTCATCGCCGAGTATGGCAAGACCGTATTATTGGAACGCCATCCGCAGTAATCCCCATGAGCGAATTGCCTTTTCTGCCTTTTGCCAAGCCCGCCTTGAGCGACGCCGCCATCGAGGAAGTCGTCGCCTGCCTGCGCTCCGGCTGGATCACCACCGGTCCGCGCACGCAACAATTCGAAGACATGCTCACCGCTTACCATGGCGGCAGGCGGGCGTTGTGCCTCTCCTCAGCCACCGCCGGGCTGCATCTTGCCTTGCTAGCCTTAGGGCTTAAGGAAGGCGATGAAGTCATCACCACGCCGCTTACTTTCGTCGCCACGCTGAATACCATCGTCCTGGCGGGCGGCACGCCGGTGCTGGCCGATATCGACCCGGCGACGCTCAACATGGACATTGCCCGACTGGAAGCCGCCATCACGCCGCGCACGCGCGTCCTCATGCCGGTGCATTTCACCGGCCTGCCGGTCGATCTCGACCCGCTTTACGCGCTGGCGCAGAAGCACGGGCTGCGCGTCGTCGAGGATTGCGCGCATGCCATCGGCGCGGCGTATCAAGGGCGGCGCATCGGCGCGTTCGGCGATATTCAGGTGATGAGCTTCCATCCCAACAAAAACATGACGACCGGCGAGGGCGGCGCGGTCATCACGCAGGATGCGGCGGTGATTCAGGCCATTGAGCGACTGCGTTTCCATGGCATCGACCGCAACGCTTTCAACCGCTTCGCCAAATCGGGCAGCCAGCAATATGACGTGGCGCTCCCCGGCTTCAAATATAATATGATGGATATGCAGGCGGCGCTTGGCATTCACCAATTACCGGAGCTGGACGGGTTTATCGATAAGCGCACCGCTTTGGTGGAAAATTACCGTAAGGCGCTCGCCGGCTGGCCGGAATTCCAATTACCCTCCGCGCCCGCTTACCCGCATCGCCATGCCTGGCATCTCTTCACCCCGCGCCTGCGCGATAATCAAGCCGGACTCGACCGCGACGGATTCATCCAGGCCATGAAAGAGCGCAATATCGGCATCGGGCTGCATTACCAGTCCTGCCATGTTTTTTCCTGGTACAAGGAGCGCTTCGGCTGGCGGCCGGAGGATTTCCCGAACGCGCTCGACGCCGGGAACCGCATCATGAGCCTGCCGCTCTTCCCTACTATGACGCAAGGCGAGCAGGAACGGGTGATAAGCGCCATGCGGGAGGTGTTGGGGAAAGCATAATAGTAATCTCATTTGACTTGTACGGCTGTTTGCCGTACAGTAAAAGGAATAAGAGGTAATGCTATGCCGTCAACCCATTCGCACGAATCCGGCTCCAAAGGCAGCCGTCTGGAAGCCAGGATCAGCCATGAGCAGAAACGCCTGTTCCAGCGCGCTGCGGAGTTGCAGGGCAGTACACTGACCGATTTCGTCGTGTCTGCGCTGCAAGGCGTGGCGACGAAGGTTATTCAGGATCATGAGGTCATGACCCTGGTGGGAAAAGATCGGGACATCTTCGTTTCAGCACTCCTTAATCCGGCGCTGCCGGACGGCCGGTTAAAGAAAGCGGTAACACGCTACAAAAAGATCATGAGCTGAGGTGGCCACTCCTTCGTCAAATCCCATCATCGAGCCGCTCGGCAGGCATCATGATCGCGCGGCTTTCGATTGCGGCGTGGAGGCGTTGGGGCGTTACCTACGCGAGCAGGCCGGACAAGAAGCAAAAAAGAAAATCGCCGCTACGTTCGTGCTGGTGGGCAATTCGGCGGCGGCGATAGCAGGATATTACACGCTTTCTTCCACCGGCATCCATCTCGGTGAACTGCCGGAAAAAATCGCTAAACGCTTACCGCGCTACCCACTAGTGCCTGCAACCTTGATC
>Ga0206948_1128_pt1 | contig 18552 bp, 19 predicted proteins | sample Alteio_BWOrgHeat_FD_153236 | JGI IMG/M metagenome (GOLD analysis project Ga0206948, IMG submission 153236) | Enriched cells from forest soil in Barre Woods Harvard Forest LTER site, Petersham, Massachusetts, United States -... | ecosystem: Environmental > Terrestrial > Soil > Temperate forest > O... | reverse complement strand
CGTTGGAAGTTGTAAGCAAGATTTATGAATTGCATCGTCAACAGAAAAACGGCGGACAGCCGAAGGGGTATGATGCCATGCCATCGCTTGGCCTCACCAAGCTAAGCGTTCCTAAGTTACATGGGAACAGCGACACCGCCTCACTCAGTTACGATATGCGTTACCCTGTGGAAGCCGGGCAACAAGAAAATGATTCTAAGGTAGAAAGCACGCTCAGCGTCGCGGATAAGATACACAAAGCCGCAAGCGCCAATCCTGCCTTTACCATGAATGTTCAAGAAAGCTATGATATAGGGCCTTACGCCGTATTGCCACAGGATGACCGCCTGCCTTCCTATGTTAAAATTGCCGGTGATACAGGCTTTGCCAAATACCGGACTCGAATGACCAATCTTCCCTACGGCAGTGACGGCAACATTATCAGCAAAGAATTTCCTGAGGCGTTAGTGGTAACGATGGCAAGTGGCGGTTTTGCCAATTTACCGCATGGCGAAGGCGAACATTTGACCGAACAGCAAATACGTAAGAATATCGATCTGTTCGAAGGCATCATTACTGCGCAGGCAATGGTTAGAGGCAAGTCTGATATTCTCCATCGGTGATGCTGGATTTATCATTATAACTAATTGATTTAGTTTAAAAAATAGATTGGCGGAGAGGGCGTTACTGAAAACGAACCGTCTCTGTGATTTTTATCAGATAGTTAGACCGCTTTTGCGATCTATTCGCAGCCACTTTATATTTGCCTAGATGGTGGGATTCGAACTCAAAAAATATTCATTGTTTTCAACAAAATAAGTTATATTATTGAATTTTCAACTTTGAAAGTACTTCTCAATGACAAAATCTATATCTGAATTCGGCCAGCATCTCATTCATGACATTGCATTACCGGAATTAGCCAAAGGCTATACCGCACTGGTGCAAAAACTGCGGCAGAATGAAGTTTTGGCAAGATTGGCCAAAGAAAAGGGAATTGACGCTGTGTTGTCCAGCACCAGCACGGAGATTGCTGGTCTAAAGAAAAGCAATAAAGAGCTTGTTACCACGGCTGAAAAAGAAGCCGAACGCTTGATGACGCTAGAAGTAAAAAAGCATTACTCAGAGCATGCCATTGTTGGCGAAGAACACGGCTATACGCCGGGTAGCCAAACCCGTTGGGTATTCGATCCGGTAGATGGCACCAGCGCCATGATACGCACTGCAATGGCGGAAGCGTTTGGCTTACCGCTTTCGCAACCAACTCCAGCTTTCGGTATTACGGTGGCGATGGTGGAAGGCAGCAAAGCCACGCTTGGGATTGTCACGGAATTAAAGTCCCGCAATGGAACTTTGGTTGCGGAAGATACATGGGTAGGCGCAAAAGGACAAGCTACCATGCAAAACGGCCAGCCAGTTGTTTTACCAGCCGCGCCTGCTACGCTGGCAGACGCAACTATTGCCAGCACCGTGCCGCCGATGATGTTTAATACTCCGGAAAAATGGAGTGGATTTCAAGCATTACAGGAAGCCACCGGCAAACCGTGCGTTACCGATCAGAATTGCATAGGCTTTATGCGTGTCTTGCAAAATGGTAGCGGGATTGATGCCGTATAGAAGCCGATCTTGCTTACCACGATGCAGCAGCGTTGGTTCCTATCCTGCAGGGCGCAGGTGTCACCGTAACCGATAGCAAGGGCGCGGCGCTGCAATTTCCTGAAAGCGCTATCAAACAGGAATTCAGTGTGCTCACCGCACAACCGGCGCTGCATGCGCAGGCGCTTGAGCGAGTTTTAACGGGTGTTGCACCGGAGCAAAATACATTCGTTGGTAACGACGGAGTTAGTCGGGGTTATGCGCAGAAATTTCCTGCTGCCGCTTCTTCAACCGGTCGGTCAGGAGTGATGTAATGGATACGCTTACCAAATTGACAAGGCCGGAAATTTTAGCGCTGAAGCCCTATAGCTCTGCCCGCAAGGAAGGCGAGCAGCAGCGTATGTCAATTTTTCTGGATGCCAATGAAAATCCTTGTCCACCTTATCCCGGCACTAAGGAATGTGAAGGCTTGCAGCGCTATCCGGAACCGCAGCCACAACATTTACTCGATCTATTTGCAACGCATTATCAGGTTGAACGGGAAAAATTGCTTATTACGCGTGGCGCCGATGAAGCGATTGATCTTTTAGTTCGGGCATTTTGTAACGCAGGCAAAGACGGTATTCTCATTAATACCCCAGCCTTTGCCATGTACGAATTTTCTGCACAGGTACAACATGCGACCGTCCACCCTGTTGCTTTGCTTAAGGCCGAAAATTTTCAATTGGATGTTGAGCGCATTCTGACTACATGCCGCGATAACCCGACTATCAAACTCGTCTTTGTATGCACGCCTAATAATCCAACGGGGCAACTGATGAGCCGGGCGGATGTATTCAGGCTTTCTAAAGAACTGCTCGGTAGAACACTGGTGATCGCCGACGAAGCCTATGTCGAATTTTCTGAGCAACCCAGTTTATGCACAGAAGTAAAGTCATATCCTAATCTCGTAGTGCTACGCACTCTTTCCAAGGAATATAGCCTTGCTGGTGAACGTTGCGGCGTGACCATTGCACATCCTGACATCATCAGCATCATAGGAAGAATCCTTGCACCTTATCCCCTAACCGTATCAGCCATTCGCGCGATAACGCTGGCAATGTCACCAGAAGGCGTCAAGCAGGCCAGGGCAAATATTAAGCAAATACTTGAACAGAAAAAGCTGGTAGAACACGCCTTACAAGGAACCCCAGCTGCTATACGCATCTATCCCAGCGATACCAACTATCTGCTGATAGAAACACCCAAGCCCAAGTTGCTGGTGCAGATGATGGAAAAAGCAGGCATTAAAATCCGTGATAGAAGCACCGTTCCCGGCATTGAAGGCTGCGTTCGTTTCTCCATCGGCACTCCACAGCACAATCAAGCGCTGCTTAAAGTATTCAAAGAATATACACAGAATATTTAGAGTATAATCTTTCTCAGCTTTCTCTATCTCAGCACAAGTGTACTGCATCTCTGTCAATCTTCTCAATGGGCTGACACGATGCCCGACAATGCACTGTGCATAATGAGAGAATGAAAAGTAAATTTTACAACCTTCTGGCTTTCTCTATGTACACTATTGGGACATATGGAAGAGATGGGTAGTGTACTTTTTATCTCGAAATACACTTGCCAAATTCAATGGGTTAGATCGATTTTGTACAAAAAGTTTTGCTTTCGTATCAATCGTCTACCTCGTAACATATTGAAAAATAGTTCGAAAGTTAAATGGCGGAGGAGAAGGCATCCGCCGTACTGGTATCTCTGTATAGCAAATCCGCCATTTTTTGAAAGCGAAACAACTAATTTGCTGTTGGTTTGATATGATTACTCAACCGGCATTTTCCTTAACATCCTGAGCTTTCTCTGCATATGCCTCTTGCAAGGTATATGATTTTAATCGAGGTTTAAACGCTGGATACAATGCATTCAAATCATCCAGCATTCGGTTTATAAGTTTACAGGCATCAGGTAGGATTGATGGCATATCCATCCGTGGAGTTATTGGGAAACGATGGAATCTATGGAGAGGGTTCGTACACATAGCAAATACAGTATCTCGAACACAAATCCAATTCGCATGAGCATATCCGGATGACCAATCATAGTATTTGTCATAGACCTCTTTAACTCCGCACTCAGTAGCCAATGCCCTTAGGTTTTTGTTAGCCCATACTCCTAAGTTGATGTCTTGATATTCAAGCCACATGTCCTCAGTTGCTAAGTTCTCAATGAGCTTTATGTCCAGAAATTCTGGGGTTTGCTCTAAATCAACATTTTTTAGGAATGCCAATTTAGCTTGGCTCGACCCGTAAGTTCTATACTGATGCCATATAGTCGAATCATCTTTGTATTTTAAAAAATGAAGGGTAACGAAACACTCCATGATCGTCCGTAAAATCAGGCGACCTTCGACCATGGTATGAGAATGGCTCATGGCTGAATTAAGCGCCATTGTACAAGCGTACATAACCAAGCCAAATGATGAATCCAAACGAGCATCTACGCCCGTATTGTCTAAAATCGTATCAAAGTGTAAGGCAGCGTCTTTTAAAACATCGAAGATCGCCATTCTAATTTCAGGATTGGGTAAATCAGGAAGTTCTTTTCTCGCAGCAAAAATACATCCTGTTTTGCGAAGCATTTCTTTCCAAAATAGCTCCTGATGGGGTTGAGATAGCTTGATATTGCCTTCTGTACCTTCTTCCAATGCTCTATAGGCCATTTCCATGGCTCTAATACTAGGTCGAACAGAACGCATATCTCCTTTATCGGGATACACACGAAATTCTTCCATACGCTCGGCCATTTCTGGTGGATAAAATAACCGTTCCGTGCAAATTAAATGCATTACTTTTAACCAGCGAATATCTGTCGATTCTTGAGATTGGTGATCGAAACATGTCCCGACAGCATAATACAGAATGCTGGCATCTTTTTCTTCTGGTGATGGTAAATGTCGAATCCAATGATGTTTATCAGGCAAACAATCAATAAGGAGCAAAGCCGACAAAGTTTTTTTGGCCTGCTCATTATCAAATACCAGCTTAAACATAGCGTCAAAGTCTTGCTCACTAAGTTGAGACAGTGCGTTATGCGTTACCAACATTTCCTTATAATTAGCGATATGTTTTCGAGTGTTGATGACCACGCTACGAAATAAATTCAGGGCAACTTTGCGGTCTAAAAATGTTACTAAAATGCAGGCCCATAAAACATTAGGAATGCATTCATTCACCCAAGAAGATTTTTTTAAGTTAGATACTTTATTGAAAGGGGCTTGTAAAAGCTGCCCCTGACGCTGATGTCTATCAAGATTGGAATATCTTGATTGCGACTTCTTTTTCTTGGTCATTTTATTACTATTATTGCGATATCTCTTTGCCTCTATACTCAATCTCTACCAGCATAATCAAAATCTTGCACCAGATGCAAATATCTCTGTTTCAAATTCTTTGCGTATAATGCAAATAATTCTCAACCCATCGGCGATTTTTGAAATATCTCTGGTATGGAGGTTTTTGGCTAAGTATCAGTAATTGAATATTTCTGCCAACAGCAAATTTGCTGCTGTATCAAAATGATATGGCGGTGCGAGCGTTTAAGTAAAAGTATTTATCTCTAGAACGAATACAATAACTTGTATAATGTTTGAAGATTAGAAATATTGACTGTGAAGCATATGAAGAAGCTTCTTAAATGGCTATTGTTCATCATTTTAGCTCCGGTGCTATTAATTATTGGTATAATAGTTGCTGATAAACTTTCTTATATCCACTCTCCGCAAGAAATGGTGAATTGGGTAAAAGGTGAGTGCTTTGAATATAACGATGGTATTTTAGACTGTCGTCATTATGACAGTTGCGATCCAGAAATTAAGAACCGAAATAACTGGCAGCTGTATCAAAATGAAAATTTAGGAATTTCATTTTCCTATCCTCCCGGCACAAAGATTTCTGTGTCCGGAGATACAATTACTATTTCGAATATTCGACTAGAACCAATGGCGGCGCTGGCAGACAAGGTTAAGCTAACGCGATATATATTTTCTGCAGATCAATTGCGACAACATATCCAAAACTTGAAAAAGCAAGTTACTCAAGAGTGGTGGAAAAGCGGCCACACTACAAAAGAAGATGCTTGGGAATATGGTAGTTATCATTATTCACCTTCAGCCTACAGCGGATATTGGAATTATATTGTTATGCTGAAAGCTCCAATGCTGTCGGAAATGGACAAAGGCTATACTAATAACGATGCATTTCTCAAAAAATTAGAGGAAAAATATAATTCTCAAAAAATTATCGTTTGGGAAATTACCGGCTCCGATACTATTCCAAAAGAGTGGGGTAGTGTAGCAGGCTATTGTATTGATTGGAGTACTCCAGTAAGGCAAATGTTATATTCTATTCGGTGGTAATAATTAACAGCACCGTAGTTCGGTGCCTCTGAGAAGAAGCCTAGCTTTAAGAAAAAATTGCGCTGTAAATTGCTTTCTCTATGTCGGCGCCTATAAACTAAGCTATCGAATTATATGCTATTTTTGTAGCAACATTTATAGGTTCGAAAATACATGGCGGAGAGGGGGGGATTCGAACCCCCGATAGGGCTTTACAACCCTATAACGGTTTAGCAAACCGCCGCCTTCAGCCACTCGGCCACCTCTCCGGCTTGGGCGCTGCCAAGATTGGGCAGCGGGATCGACAGCAGAGCAATCATCAGATTATCCGTAGTTTGTCAATAGGTCTTAGCGGGCGGATCGCCCGAAACGTCATTGCGGCGCTTTTGCGCATTAGCCGTTGCACATTGGGCGTAAGCTGATTAAGCTTCACACGCATTTATCTCCATGAACCGAAGCTCCATGTCCACCCAAACGCTTGAACGTAAAAACCCATCTTCCTGGAACGAAACGTTGCGCACCATCATCGTCGCGGTGCTGCTGGCGGTGCTGTTTCGCAGCTTCGTGTTCGAGCCGTTCCATATTCCTTCCGGCTCGATGAAAAGCAATCTGCTGGTCGGCGATTATCTGTTCGTCTCCAAATACAGCTATGGCTATAGCCGCTATTCCTTTCCCTTCGGCCTGCCGCTGTTTAGCGGGCGCATTCTGGAATTCCGCCAGCCGCAGCGCGGCGACGTGGTGGTGTTCCGCGAGCCGGCCAACCCGCGCATCGATTTCATCAAGCGCCTGATTGGCTTGCCGGGCGACAGCATCCAGGTCAAGGAAGGCATTCTGTATATCAACGGCTCGCCGCTGCCGCGCAGCCGGATTGAGGATTTCTCCGACGATGAGAATAAAAACCAGGTTCGGACCATTGCGCGTTTCGCCGAGACGCTGCCCGAAGGCAAGACCATCGAGATTCTTAAGGAGCATCGTTTTTTCATCCCCGAAGCAGATGATACCCCGGTGTTCATCGTCCCGGCAGGGCATTATTTCATGATGGGCGATAACCGCGATAATTCGCGCGACAGCCGCTTTCCCGAAGTGCGGTATGTGCCGGAGGAAAACCTGGTCGGGCGCGCCGAAATCATTTTCTTCTCCACCGACGGCACGGCGCAATGGCTCGATCCCGTCAGCTGGTTCAAGGCGATGCGTGTTGACCGATTTTTCCAGTTGATCCGGTGATGAGCGGCCAGCTGGAGGCGCTGCAGGAACGCATCGGCTACCGATTCCATGATGCCGGCCTGCTGAAGCTGGCCTTGACCCATCCGAGCGTCGCTAAGGCGCAAAGCAACCAGCGGCTGGAATTCCTGGGCGACGCCATATTGGGCGCGGTGGTCGCAAGGCTGCTTTACGATCTCTACCCGCAGGAGCAAGAAGGCGAGCTGGCGCGCCGCCATGCCGCCCTGGTGCGCGGCGAGACGCTGACGCAGGCGGCGCGTGATATCGGCCTGGGCGAAGCGCTGCATATCGGCGCATCGGAAACGCAGGCGCAGGGGCGCAGCAATGCGTCCAACCTGGAGGACGCGCTGGAGGCGCTCGCCGGGGCGCTTTATCTCGATGGCGGGCTGGCCGCCGTCGAAGCTTTCATCGCGCCGCGCTGGACCCGCTTGGCGCAGCAGGCCGAAACCCCGCCCAAAGACGCCAAAACCGCCCTGCAGGAATGGGCGCAGGCGCGCGGCCTCCCCGTACCCGCTTACCGGCTGGCTGCCTCGACCGGCCTGGCGCATGCGCCGGAATTCACCCTCGAAGTAACCGTTCAGGGCTTTCCTCCCGCCCACGCCAAAGCATCTTCCAAACGTGCCGCCGAGCAATTGGCGGCGGCGGAATTGCTGGGAAAGCTGACAGAGGGATAGTTTTTATGTAAAACAATGTATATCGATTAGTTACGGTGATTAATCGATGATAAGAGTGATTTTTTTTCGGGAAGAATAGCAATATCATAATGACCAACCAGCCACGCTGCGGCTTTATTGCCATTATTGGCGAGCCCAATGCCGGGAAATCGACGTTGATTAACCGGCTGGTCGGCGGCAAAGTGTCGATCGTGACGCCCAAGGTGCAGACGACGCGCTTTAATATTCGCGGCGTGTGCATCCATGGGCAGTCGCAGATGATATTCGTCGATACGCCGGGGATATTCGCCGCCGAGCGCGCCTTCGAAAAGGCCATGGTGCAAGCGGCATGGAGCGGCGTCGGCGACAGCGATGCGGTGCTGATGCTGCTCGATGCGCGCCAAGGATTGCGCGATAGCACGCTGCAGGTGATCGAGAAGCTCAAACCCACCGGCGGCGGCAAGGCAAAAAAGAACTATCTGGCGATCAACAAGGTCGATGCGGTGAAGAAGCCCGCCTTGTTTGAGCTTGCCAAAGCCTGCGACGCGGCGGGCGTGTTCGAGCGGGTGTTCATGATTTCGGCGCTACAGGGCGATGGGGTCGAGGATGTTAAAACCTGCCTGGCGGCGCAGATGCCCGAAGGTCCCTGGCTCTACCCGGAAGACCAGATGAGCGATATCTCGCTGCGCCTCCTCGCCGCTGAGATTACGCGCGAAAAACTGTTCCTTAAGCTGGAGCAGGAATTGCCTTATGCTGCCTTCGTCGAAACCGAATCCTGGGATGAGGAGGAGGGCAGGGTGCGCGTGGCGCAGGCTATTATGGTGCAGCGCGAAGGGCAGAAGAAAATCGTCATCGGCGACAAGGGCGCGATGATCAAATCCATCGGCATGGCGGCGCGCCGGGAGCTGGAGCAGATGCTCGGCAAGCGCGTGCATCTGGAGCTTTTCGTCAAGGTCCGCCCCGGCTGGAAAGACGACAGCGAAAGCTATCGTCTGCTGGGGCTGGAGTTTAGGAAGGGGTAATGGCGCTAATCAATGCCCGCGCCGGTAGACCCAGACATGCGCCGGGGGGACGTTCGCCAGCACGCGCTTGACCCGTTCGCCGTGCAGGTGGAACTGGCGCATCAGCTGCGCGCGGATGGGGGAGCGTAGGCTGTAGGTGAATTGGACGATGTTGCCATCCTCGCCGATCAGCGCCGCCATCTGGCGGATGATGCCATGCTGCACTGGCTTTGGCATGCTGACCAGCGGCAGGCTGGAGACGATGGCGTTGATTTGCGTAATGCCGTTTTCCGCCAGCACCGCGTCCAGGTCGATCGCGTCGGCGCAGAGTACATGCAGATGCGGGAATTGCGCCGCCATGATGCTGTGCAGATGCGGGTCGCGCTCGATGACGATCAGCCGGTCGGGCGTAATGCCTGCCTTCAGCAGCGCATGGGTGACGACGCCGGTGCCCGCGCCCAGCTCGATGACGGCGCCCGGTTTGCCGGCGTCCACTTGGCTTGCCATGGCGCGTGCCAGGCCGCGCGAGCTGGGTAGCACCGCGCCGATCTTCAGCGGCGAGCGTACCCAGGCCGCCAGGAAATGATGGCGGCGATGGCGGTGCGCAACCAGGAAATGAGGTTTAGGGTGCAGCTTTTTCGGCATTTCGTATCTGTCGCACGGCGGCGTTAATTTTCAAGCTCAAAAAGCGCCGCCCGAGCGTGGCGGAGGCGAGGCTGGAGTCGCCCATCGCGCCGGTGGTTTTATAATCATGTTCGCTATGCGCGCCGCGCAGCCCGCCCCGCACCCCCAGCGGATCGAGCGCCATCAGCTCCGACGTGTCGGCCAGCCCGGCATGCGCGCCTGGATGCGGCGTTTTAAGGCCGATGGACTCTCCCCATTGCTCCTGGCCGTTGCGGTAATAATAATCCGACACTTGCAGCACGCGCACGCCGCTATTGTGCCATTCCTCGGTCAGCCGGCCGGCTACCTGTTCTTGAATATCCTGGCTGCCGCCCTGGTCGCCGATGAAGCAGATCAGCTGGAAGCCATGCTGCTTTAAGCTGCGCGCCGTATCCTCCAGCAGCGAAGCGAAGGTGCGGTCGGAAACCGACAGCGTGCCGGGAAACTGCATATGCCCTTCCGGCGGGTCGATGCGTCCGGCGGGAACGTAAGCGATCACCGGCGTAACCAGTGCGTCGCCCAGCTTACGGGCGATGTCGCCTGCTGTGTAGCGCACGATGATATTATGCTTGCCGGTGACCATATGTGGTCCGTTCTGGTCCGTCCCCCCGGTCGGCACGATGGCGATTCGGCTGCCCGCCTCGATACGGTCGCGGATTTCCATCCAGGTCAGGTCTTCGATATAGACAGATGGAGCGGCGTAGGCCGATGGGGCGAGGAAAATGAAGAGAAGGGCGATGAGCCGGTGAGCCGAATTCCGTTCTTTTTCTCCCCTGCTTGCGGGGGAAGCCAGGTGGGGGTGATGGTTCAGCAACTTCAGGCCTATCCATCCTGTGCGATGCGCCACCCCTCCGGCCCCCCGCAAGCGGGGGGAGAAGCATATCGCTATTCTTTTGATTGTGCTCATGCCAAAATTTCCCCTATTATCCGGCTCATCGGCTCATCGAATCATCTACCTCTACCATGAACAAACAAAAAATCGACCGAATATTCGCCCGCTTCGCCGAGGCTAACCCGCATCCGCAGACGGAGCTTGCCTTCACCAATCCCTATACGCTGCTGGTGGCGATCGTGCTGTCGGCGCAGGCGACCGATGTGGGGGTGAACAAGGCAACGGCTTCGCTGTTCGCCAGGGTGGATACGCCGCAGAAAATGCTGGCGCTGGGCGAGGAGGGGCTTAAATCCTACATCAAGACCATCGGCCTGTTCAACGCCAAGGCGAAGAATGTCATGGCGCTCAGCCGCATGCTGATCGAGGAGTTCGGCGGCGAGATTCCGCAGTCGCGCGAGGCGCTGCAGACCTTGCCCGGCGTCGGGCGGAAAACCGCCAATGTCTGGCTCAATTGCGCGCTGGGCTGGCCAACTATCGCGGTGGATACGCATGTCTTCCGCGTCGCCAACCGCCTGGGCTTATGCAAAACCACCACGCCGGAAGCCACCGAGCTGGCGCTGGAAAAAGCCATCCCCGGTCGCTGGAAACCGCACGCCCATCACTGGCTGATCCTGCATGGCCGCTATATCTGCGTCGCCCGCAAGCCCAAATGCCCGGAGTGTTTGGTGAGGGATTTGTGCGAGTATAAGGCGAAAACGCCAGAGATGGAAGGGTAGCCTACCAACGTTCCCCCGTGCCGGATCCTGCGCCCACCGTTAAAAGGGATGAGCTGCTGTCTACAATATCGCGCCAATGATGGGATATATCTGTAGCTGGGCGAACATTCATGGATGTAGGTAATATCCCTTCACTCGAAGGTTGGAGAAATTCGCCACTTGGCGGGATTGCTGTTGGTTCGCCGGATAATTCTTTTCGAGCAGGTGAAGGCGATATGGGAGGATCATCATCTATTCTTAGGCGCGGTATTGCGATTATATCAGCGAGACCGGGATCAATTTCACGGACAGTTTTGATGACGGCAGCAATAACATTTGCTTTCAAAAGGTTGTGGTCCGTTTCTTCGACGCCTTGTGCGTATGCGCGCATACCGGCCGCCCAAATTTCATTGCGCTGTGCTTCTGTGAGCCTCTTTTTTTTAACAGCCAGGTCGAGTTGCTGCATCACGTTTTTTAGCAGCGGATAGGGGAGGGCTGGGTATGGATTTATCATATTAATGCCGTTGCGGGTTATCGGCGCTAATCTACTCGCGTTCGACGAACGATAAAGTTAAGATTTTATGACAATTGCCCACGTTCAGGAAAATTGCGCCTGTTGCGGCTCCCTATAGGGCGTAAATGCCGCGGCTTCCGGGAAGATTTGCCAATATTTGGCCTGGCAGATACGGTAGAATTCCTGCCACTGCGTCCCTAGATCGAGCAGGAGAAACGGGCTGTCTTTGGTAGGATGCAGGAGTTGTTCCGGCTTCAGCCCGTCGATCCGCTCGCCCAGCGTGCCCAGCACCGGCCTTAAAGCCCCTTGAAACAGAATGAGAATATCGCCGTCGTGGCAGAAATACATGAAGCCGTCGCTGCTTTCCAATTGTTGCGTAATGGCGCTTAGCGCGTCATGATGGCGCAGATATTGGTAATGCTCGGCAAGACGCAGATGAAGGCAGCGCCAGCTGGCATGCGGATGCTCTTCCATCATTTTGGCTTTTTCGTAAAGGCGCGCTTCGCTGTTGCGGCTGACGATTTTCATGCTTTTGCTCCTTTTTGCCTCGTAAGAGGAAGAGAAGCAAAAAATGTGCCAGAGTTATTCTATTGCTATCCTAAGGCGTTAGGCCTTTAGATATTGCAGGAATATCAGCCAAATAATCCAGCATGGCCTCTAGGCCGGTACGCTGTAAATCAATCATATTGCTATTTGAAGGGGATGCTGCATCCAGGGTTCGCAATGCTTCCACTATAGGTTTGCCATTTCCATTAAAATGTCGCTTCGCAAGGTCTGCCGCATGAATAACGGCTTGCTCCGCATCTTTGATATGCTGGCTGCCTAGATGTTTATTATTAACAGCGTTAGCCAGGGCATCCAATCCAACCTGGACGGCCTGATTAAAGCATTCATCGGAAAAAGTGCGGCTTTTGACAATTAAACGCTTATTCATAACAGATTCAGAAGGAACAATGCTTATGGTCATTACCCCACCAGCTCCTCATCCGTCTCCGAGGCCGTCTGCTTGCCCACCGCTTTGGCGATGGAGAAGGCCAGCTCGCCGTCTTCGACGGTCACTTTCACCGTGCCGCCTTTGGATAATTTACCGAACAGCACTTCGTCGGCCAGGGGTTTTTTGATTTTTTCGGCGATCAGGCGCGCCATCGGGCGGGCGCCGTTGGCGCGCTCGTAGCCGCGCTCGACCAGCCATTGCCGCGCCGCGCCGTCCAGCTGAATGGTCACGTTGCGGTCGGCCAGTTGCGATTCGAGGCGGAAGATGAATTTATTGACCACATGCGCCACCACGTCCGACGTCAGATGCTCGAACGCGATGATGGCGTCCAGACGGTTGCGGAATTCCGGGGTGAAGGCGCGCTGAATCGCTTCCTTATCCTCACCGTGCCGGTCCACCTTCATGAAGCCGACCGGCGCACGCGCCGTATCGGCCGCGCCAGCGTTGCTGGTCATGATAATGATGGCGTTGCGGAAATTGACATCCTTGCCGTTATTGTCGGTCAGACGCCCGTAATCCATCACCTGCAGCAGGATATTATACACGTCCGGGTGCGCTTTCTCGATTTCGTCGAGCAGCACCACGCAGTAGGGATTTTTATCCACCGCGTCGGTCAGCAGCCCGCCCTGGTCGAAGCCGACATAGCCCGGAGGCGAGCCGATCAGCCGCGCCACCGCGTGTTTCTCCATATATTCCGACATGTCGAAACGCACCAGCTCCATGCCCATCTGCACGGCCAGCTGCTGCGCCACTTCGGTTTTGCCCACGCCGGTCGGGCCGGTGAACAGGTAATTGCCGATCGGTTTTTCCTCTTCGCGCAAGCCCGCCCGCGCCATTTTGATCGCCGAGGCCAGGGCGTCAATCGCCTTATCCTGGCCGAACACCACCAGCTTCAGGTTTTTCTCCAGATTGCGCAGCGTCTCGGCGTCGTCCATCGAGATGGTTTTGGCGGGCATGCGGGCGATTTTCGCCACGATGTCCTCGATTTCCTTATTGGTGATGGTTTTTTTGCGCCGCGCTTCGGGCAGCAAGGTTTGCGCCGCGCCCGCCTCATCCATTACGTCGATCGCCTTATCGGGCAATTTGCGGTCGGGGATATAGCGCGCCGCCAACTCCACCGCCGCTTTCAGGGCGGAGTGGGTGTAGCGCACCTGATGATGCTCCTCGTAATAGGGTTTGAGGCCGCGCAATATCTTGATCGAATTCTCGATGGACGGCTCGGCCACGTCGATTTTCTGAAAGCGCCGCGCCAGCGCCCGGTCTTTCTCGATGGAGCTTTTATATTCCTTATGGGTCGTCGAGCCGATGCAGCGGAAATTGCCGCGCGCCAACGCCGGTTTCAGCAGGTTGCAGGCATCCAGCGCGCCGCCGGAGGTGCTGCCCGCGCCGATGATGGTATGGATTTCATCGATGAACAATATCGCGCCGGGAATCTTCTCGATTTCCTTGATGACGGCTTTCATGCGCTCCTCGAAATCGCCGCGATAGCGCGTGCCGGCCAGCAGCGCGCCCATATCGAGCGAGAAAATAACCGCGTTGCGCAATACGTTGGGCACTTCGCAACGGATGATGCGCAGCGCCAGCCCTTCGGCGATGGCGGTTTTGCCGACGCCGGCCTCGCCGACATAGAGCGGGTTGTTCTTGGTGCGCCGCGCCAGGATCTGGATGGTGCGGTCCACTTCCTCTTCGCGCCCGACCAATATATCGGTCTTGCCCAATTCGGCTTTTTTATTGAGGTTGACGCAATATTGGCTCAGCGCGTCGTTTTTATCCTTATCCTTGGAGGCTTGCGGCTTTTCAAGCGACTCGGCTTCGTCGCCGTCAAGCTCGCGCTTCCATTCAGCGATTTTCTGGTTGTCGGCGTATTTGACGATGCCGTGCGAAATGTAATTCACCACGTCGAGCCGCGTCAACTCCTGCTCCTGCAGGAAATAGACGGCATGGCTGTCGCGCTCGGAGAACAGGGCGACCAGGACGTTCGCGCCGGTCACTTCGCTTTTGCCTGCCGATTGCACATGGATAGCGGCGCGGTGGATAACGCGCTGGAACCCGGCGGTCGGGCGCGATTCATCGACTTCCTCGATCACCAGCGAGGTCAGTTCATTTTCCAGGAATTCGGAGACATGCTTCTTGATGTCGGGCAGGCTGATGCCGCAGCCACGCATCACCGCCGCCGCGTCCGGATCGTCGGTCAGCGCATAGAGCAGATGCTCCAGCGTGGCGTATTCGTGCCGGAACTTCTTGGCCAAAGCCAGTGCGCGGTGCAGACTGATTTCCAGGTTTTTTGACAGCATGGCTTTCTCCCGTTGCGGGTAATCGGGTTATCAGGTGATCGGGTTATCAGGGGAAAACTCCCCGATCACCTGATAACCCGATTACCCGTTCACCCATTATTCTTTCTCCACCCGGCATTGCAGCGGATATTCATTGCGGCGCGACAAGGTAATTGCCAGCTCCGCTTTGGTTTCCGCTACGTCCCGCGTGTAGACCCCGCAAATTCCGGCGCCCCGTTGATGGATATCGAGCATGATGCTGACCGCTTCCTCATGATTTTTGTGGAAAATATCCTTCAGGACAAAAACCACGAAATCCATCGGCGTATAATCGTCGTTCAGCAGCACCACTTTGAAGAGCGGTGGCCGCTTGGTTTTCACCTGCGGTTCCGCCAGCAACAGGCCGTCCTTGCGGATTTCCTGCGCCCCTTCATTTCCATCCCCTTCGGGTTTCCCTTCCGGTCCGGTCATCTCGGTGTCTGAACTCATTATCGCCCTGAAACGTTGAACATTGCGTTAAATGAATATTGCCAAATAATTAATTTCGGTAATTATTTGCGGCTGTGCCATGGCGGTGACGCTAACATATTGAATCATCGCGCAATGATTATAGCCTATCCGATAAAAAAAGGAATAGTCGAAATATATATACCCTTCGCAAGCGCAGGAATGGGGGGGATACTCCCCAAACCCCCTCGCTTCGCGCGGTGATAACCGGTATTTGAAGCGGTATGAGGTATATGGAGACGGTTTTGGGAGGTTTCAAGGTGCGCTGCGCAGGAACAGCGTGGCATGCGGACCGCGAAATGCTTCCGTCCAGCCCGCATGGCCGCGAAAACGGTCGAGTAAGACGTCCTCATCGTCATTGGGCAGCAGCACGCCGTCCAACCGGTAGCGCGCAAAGATATCTTCCCAGCCCGGCTGCGCCTTCAGAAAGCGCCAATAATCCTTAAGCACCGCGGGCGGATAGGCGGTTTCGGTGCGCGGATCGATGAAAACCGGGATCGCGCCGCGTGTTTCATACAAAATAATGCCGCCGAGATTGAAGTGGGTGAGCAGGCAGCTTTGGGGATAATGCGCCCGGATAAAGGCGGTTTCGGCATGCAACTCCGGGATTTCGACCGGCTGTTGCCCATATAAACGCGGCGAAGCGCTCGGAAGCCAGACGCAAAGCGCAACGCTGAGCAATCCGGTCATGATGGCAATTAGCGGCCGGTCATAATAGCGCAGCAGCGTCTTTCGTATCGCCACGGCATGCGCAGGCCAGGCGAAACGACCGAGCCGCGCCTGGAGGAAACAGGCGAATACCGGCGCGGAGACGATGGCGAAAATATACATATGGCGTATCGAGATCACGCCCATCAGCAGCCAAAAATAAGCCAGCCAGCGCTCCGCCGCGGCGACCGGCAATAGGCGGCGCGGCGTCAGGATAAGAAACAGCACCGCGTAGAGGTGCAAAAGCAGCACATGCGGCGATAAGGTAAGGGGTTGCCATTCATTGATAAAGCGGTTAGCTACCGTGGTTAATGGCCGCCACGTCGCTTCGAAAATCTGCCAGCCATAGGGGTTGCATAATAGTGCCGCCAATGTCGCCAGCCCGCACAAGCATAGATGCATCGCCAGCCGATAGCGTCTATCCCATAGCGCCTGCAGGAAAAACGCCGCTAGCAGGATCGGACCCACCACAAACCCGCCATGCATGTTCACCCAGATCATCATGCTGACCGGCAGCGCTGTCAGCCAGGCAGCCCGGCATTGTCCGCGCGACACACCGCCCAAAATCAACAGCCACAGCGCCGTCATCAGATCGGTAATCTGCAATGGCCGCAGATGCAGCGACAGCAGCGTGACCGCGCCGAGCGTGGCGATCAACGACGCGCCCATGCCGCCGCTGCGCGCCAGGCAGGCCGCATAGATCAGCGCCACGGTTAGCCCGATAATCAATGCGTTGACCGAGGCCGCCTCCTGCCATCCGCCCTGCGCATATAAAAAGCTGAACCAGGCGTCCCATGCCCAGGAAATATCGAGCCAGCGATACTCCCCGGCAGTAAACGACCACGGATCATGTTGCGGTATGGCGTGATGCTGCCAAATCCAATCCCCGGCGGCGATATGCCACAACGGATCGGTATCGCGAACCATCGCGCCGCCCGCTCCGGCCAGCGATAGCGCGACAAAAAGAAACAGCGCGCCGATGCTGGCGTAATGGATGGGGCGGAGGGAGGGGAGGAAAGGCGTAGACAAAATTATTCCCGCCAATTGGTGAGGGCTAAAGGATAACCAAGAGGTTGGAGACGCTGGTAATGCGCGATATTGCCCGTGACCAGTTCCAGGCCATGTGTAATGGCAACCGCTGCAATCATCGAATCGCAACGGCCTATAGTCCGCCCAATGCGATCTAAATCTCCTGCGATATGTCCCGCCAGATCGGCGGTGTCTTGATCGAACAATAATATTTCTTCCAGAGCAACGGCATTTCGAAACGTTTGAATGAAATTCGATCTGCCGACCCTTTGCAGTTCCTGAATGACTTCCATGACCGTTATCACCGATACGCTCAACAATCCGTGAGATAGTCGGTAAGCGGCGGCGTTCCTTGCTACATTCCGGTCCACGGCTTTCAAGGCTTCGGAATAGATGTCGGTGTCTAGCAGCGCCTTATTCACCGGATGGTAACCGCCAAGGCCGATCTTCCCGAACTTTCATGGCATGCGCCACCGCCTGGTCGAGCCATTCGGCGTCATCGCGCATCGCCCCGATCGAGCCGGTATTAGAGCTATCGGTTGGTTTGGCGGTCGCGAGTTTACCATCCAATTCGCGCCGAAGCTGCCGCATCTGCTCCGGCGATAATCCGCTCAGGCTTTCCACCATGTGGTTAAATTCTATCTGGGTCACGGCAGGCTCCAAATGTAGGAAGTACTGTGTTTATTGTAAGCGATCCTAGTGGAATTAGCAAATTTTAGCGCGCCGATTTTACGAATATATTATGAATATATCTAGCGCCCCATCGGCACCTTCACCTCCCGCATCGGATTGGCCAAACCGTCCTGCGCTATCGCGCAGCGCACATTGACGATGGCCTGGGCGAGTCCGGCCAGTTGCGCGGCGGAAGCGGGCTGGTCGGACGATTGCTCGGCGTAACGCACCCGGTTTTTATCCAAAAAGCCGCGCAACGTCGATAAAGGCACGGCCAGGGTCGTATCGGTAAAGGGGCGGATGGCAGCGTCGAAGGCCTGCATTTGCTCGACGCTATGGATATTGGCCGCGCTGCCGCTGATGCGATTAAACCCTTCCATGCAGTGCGAGCTGGCGCAGGTGCCGGAGTCGAGCAGGCCGATGGCGTTTCCTGCCCTATCCAGCACCGGACCGCCGCTATAGCCCGGCGCGCCGATGGCAGCGGTTCCGGCCTGGTTGGACAGGAATAGGAAGGATTTGCTGGTGGCGTTAGGCTCAGCCAGGCGGGTGATTTTCCCCGGCTCCGATTGAAAAATGATGAACACGTCCCCCGTCCAGGATTGCATAGGAAAACCCGCCACCACCGCCGTATCTCCCACGCGTAGCGGCGATGCGGCGGCGCGAAACTGAACGCTATTAGGCAGCGCCAACTCAGGCGCAATCTTCAGCAGCGCCAAATCATTCTCTGTATCCTTGGCGACCAGCGCCGCTTTGATGGCGAGTGATTCGCTA
>Ga0206948_1127_pt1 | contig 18678 bp, 19 predicted proteins | sample Alteio_BWOrgHeat_FD_153236 | JGI IMG/M metagenome (GOLD analysis project Ga0206948, IMG submission 153236) | Enriched cells from forest soil in Barre Woods Harvard Forest LTER site, Petersham, Massachusetts, United States -... | ecosystem: Environmental > Terrestrial > Soil > Temperate forest > O... | reverse complement strand
TGGGCGAGCTGGTCATCAGCTTCGGCCATTTAAGCGAGCGCTACACCTCGCGCGTGACCCTGCAGCCACCTGCTGAAGGACACGCCCCCGCCGCCATCGATGTCGCCATGGTCAAGGGACCGTTCGACCATCTGGTGAATCACTGGCGCTTCACCCCTTTGCCCGCCGGCGGCACGCAGATTGATTTTTTCCTCGATTTCGCCTTCCGCTCGCGCCTGCTGGAAAAGCTGATCGGCAGCCTGTTCAGCAAAGCCACCGCCAAAATGGTCACCGCCTTCCGCCAGCGCGCCGACGCGCTTTATGGGTAGTGCGCAGTTACGGAGGATTTCCAGGAAGCCGCTTCCGAGTGCGGCATCCCATTCGCCCGGCAAGTAAACTCTATTTGGGAGCCTGCCGCACGGCCGGCTATCCGCCGCTTTACCTATTGACTCCTCCCCGATTCCTGATACCTCATACCGGTTGAAATGCGAAAGCCACGCATTACCTGACTTCCACGGAGGGGTGGCCGAGTGGTCTAAGGCGCACGCCTGGAAAGTGTGTATACGGGAGACTGTATCGTGAGTTCGAATCTCATCCCCTCCGCCATTACTATTGACGCAACCCTGTCTCTGGGCAAATTGCCCGGTGCAAAAGCCCAGCGTGCGGGCGGTTTTGCAAGGCTGGTTGTCTACCAGCACTTTTCCAAAACCGCTACTTTTGTCTCTAAACAGCCTTTTTTCTCTATGGGTAAGTCGACATGCCGGAATTAGTATAGTATTTTTTTACGCCTATAATTTCAATGCGTTATAAAACGCTCAGTTGCTGGGTGAGTTTAGTGCATTCAGCTAGGCACAAGGCAAAGGAATGACCTACTTGGTCGTTCCAATGCTAAAAATTATGCTTCCGCTGGTTCAGGAATAGCTAGGAATTCTTTTAGTTTTTCCTTCCATCCCTTTACGTGAATAATCCGGCATTGATGATAATTATTACTTAATACCTCTGCTTTCGACAACTTGGAAAAATCCTTCCAATTTTTGCCAAAGACATAGATCGCATTGTCTTTCCGAATGCTTTCTAGCACTACGAGCTTCTTGCTCTCGGAAAGGTAAGCGATGTAATCGGAAAATCCGCCCAAGCCCACATAACATTTCTTAGCCCCCTGTTCGCAAATCGTTTTTTGCCGATCAAGGATCATCTCCTGCATGTCCTGCGACCTGGGCTTAAGCGTTCCACGAAGATGCCCTTCAACCCTAGGCCAAGGATATTCTCCTTCGGGAAGCATCTGCCAGTTCACCCGCTGGGTTTCGATCGCAATGAATGGTGAAAGATTCTTATGCAGCAGTTCGCAGCCACCGAACAGCTCCAGAAACAGATTTATGACGTGGCGGATTTTTTCGTCATAGGCGGGTTCTTTGATCAGGATTGGCGAAATAATAAGATGGTGACCTTCACGTTCCACATAGGTCAGTTCCACGCTAGGAGGTTCAATAAAATCCCGAACGTAACAATCACGATAAATATCGCGCTCGTCTTCCATCTCTTCATAATCGTTCTTGCCTGCCCACTGTTTCCAGCGCCATTTTACAGTGCGAATAAAGCGCGATTCTTTAGGTTCATCCCGCAGAGGAACCCATTTCCCTTCAGCGTTAAACCGCGAAACAGGGCCAATCGATGACGGCAAAACTGTGCTGGCCGATTCAACGTGCACCGAAAATCCGATCTGCTGCAGAACCCTATCCTTGTTACTCTCATCGATTTCAAGCGTTACACGAAAAGCAGCCCCGGCCTCGATAAGGCCAAGATAATTACTAACGTTATGAATGTACTTCTTATTGATTTTCATAGTGTTTTATCCTTTTTATTAGATGTAAAAGTGTTTGTTTAAGAATATGACAGCTTGACTATCAGCCAGTCCGGTCATATAATCCGTGACGAAATCGTCATAGGCGAAGCCCAGAAAAACCCGCCTTTAATGGGGCGGGAAATCTATGACGAATTAGTCTATAGTAATTATACCAGAAGTCATAACAATGAACAATACCTTTCCTGAAAGATTACGTGCTGCCCGCGAAAAAAGGGAGCTAAGTCAGTCCGAACTGGCGCGGAAGGTGGGCATGCAGCCATCCGCCATCGCGCATTTTGAGGGCGATAGACGCAAGCCATCATTTGATAACATCAGGGCTTTAGCTGAGGCGCTAAATGTATCAGCGGATTATTTGCTTGGCTCGGAAGGCGGAGCCACGGCTTTTCGTAATGAGCAAAACCTTTCTTCTACCGACCGGGAACATATCCAAGGCATCATCGACATGATGGTGAATAAGAAAAAAAGCGATTCTTAATGGCAAAATTCCAACTCAAGATGGCTACGCAACTGGGCGAAAAAACCGCCGCTGATTTTGGGTTTGTAGACTTCCCTATCGACCCGCTTAAGATCGCCAAAGCAAAAAATATAAGTGTAGAGGCGCTACCAGCTGGATCAAAGGGCATTTCTGGCGCTCTGATATTCGCTGGCAGTGACGTAGCCCTGATTTATTCTACGGATTATAACAATGCTGGATTCGAGAGATTCAGCATCAGCCACGAGCTGGGACACTACTTTTTGCCAGGGCATCCGGAAGAAATTCTCAAACAGGATGGCAAGCATTTCTCGCGGGCGAATTTCACAGAGAATTCATCCATTGAGCTAGAAGCAGATCATTTTGCAAGCGGTCTGCTGATGCCGTCTACGCTCGTGCGTAAATTACTAGGGCGCAATGTTATAGGGCTTGACGGAATTATTGACCTTGCAGATAAATCGGAATGTTCGCGCACAGCGGCAGCGATTCGCGCAGCGGAATGCAGTGAATACCCCGTAGCTGTGATAATGAGTCAAGGCGACAAAATCGCTTATGCGTTCATGTCAGATGGATTTAAAAAGCTGGGCCAGCTTTCATTTTTGAGAAAAGGAGATGCTCTCCCTGCCAGCATGACGCGGACTTTTAATGCCGATACCAACAACGTATTAAATACTAAGCGAGTATGTCAGGAAACCACCTTAGGCGATTGGTTTGGCAGTTCTCAATGCATTGCATTAGATGAAGAAATAATCGGTCTCGGTAGCTATGGCTATACCTTGACGGTACTCTCCAGCGATGAATTACCGGCTGATCCTAATGAAGATGATGAGGATGAGGAAAAAGATTTAGAAGATCGGTGGACTCCGCGTTTTGCTTACGGGCGTTAAATAGAAAACCCAAACCGCTCCCGCTGTTCCGTCCACAGCAACGGAAACGGCTTAAGCATATCGAGCAGCGTTAGAGTTTTGGGTTGGGTACCGGCCAGGATGATATCGATGATGTCTGGCGCCAAAAGCGATAATCGATAAATGCGCGATATGTAGGAAACGGTAATACGCTCTCTTTTCGCAATCGCCTCCAGATTCGCCATTTTGCCCGATTCCATTTCCTCTTTCCAAAGATGCGCTTTGACGATGGCGCTGATCATTGGGTCGGAGCGCTTCGGTGTGACATATTCCAGTTCGGCACCGCCCGGCGTCATAATAAACCGGCGACCGCTTTTGCGCTGGATATTGATCGGGATACGCACCGTAATGGTACCGTCGAGATGGATGTCGGTAGTGCTTTCGTTGATTCTTAGGCGCATACTGCCTTACCCTCCTTGATGTCCTCCAGCACGGCCATTTCCTGGCAGATGGCGGCGATACCGTTCGGCTGGTAGGTGATATCAACATGATCTGGGCTAACCTCGATACGCACGATCAGCAACCGCAACAAACGGTTTTGCTCGACCGGGAATAGCGCGTTCCACACGCCGTTGAAGCGCGAGAGGATCCACTTCACCTCCTGCAGCGGCATTTTAACCTGCTGGTTGGCTTTCAGGATACGATGCACCTTCGCAGCGACTTCCGGGGCAGCGATCATTTGACGCGCCTGCGCGATCACGAACTGCTCAATTTCTTCGGCATTCAACGATTTTACCCGCGCAGCGGCGTACCCTTCCTTGATTGCACGCATGCTGACGTAGTAGCGGTAGTAAGGAGAAGTTGAATTTTTTCGGCTCATACTGGGCGTCATGGCGCGACCGTCGCAATCGAAAATGATGCCTTTCAGAATAAATGGCGTTTGAATAGCCTTCATAGGCGGCCGGCGATGGAAATCGACCTTGAATACGGCCTGCACCTTTTCCCATATATCCATCTCGATGATCGGTGGATGTTCGCCAGGATATCTTGCCTCCTTGTGCTTGATCTGGCCGATATAAATCGGATTTTTCAGCATCAAGAGCAGCACCGGCAGAGTGAATTTATTGCCGCCGCGCATTTTACCGTCACGTTGCTCATAGCGTTTGGTACGATATGACCGTGGAGCCATCAACCACCGGTACGCCGTGGCTGGCGAAGTAGCGCGTCAACGTCGAATGGTCGGAAAAATCACGCGATAAATGGTGCGGCGCCGGGTAAGCAACAACATCGATCTGTTGACTCCGCACATCTTGCAGCAATCGTTGCAACGCCGGCCGCTCCATATGCATGCCACTAAAGCCGATAAAACGGAGCTCGAAGTAAGGGCCATGAATGGCAAACTGCTTCCGACCGAAGATGTCGAATTATTGTGGAGCGGGCTTGTCTCTTCGTTTCGCGCGCGACTTCTGGCAATGCCTGTGCGCTGCGCGCAGCTACTGATGAGCCTTAAATCCTATCCCGAGATCGAAGGATGCTTGCGTGAGCATGTGCATGAAGCCTTGACCGAGCTTTCCCGTTATGACCCAGAGCAATATCGCCGAGTCGATCTTGAAGAAGGTGGCGAGCCTGGCAGCGCCACCGCCGAACCTGAGGATAAGCCAGTGGGCGGATCGCTACCGCTATTTGAGCAGTGAGGCCAGCGCCGAGCCGGGGAAATGGAACACCGAGCGTGCGCCTTACCAGCGGGAAATGATGGATGCCATTTACGATCCGCAGGTCGAAATGGTGGTGATCATGTCGTCGGCGCAGGTGGGCAAGACTGAAATCATTAATAATATCGTCGGCTACCACATCCAGCTTGATCCGGCGCCGATTTTATTGCTGCAGCCAACACTCGAGATGGCGGAAGCCTGGAGTAAAGACCGCTTCGCGCCGATGCTGCGCGATACTAGTTCGCTGCATGGCTTGGTAAAGGATCCGCGTACGCGCGATAGCGGCAATACGCTTCTTCATAAGCGATTCCCTGGCGGGCATATCACGATGGCGGGCGCGAACTCGCCGGCATCGCTCGCCAGTCGTCCCATCAGGCTGGTGCTGTGTGATGAAGTTGACCGCTATCCGATATCGGCTGGTACGGAAGGCGATCCGGTAAGCCTTGCCAAAAAGCGCACCACCACTTTCTGGAATAGAAAGCTGGTGCTTACCTCCACGCCTACGATTAAGAGCGCAAGCCGCATTGAGTCGGCATTCGAGCAAAGCGACCAGCGGCGCTACCATGTGCCGTGCCCGCAGTGCGGCGAATACCAGGTGCTTAAATGGCAGCAGGTGAAATGGGAAAGCGATCCCGCTGCCAACGACGAAGAGCATAAGCACAGGCCCGAAACGGCGCATTACATCTGCGAACATAATGGCTGCATCATTACCGATGCCGATAAGCCTGGTAGCCGGTCGATCTTATAAACCACCACGACATCGATCAGCCCGTTTTTTATATCGTCGAACAGTTTCTGCAATGCTGGCCGGTCGGTATTGCCACCGGTAAAACCGCCATCATCATAGTGGGCAGGAATCAGTACCCAGCCTTCTCCGCGCTGACTGGAGATATATCTTTCGCAAGCGTCGCGCTGCGCGTCCAGAGAATTAAATTCCTGCTCCAGCCCTTCTTCGTGCGATTTGCGCGTGTAAATGGCACAGCGAATTTTCGCGGGAGCGTTCATACAGCTTCCATCCGCGCTGATACATCGATCATCTTAACGGAGTAATAGCCATGCACCATTTTCTTAAAAACGTCCTGCAATCCATCGCCCGCGAAATTGGCGCAATGGAAGATGACACAAAGCTTGAAATAGCTGCCATCCGCCTCGTTGCGGCCATAGGCACCAAGGAATTCGCTGACCTTTACCGGCAGCGGATAGGAGAAGCCTCTCCGTCCGGTTTCGATTTAGGGGCCGGGGATAACATCAACCAACTATGGAGTAAAACCATGACCGCATTTACCGACGCTACCTCGGATTATGACGGTGTTGCCATCACCATCCAGCCGCTTCCTGCCATTGTATCCGGCTCCGGCAGCGGCCTGCTGCAGGTCATGTGTTAAATATCGTATCAAAAAACGCGCCGACTTCAACATCAAGGCCGCAGGCCAGCAGCACCAGCGCTTCAATGCTGATTTCATTCTTGCCTAGCTCATATTGGTCAATCTTATCGCTGCTGATACCGGTCGTATGTGAAAGGTGATGCAGCGTTTCGCGTTTCTGCATGCGCAGATAATGCACTCTCGCGCCGATTATGCGCCTCAGTTCCCGAACCTCTTTTATTTGCCGCTTTGTCATATCCATAAGGTTTTTTCCTTTTCTCCAGCCGTTTATCGCCTGAGGGACACGTTACCCATACGCCGCGCCAAGTAAACGCAAATATCAAGTAATCCACTGATAAATAATATCAATTTAACGCGCATTTAATAATGCAGGGAGGTTGCCATGCTTGAAGAAATCGAAGCCGAAAAACTCGAAGTGCACGTCGCTGTTTGCGCCGAGCGTTACAAATCGTTGTCGCAGCGCCTCGACCGCATTGAGCGCGTCATGTGGTGGATGCTTTCCACGCTGGTGATGGCGATGGGCGGGATGCTCCTCGAAATGTTCATTCTTGTAGGAAAGAAAATCATATGAGCTTCGATAAAGCCTTTGAACTGCTGATGGTCAATGAGGTGAACGGCATGCCCGATGGCGGCTATGTCAATAACCCCGACGATCCGGGCGGTGAAACCAAATATGGCATCAGCAAGTGCGCCTATCCCGATACCGATATCGCCGGGCTGACCGAAGATGATGCCAAAACGATATATCATCAGGATTATTGGGATGCGCATCAATGCGATGCCATGCCGTGGGCGGTTGGCTGGGTGTTTTTCGACTGCGCCGTCAACCACGGCGCACACGAGGCCATAAAATGGCTGCAGGGCGCGTTATCGCTTCCGGCTGATGGAGTGCTGGGGCCACAAACCCTTGCCGCCGTGGCGCGGGTTTCCGATCCGATACGCGCCGCCCGCGATATCACCCTCGCGCGCGATGAATTCGCCGCTACGCTTTCGAATTACCCCACCTTCAGGCATGGCTGGAAAATGCGTTTTCTCAACACTTTGATAGGAGCAGTACAATGGACGACAGCTTAATCAATACAGGAATTGGTGCCGTTGCCGGGCTGGCAACGGATCTGATAGACCGCGCTTTCCCTGATAAGGAAAAGCAGGCGGAAGAGCGCGCGCAATATATGCTGCAGGCGACGCAGCTGGATAACCAGCTGGCGCAGGCGCAGATAGCCGTCAACCAGCAGGAGGCAGGCAACGAAAATCTATTCGTTTCCGGCTGGCGGCCGTTCATAGGCTGGGTATGCGGATCGGCATTCGCCTACCATCTTATTTTCCAGCCGTTTCTGGCTTTTGTCATGGCGGCTGATGGCCACAGTTTTCCTCTGCCGGATTTCGATACGGCAACGCTCAACACTACGCTGATGGGGTTGCTTGGCCTCGGCACGCTGCGTACAGTGGAAAAGGTGCAGGCGCTAAATAAGAAATCCTAACGACCGGACATTCCTGGCCTGTCTTTTCCGATAACTTCATTCAATTTCCTTAGCATTTTCCAGAGTCTAATGGACTTTGCATCTATCTTCGCTTCGCTAGAGGCATCTCCCTTTTCCTCTTCGCTCCGCTTCAAAGCTCTCTCAAGGCCCGCCCCAAAGGTCTGCAAAACTCCTTCTGGCATTGGTGTAGAAGGTTTTTGTAAGCGAGTAGTAATATCTGTTTTCGAGATTTTTCCGCCTGACAACTCAGCGATTTTATCAGATGTATGTTCATTACCTTCCCGATCAGTAAATAGACTCATAATTTGTTCTTGTAGAATTTGGACTTCCGATTTATCGGCTGATCTTACAAAATCCTTGGGTTTACGGGCAGCAGTACTTTCCGTTGCTTTAGCTAGATCGCCCTTAATTCTATTTACAAGTATAGGCGCTGCAGCCTGCGATGGTTCCTTATCCCCTTTTGCCTCTTTTGGATAAAAGCCATTAACGGCTTTACCATTCCTAGATGGAGTAATTACTGGTGGAGCCTCTTCCTTTTCAATGATTGATAAAGGTGGAACCATTACAGGTGTGGCTTGCCTTTCTGCTACAGGCATACCAAGCGTTTCCGTTATTACTCCTGCAAGCTCTTTAGAAACAGAACGCTTTCCTTGCTCAATTTCCCAAATAAAAACAGGGCCGTCTTCATTCAACGCTTGTTTTTCCGCAGTTGGCATTCCGTCCATACCATGAACGCCAAGTTTTTCTTGCACTCTTTTTGCGAGTTCATCGCCTGTTAAATTCAGTCCAATGCCATTTTTACCGCTATATTCTCCCAACAGATTACCAAACGATATTCGATCAGGATCATTTGGTTTAATATTACCGCTTTCTAATATCGCTCGTGCCTTTTCATATGCCGAGCGAAATGAAGCCTTTCGCTCATCCATCTCTTCGGGATTGATATTGGAATTTTCTGTTAACAATACTTTTTCTAAAGCCTGATATATCGCTTCACCATGTTCTCCGCGTGGAATATCTCTGCCGCGTTCATAATTGGAGATATCTCCTTTGGTAACGGAAATCTTTTTATCTGTCCGTTCAATGAGAGCGGAGGCAAGTTCCGCGCGAGACATACCACGCTCTTCACGGTATGTTTTTACTTGCTTTCCAAACTGCGGTGAATCTGGAAATTCTTTATAAGCGGCATTAGTGTTCATATCATGCTCTTTAATTAGGTTATCTGTTTCTTGCGCCGGAAGTGGCTTTTTGTGCAGAACTTGCACCGTTTCGCCATTTATAGCCATTCGTGGTGCCTTTTTCCGGCTCTCTGAGGGTCAGCATGCCACGCTGCTCCATTTCCTCAATAGCTTCAGGGCTTAAGGCTGTAGCAAGAGAACTGCTTTTACGTGACCAGCAGCCGACCTTTACATAGTCATCGTTGACGATCTTCCTAGCTTCTTCTGGCGTTCTTCCTTCATCCACCAGTTCATATTCTTTTATAATGGCAAACTGCTTTGCCAATGCGGGAAATTCTAGATAAGTGTTACGGTATTGCTTGCTCTTATCCAATTCGCCTGGAGTGCTCCATTCAACAGGTGCCAGTTCTATATTGGCCTTGCTCAATAAAAGTCCCATTTCTCCCATTTCTGCTATAGCTTTGGGACTGGCGGCTAAAAGAATTTTTCCATTAGCATTGCGGTAGCTGACTGATTTGTCATTAAGCTCTTTGACCGCGTCATCTACATCTTTTCCTTGTGCAATCAACTGCGCGAGCTTATGCCGAGCATAATTCTGATAACCGAAAGCGAATGTAGCGCCGCTTTCGGTATGATATTCTCCGCTATATCCTAAATCTTCTGTTGTCATCCATCCACGCGGAACCGGGGTGTTTTCTGTCAGCGCTTTTCGGCGTTTTATCGGATCGAATCCATAATAAGGATATGCCTCATCTTCGTTGCGTAGCTTTGGCTGAAACGCTTTATGATAATAATCGTGAAAACCTTCCGGATCGCTTGTAATCGTTTTGTTCTTTTTCGTTTGCTTCACTAATAACGGCACTTCACCATAAGGCGTGGAAACAATACCGGGAATATTTTTAGGGTGGTCTTCCGGTAAGCGTGTAGCCAATGCTTGTAATACAAGCCTCACATGCCCGGTTGGAATGTCGTGTCCTTCACTGGATACGTGGACGTTCTTCGCCAGTATTATCGTCTCTTAAAGGAGGACGCCCACGCCTCTTAGGTATATGGCCGTTAGGAGATGCATGGCCATTAGAAGAATATCCATTTTGTGAAGGAGGATGGCCATTGGTAGAAAATTTTTTCGTTCTCTCGGAAGGAGGCTTTTCGGAAGGCGATCTTTCCCGACGCGGCGCAGCTGGCGGTGGAGTAAAATCGATATCCGCAGCAGGCGCTTCTATACCTAATACCTCCCCGATAACCGCTTTAAGTGCTGGTGATACCCGTAGTCCCGCCTCAATTGCTGCAATATATCCTGCACGATGCTGAGTAAGAATAGCCTGCTCCACCACAGGTACATCATCCCTCGGATTATCCTGAAGGGACGCCAATACTTTTTCTGCGAGATCATCAAGAAATAAACCCTGATCGTCACGACTCATTTTGGCCTGATAGCCAAACGAGCGTTCATACCGTTCTTGATAAATAGATGCAGGTGTGGTCATAATTATTCCCCTCGACCCCGCCTACCGCGCTTAGCGCTCCACTCTGCAACTTGCCGCATTTCTTCAAATACTTGATTAAAAGAGGCTACTGTAGCTTCTACTTCATTTTCAGTTTTTCCAGCTTGGGTCTCCAATTTCCTTAAGAGCTTTTCAAGCCGTTCCCTGCCTGGCTCTCCAAGTGCTGCTCTAGGATTCATTGTGGATTTATCCCCCATTAATGCAGACATGCCCGTTTGTTGGGTTCCTGCTCGTCTTCCTATTTGCGAAGGGGAAAGTTGCGCACCATTTTCTTTGAAAAGCTCCAGCATCCTATTTTTAAGCGCTAAAACATCTTCTCTAGTGCCTATGTAATCCTCCGGACTATGCTCACGCTTGCTCTTCGCGCCGATAGCGTACCTACTCATGTGATCATAGGATTGCTGCATGGCTTCTTTTTGAGCATCTTCCAGCGGTTTGGTACGCTCGATAATCTGAATCAGCGCCTGCATCATGGCTTCAGAGGGAAGCAAAATTCCTGCTTCCACCCCAGCGATGAATGCACCTTTTTTGGTTTCAAGTAATTGCTTTTCATATTCACCGACAACCAATCCCTCTTTAATGGGTATCTGCGCGGCAAGTTGTTCTCGTGATATATCTAATGCTTCACGGTGCGCATGGATGCTATCGGCAAAAGCATACAGGTTTTCTACCGGCACACCGGAGCCAGCATATGCTTCGGTCATTGCTTTTTGTGAACGCTCATAGGAAGCGCGGAATTCTGCACGAGCAGCTTCCTTATCATTAATCAGTTTGTTTTCATCAATCAGAATCTTTTCCAGTGCTTCATACTGCTGCTGGTCAGGCAATTTGACCGCTTGCTCCCACAGCTTTACCTTTTCTTCCGTAATCGGTATTCCATCCGAAACAAGAGCAGAAACTTGCTCAGCTAATGCGGCAAGTGTCAGCTTGCGTTCGTCTCGGCGCATGGCCATCTGGTAGCCAAGGCTTTGCTCATATGCTTGATAAGCACTGTGTGGGTCATCAAAGCGTAAGTGCTCAGGTGCTCCAGCTCTTCCTCTTTTTTTCGATCCCCTTCTGCCGTCTGTTTTCTTTTCTTCTTCCTCTTCTTCCTCAATGCCCAGATCTTTGTTAAGAAAACTCCTTATTTTTCCAAAAGTGCTAATCCCATCTTGCACCAATTCTGGGTAGCGTGGCCTCAAATAGTCCTCTAATCGGGCAAATGCCTTATCATAAAGTTGGTCAATATATTGACGACTTACGCCGCCATACATCTGTCCTAATTCTCCTTCTGTTGGAATTCTCTCACCTTTCATTACTTTGTCAAAAATGAGAAGAACGAGTTCTTTTTGTTTGCCTACCAATAATCTTTGTGCTGCCTCATATAATAGGCCAAAAAATTCAGCTGTAATAACAGGATGATCAGGGCTTTGAGCGCCACGGTCTTTAAGGAGCACATCGGCTGTGCCATCTTTCCGGTCATCCTTTTTATTTACCGGAATATCGCCGTAAAGACCAACATCAGCTTCCCGGCGCACAAAGCGGTCAAAATAATTCATCAAAGCATTTTGAATTGCTGGATAGGCAGTAGCAAAACCTTTGATGTTATTTTCTTTGGCATAAGCATAATCAAATCCGATGATCGCACCTAATAAACCATTTGGATTCTCTCTATCTTCTGCAATGCCTAATCCGGCGAAATAGTAATCTTCTTTGGTATGCTTTGCATTGGGCCTGATATTACGCTGCTTCAATCCTTCAATAGCACTATAGATCAGCGGCTGATTCAGCATAACTAGGGTATTCACTAATCTACTAGCAGTTTCATCCTTAAGGACGTCTCTCGGTACGATCTCATATGCAAGATCATCCGCCTGCTTCTTTGCCAATAACGATTTTTTCGCATGATCCAGCTTAAGAAGGAGGGCGTCATTAAGTTCCCAACGGATTTCATCCTTCTTGGTTAAAAAAGGAGCAGCTGTTTCTATGGCGCTTTTAACTTCATCCTGAAGGGGTTTGATGTCTCCTCCGTTAAAGGCAAAATAATAAAAGGTCTTGAAATCCTGTTCTAGGAATTCAGGGCTTTTTTTCTGATATTTATATTGTGTCTGTGTATTTTCCAGAACGTCCTTCCATGCCTCAGGCAGCTGAACCGCCGCAATGTTGGCTTTAAGTTCGTCGTGGGCAATGCGTTTTGCTTCTCGTTCGCGGATACGCTCTTCTTCCGTTGCCGCTGAAGGAGGAACGGTTTTTTCATCTAAAATTTTACCTGTGGAAGCAGGTGGGGCTGTATTAGACTGAACCGCACCATTACCTTTATGCCCTGCTATTCCAGATGCCGCTAAAACAGGCGGTATTACTATTGCCTCAGAACCATGCCTTGCTTTTTCCACCGCTGGTGAAGCAGGGGAAGAAGGAACGGCTTTTTTATCCGATGGTTTATCCGCAGCAAGGGGTGGAACCGTTGGCCGTGTTATGCCATTATTTCCGTGTCCTGCAACCACGGAGGCTACTAAAATCGGCGGGATTAACTTTTCTGTACCATCCTTATGCGGTGCTGGTGGGGATGCTGCGACCGGCTTCCTTGTCTTTTTTGCTTCTTCTATGCGCTCTTTTGAAGCTTCCTGCAGCGCCAGATCGTAATCATCTGGTTTACGAGCAAGCATATCTTCTTTATTCGCTATTTTAAATTGCTGCGGCACTAATTGAAAAAGGTCTTCATCTTTCATTTCGCGGCCATATTCTATAACCCGATGCTCTTTCATCTCCGGAGAAGCAAGCAATTCCATCCCTTTAGCGCGGGTAAGCTCAAGCGCATAGAATTTAACGGAAGTATCAGTATAATCGTGCAGTTCTTTAGGAGGTATAAGGTAGGTATTATTTCTGCCGCCTTTGCGTAACCAGTCCTCATTATTTGCCAATAAGCTGGCATATACCTGATCACAAAGTTCCTTATCTTCAAAATAAACAGTGGCCTTGTGACCATCCCTAAGCGCTATAACGCCGTGATTGAATATGGCTTGTGTTGCATCATGGGGAGAAATCCGCTCCGCTACCGGTCCTAAAGCTTCCTGCTCTTCGGCATAAGCCATGTTTCTTTCAATGGCATCCTCTCTTTTACCCTCTCTTTCGGCCTGCATTTTTTCTAGGCCACGAAATCTTTGCAGTACCTTTATTATTTTTTGCTTGGGATGTACATCTTCGCCAAAATCAACGAACCGGGGCATATGAAATTTACGCTCTTTGGTTAGCGCCATAAGCCCATCGGCAAATTCCCGTTTAACTTTTACTTCGTAAAGTGAGGCTTCTAAAGGTGTATAAGGAGTTACACCTGGCCTTGCGACGGAACCGTTTTCCATCAGGGTGTTGTGTACCCTTTCGGCTATCCCTGCATCTTTAAAAAATAACGAGGCCATACCGCTTTCCAGGAATACGACTGTTCCATCCTGATCTATAGCTTTTATCGCAGCTTCCAATCCCAAGGCAGATTGCGCCTGTGCACCATTTCTCTGTGGGCGCGGAGATGAAACATCATTCTCAGCATCAGGCGTTGCCACTACATTAAAGAATTTTTCTCCTGTCTTTACCGCTTCCACCTCATCAGAAGCATTAAACAGGCGTTTTCCTGTAAATGCTGGCCGCGACAGCAATTGTTTGAGTAAGGGAGGCGCAATTTTTAATTCATATAATTGATCGGGATGGTGTTCTATAACCCGTTCATCGCCAGTTACCAAGTTTTCCGGTCTTAATAAATTAAAGGTACGCTGGACTGATTGGGCGGCTTTTTCATCATGAAAGAAAAGGGACGCAGTATCGGCTTCTGAAGTAACAAGAATGGATTTACTCGTTACTATATCCATAGCGTCCTGCTCATTTATGTGACCGCCGCTACTACGCACTGCGTCCAACACTTGCAAGGTGCGCGCGACCTGCTCTCGCTGTTGTTCGCGGATCACCCTTTTTTTGCTTCTACCACCCATGCGATGTATCCTTAAAATTACTTTAAAACTTATTATTGCTTATCTGGCGGCTGATTCTGCCGCTTTGCTTTCGCCCAGCGCTGCATTTAGAGCTTCCAATCTTCGCGCCAGTTTACCCAGCTTTAATTCAACGGAGAGATGGCTGGCCGAAAGGCTTCTTTCCGCTTTTTCATTGCGCTTTAATGCTGTTTCTAAACCATCTTTTATTCTATCAAAGGTGCTGTCGCGCATTGCGCCCGGAACGCCACTGCTCCGGCTTAATCTATTCTGGACATCATCCCGTGAAAGCTTTCCTCCCGAAAGGGCTGCAATCTGGCTGATGCTAATCCGGCTTCCTTCGCTATCAGTGAATAATTCCAGCACATCATCTTGAGCTTTTTTTAATTTGCTTTGTGGGGTTTCCCCGGCAGTTTTAGGGGTGCGAGGCTGACTTGGGGTTGAAGCTGTCCCTTTGGTCTGCATACGTCGAGCCGCTTCCGTTTGCGTATGCTTTCCTAGCGATCTTTGTGCAGTTTTTTCAGCAGTAGTTTTAACTTCTTGTACTGCATCCGCCAATGCGAATACGGTAGCCCGAAGTTCATTTGCCTCCTCTTTTACCTCTCTCCCTTTGCGGCCATTTTTGGCTTCATTCTTGATATAAGTTTCTGCCAATATTTCTGCAGCCGATCGTATATACTCATCAGAAAGACGAAGAGTGGCCGGGCTTTTATTATAGAACAATTCATTCAAGCTTCCTTCTGGAATCCTGCGGTCGGTTAATTGTGAAATTCTATCAGCCCCTATGTTATTGCCGTCTTCATCTTTATAATAGCAGCGAAGCTTTCTCTGTAGTTCGTGCGCCTGTTTGATTGGATCTTGTCCAGATGGTGATGATTCAAATATCTTCCTCCTAGAAGCAGGAATAGATCTTGTTGTGGTATCTTCGGGTACTGAGGCTTCAGTACCGGCACCGGTTTTTATATCTCTCGATGCCAGCACATCGGCCAGTTCATGCAGAGTAGCCGCAACTTCTTTAGCTTCTTCTTTTACTTGTTTTGCTTTGCGCCCTTTAGCCATTTCATGTTTAATGTAAGCCTCTGCAAATGTATCTGCTTCTGCCCTTACACGGCTTTCGGCAACGCGAAAAGTATCCGGATTTTTATTATATAATAACTGCTGTAAACTACTGGCGGAAAAATCTCCTTCCAATAATGTCCCAATTGCCGGAACGCTCAAATTATTGCCTTCTTCATCCTTAAAAAAGCTTCTAATTTTTGATTGAAGCGCATGCATTTGCGCTGATAGATCATTTTCTGATTCTTCTCTGGATTTTTGGACTGATACGCCGCGCGCAATAGGTATTATATCGGCATATGCCAGCACATCTGCCCGAAGCGCCTCGGCTTCTTTTTCTACATCACTTCCTTTGCGACCTTTGCTTGCTTCATTTTTGATGTAAGCATTGGCTAATGGCTCAGCCATAGCTCTGGCTCTATCCTGACTGATCCGAGCATGACCTTGATCTCTATTGTAAAATAATTGCGTGATACCGCTTTTTGCAATGGCTCCCTCTGCCAAGCGCTCAATGGCGGTGTCGCCTAAATTATCGCCACGCTCATTCTTGAAATAATCGCGTATTTTTAGTTGGAGTGCTCGTCTGGCCGCAGCTGGATCTTGTTCCGATGTTTCTTCTGGCGATGTGGCTTTATCCGGCAACCCTCTATCGGTTGATAAAGAATCAGCGACTGCCCCCCCCGGTTGTGTTTCTGCGTCAGCAGCCGATTTTTTATAAAACACCTGAGCTTTGCCGCGTATCTCTTCCGGCGCATTTATAAGATCAAACACCGCAGCTAAATAACCTTGCGATGGAATGATATCACCAGTTTCCACCAGCATCTGATATTTTGCCAGCTTTTCCCGATCTTTCAGTAAATTGTCAGGTTCTTCCACGTCCAACGGTTTTTTATCTGAAAGTTTTTGCGTGATTCTTTCGCTCAGCTCATCCTCATCAAGATTTGCTCTGGCTTTGATGTAAATAAGAGTATCCGCCAGCGCATATTTTTCATCCGTATCTTTTCCTTCTTCCCGAAGGATTTTGAATCCTTTTTCGGATGCGGCATATGCTCGGTCTAAGCGGGTTTTCAATTCTTCTTTTTGTTCCGCATCAAAATGCTCGTTCTCATCAATCATTACTTGGCGGATTACTTCATATACATCGCGTGAGGGAAGCTCTCTGCCTCGTTCCCAGCGCATGACTTTCTGTGCGTCGATTTCATGGGCGCGCGATGCTTCCAATGATTCTTCTGCGGAGGAATAACGCTCTTGTATAGCAGTAGCAAGCTCCTGTCGGCTAAGCTCTGCTTTTTCACGTTGTGCCTGTAGCTCCTGACCATATGCCAATTTTTCAGCACGCTCCGGCGTAACACCGAGTTCGATAAGCTCTTCCACTGACATTGTCATGGCGGATTCTCCTTTTTTAGGGGATGCCGGATTCCTTGGTTTACGCGGCATCGAACGCTTTGCCTTTGGGAAAACGTCTTCCTCAGGATGATCTTCTTGAGCCGCATGTTCTTTGTGAGCAGCGCTGTCGCCAGTTTCGTTTGCATTATCAGCTAGTAAAGAATGGCCTATATTCGACACTACTGGAATAGCGGCTACGGCTGCGGCTTCTCCTAACGTAGGAGTCTCTGGAATGGCCGGAGTACCAACGCTTTCAATTGTACTAACGCTTTCATTTGAAGGTCTGCGCGCCTTGAATTCATCTCGAATTTTCTCCAGCTGCTCATTTTCTTGCTGAGGATTACCGAGTTTTACTGCTGCCATTTCATCAAAGGCAGGATCTTCTACGATTAGCTTTCCAGGCCATGAATCTATTTTGCCACCTAATGCCTTGATTTCGGCAATAAGATGCTCTTTCTGTGCCGCAGCTGCATCGGGAGGAGATGCTAAAATTGCCTCTCCAGTTGCATTAGAAATATTTTCTGATGCCGTATTGTTCGTAGCCATTTTTGCTTCCTCACTTGGAGTTTCTTGATGGGAAATTGCCTGTGGAACTTCTGTAGACGGGATAATATTTTCTGTTTTTTCGCCAGAATTGATGACAACAGGCGCTGTGATTTCTTCGGGTACTGGTGCCTGCGCAGGTGTATTTTCCTTTGCTGCTCTCCGAGCAATAAATGCATCCCGCGCTTCTTCTAGCTTTTGATTTACTTGCTGGATATTCCCAAGATGGACAGCGGCATACTCATCAAATTCGGGATCTTCTACAACCAATTTACCAGGGTATGGCGTTATAGTACCGCCCAGCTTTTCAATTTCAGCAATCAAACGTTCTTTTTGCGCTACCATTTCGGCATAGGATGGCTTATCAGAATTTACATCCGCATTTACGGGTGGAGAAGTTTCTGGCACTGCATTATCCATAGGCACTTTACCTTCAGTAATGGATGTCTCATTAATTGCGGCATTATGACCGTTCGTTTCCTGAAGGACAGGCGCAGTTTCCGAAGCGGCGGCGCTCTTACCTTTGCTTTTAACACGACCTTTAAGGCCAGAGTCAGTAAAAGCCACTTTTGGTTCTACCAAGTTATCACGTAGTTTTGCCAAAGCAGCCCTTTCATCTCTTTGCTCCTTCCTCTCTTCTTCAAAGAGGGCGCGCGCCTTTAGATATGCAGCTTCATCCGCTCCTTTGTCGGTAGCAACATTGCTTTCAGCCATACTATGCCTCCCATTCTTCGACTAAATCAGAATTAGCTCGATATTACCCACCATTCCCGATGCGGCTATATCGTTGGCGGCGCCTGCAACAGGAAGGTCGCTAAGTTTATTGAATAACCGCTCGAACATGCATTTCCAATCAATTGGAGTAATGTATTGAAAAATAATATTAATGCTACTCATAACAAGAATGTCTCATGGGCATAAATTAACTCGAAATTTCATCATACTTGCATGCCCGCCTTAAGTGTAAATAAGCCATTAATAAAGTAAAGAGAAGTTTGTGTTACAATCGCTAAAATTTTGTTTAATCAGCGTCTTAGTAAAAATAAATACCTCTTTTGTGCTACATTAAAGTCTAATTAAGTAACATGCTGTTATACATTATTTTATTTAATATTCTCCTACTCAAGATAAAAGTAAACAAAATATTAATCAAGCAAATTATATCCTAATTTGGGATAATCCTGAAATAGGATTACGCATCGTTGGTCATATTGTGGATACCAACGGTGCAACGAACTATTTATTCAAAAGAATATCGTTATTTTCTTAGTCTGATAATCCAGGCTCGGTTGAGTGCGGGAGCTACACAAATGGAG
>Ga0206948_1113_pt2 | contig 18718 bp, 17 predicted proteins | sample Alteio_BWOrgHeat_FD_153236 | JGI IMG/M metagenome (GOLD analysis project Ga0206948, IMG submission 153236) | Enriched cells from forest soil in Barre Woods Harvard Forest LTER site, Petersham, Massachusetts, United States -... | ecosystem: Environmental > Terrestrial > Soil > Temperate forest > O... | reverse complement strand
GGTGGAGTAATTGGAAGGAACTTGCCCTCACCCCCTGCCCCCGCTGCTATTACGGGCCAAATGGGAGAGGGGGTCCGGATCCTCACCGACCGCGCACCCCCCGCCGCTGCGAAGCGGACCGGTAATATGATTCATCTTGAAGCGGCTTCTCCTTCCTTTCTTCTTTCTTAGCGTGATCGTGGCCGGATGCACTAAGGGCGGGTTTTCGCAGCGAACACCCGGTGTCCTTCGATACGCCATCAATGTTGCGCCGACAACGTTCGATCCGGGCAAAGTCCAGGATGTCGATACAAGCGACGTGATCACAAACATCTATGAGGGGCTCGTTGCTTATGGTGAAAAGAACACGATCGAACCGAGGATCGCCGAAAGCTATGCGTCACTCGATAATGGCAAGACTTGGGTCTTCAAAATTCGCCACGGAGTGAAGTTTCACAATGGTCGGGAAGTAACAGCCAACGACTTCAGTTGGACCCTCGATAGGAATTGTTCAAAGGACTTGGCGTCACCAACTGCGCCGGACTACTTGAGCGATATTGCCGGAGTGGAAGACCGGTTTACAGGCAAATCCGATCACATCGCCGGAGTGAAGGTCATCGATCCTTATACGCTAAAGATCGAGCTCGATCAACCGAGGGCGTATTTCCTCGGGAAGATGACTTATCCCTGCGCGTTCGCGCTTTGCAAAGAAGCAGTCGGTGAAGGCGCGATCGATTCGCCGAAACAGGCAATAGGTTCTGGTCCGTTCAAACTCGAAAGTTATGCTCCTCAACAGCAGATCAATCTAGTCGCCAACAAAGATTATTGGGCTGGCGCTCCCACGGTCGAACGTGTGGAAAGACCGGTTATCAAGGATGCTTCGACGCGCCTCGTTAAGTTCAAATCTGGCGACCTCGACGTCCTTGGGCTCGATCGCAAAGATATCGAGGGAGTAGAGCAAGACCCGGTTCTCAAATCGCAGCTTCAATTTCAGCCACGACCGGCCGTTTACTACATTGGCATTAACCAGCATGAGTTCCCGCTCTTTCAAAATCGAAAGGTGCGCCGGGCAATCGCGATGGCGATCGACCGGACTCGCATTGCTAAGGACCTGTTGGGCGACATGCCTATCGCCCATGGGTTGGTATCGCCAGGAGTAATCGGGTATCGGGAGGATTACCAGGGTTTGCCATACAACCCTGCCGGCGCTCGTGCCGAAATGGCGGAAGCGGGTTTCCCTGACGGAAAGGGTTTCCCCCAAGTTGAGCTTGCTTATCGCCAAGGCGCAGGCGATTCGCAGATCTGTTGCGAGGCGGTTCAACAGTCCTTGCAACAGAATTTGAAGATTCCGGTTAGCGTCAAAACGATGGAGTGGGGCGCACTCCTTCAAGCGCGCAACAAAAACAAGCTCCAGCTATATTTCTTGTCTTGGTATGCCGACTACCTCGACCCTCAGAACTTCCTAAGCTTCCTATTCTTGAGCGACGCGAAGTTGAACCACGATGGGTACAAAAACGCCCAGTTCGACGCCCTTTGCAAACAGGCGGACTCGATCACCGACGAGTCGAAGCGGATGGAACTATATCACCAGGCCGAAGACATCCTCGTCCAAGACGGCGCCAGGGTTCCGATTTATTACCAAAAGGACGCGATCCTGATCAGCCCGAGAGTCGCAGGGGTCAGGAGCAACCTATTTGGGCAGTTGCCAAACACAGCAGTGAAGGTCCACTAGTCATTTCGGAAACGGGCAGCAAGTCCCAAATCGGATAATTACTCGGTGAACGAATCACCCCCTTGTTGAACTTTCCATTTCAAAGGCCGTCCTCCCAAATCACATCCGGTAGCTGGCAACTCTCAAAGGGAGTTTCCAATTTCTGACCGGTGATTTGTTTAAAAGGAGACTCGAAATGAAAATCAAAACCATCGCTGCTTTTGGCGTTGTACTTTCTATAGCGGCTGTCGGCGGGATTACCGCTGCTTCGGCTCAGGTTGGCGGACAAGGGGTTGTTGCAGTGGGGGCTAAGATGGAGCGGCACCCGGAATTGCGTCGGGCACTTCGAACTTTGACGATGACGAAGAATTCGCTGCAGAATGCAGCGCGGGACTTTGACGGGCATCGCGCGAAGGCGGCTCAGCTTGTTCAAGAGGCGATTGAGGAAGTTAAGCTCGCGATAAAGTCGGATAGAGATTAACGGGACCTTTCGCGGACTTTTCCAGTTTCTAACCGGAATTCCCCCTCACCCGGTTCGACCTTCGTGCCTCAGGCACTCACCGACCGCTCCCTCGGAGGGGAGCGGTTTGGGTCTTGTTGTGTTCGATGGCCGGTTCCCCAACCTATCTCCTATCTTCTGACTCCTTGCTTCTTGGTTGGGATGCTATAGTCGGTTTATGCGTCGGTTGGCGATTTATCCGGGGTCGTTTGATCCGCCTACTTTGGGGCATATCGACGTGATTGAGCGGGCGTCTCGACTTTTTGATGAGTTGATTGTTGCTATCGGTGTTAATTCCTCAAAGAGGCCGCTGTTATCGGTGGAAGAGAGGATCGAGGCGTTGGTGGCCAGTACGAAACATCTTTCCAATGTTCGCGTTGAAGAGTTCAGCGGGTTGTTGGTCCACTACGCGCTTGAGAAGAATGCGAAGTCAATCGTCCGAGGTCTCAGAGCTACTGCGGACTTTGAGTATGAATTTCAAATGGCGATGGTGAATCGGCGGCTTAGCGACAAGGTCGACACCGTGTTCCTCATGACGAAGTGGGAGCACAGCTATCTGAGCAGCTCGATTGTCCGTGAAGTCGCCACTTTGGGCGGCGACTTCTCGGGACTGGTTCCGGTAGAAGTTGCACCGGTTATCGCTCGGGCGCTTGTGGCTCGCAAAGGCGTCGATGCTACCGGGTAGGTGCTTTCCGATAGCAACGCACGCGTTGCCCCTACAAAAGCCCGGTTAGCCGTTGCCGTGACCGTCATGGAAGTCTTGCCCGTACCTTGCCCTCGAAGGTGCGGCACTGAAGTCGATGTTGTGAAGTGACTTATGGCTCGCCTCCGCCATGGCGCGGTTAATTGCCTTCAGGTTTACACCGCTAAAGCCACGCCATGCGTTTAAAACAGTGCCGTCACCGCCGATTTCAAAGATCGCCGGCGCGTTCGAGAGTTCAAACGCTTTCATCGCGGACATATCTTCATCCAGCTCCAAGCGAAAAGCGGGGTCGGCTTCTGCTTCGAAAGACATGCCTCGGTCTGCTTTAACATTCACGATTCCGTACCATGTGGCGCGCGATTTGCCGTAGGAACGAATCATCTTGTTTATGTAGCTCGTCGTCTGCTGGCTAACGGTGTCGCCATCTCGGATAAAGTAGATAAACAGGGGACCGCCGGTCGCCAAGTCGGGAAAGAACATCTGCTTTCCACCCATGGAGGTAACGCTGAACTTAGGAATTGGATCGCCGCCCTTGATTTGAGCAAATCCAATACCAGAACATGCTATGCCGATTCCTGCCGCAAAAAACGCTCGTGATTTCCAGTTTGTTCTCATACGCAGTGGACCTTCGAAGTGCCCGCCATGTTCGCACCCATAGCTCAAAATGCCGAAATCGTCTTTGCCCGAGAATATCCAAGAGAAGCTGAAGCATCTGCCTGCTCAGCCGGGTTGCTACATTTACCGGAACGAGAAGGGTGAGGTGCTTTATGTGGGAAAGGCGATCTCCCTGAAGAATCGGGTTCGAAGCTACTTCCAGGAATCGACCCGGCATGGCGCCCGCATCGCGAGACTCGTATCTAAGGTACGGGACATCGAATGGATCGTCGTCGACTCGGAGTTAGAGGCGCTAGTTCTTGAATGCAACTTGATCAAGCAGCATCGGCCGCCGTTTAATGTTCGCCTCCGAGACGATAAGAGCTATCCGTACATCACGATCACTAACGAAAAGTTTCCGCGCGTGATGTTTACGCGCAAGCTGCGTAAGGATGGGTCGAAGTATTTCGGGCCATACACGAGCGCTTTCAACGTGCGAGATTCGCTTCAACTCCTGCACAAGATCTTTCCTTTGATTCCTTGTGGAAAGAGTTGGAGCGGCGAACCTGAGCAGAGGCCTTGCCTTTACTACCACCTTGGCCGTTGCCTGGCTCCGTGCGCTGGGATAAGTGACCGAGTTGAGTACCAGAAAGTGATCGATAAGGTCGAGCGGTTTCTCAATGGGAAGGAGGAGTCGATTGTAGAGGATCTAAAGGCAGAGATGGCGGTTGCAGTTGAGCAATTAGACTTCGAAAAAGCGGCGAAAATCCGCGACCAAGTCGTCGCGATCGAAAGCGTGCTGCAGCGGCAGAAGGTTCTTTCCAGCGAACAGGTTGACCAGGACGTTATTGCGGTAGTGAAGGACGATCGAGGATCGGCTATCCAGATGCTCTACATCCGTAGCGGAAAGTTGATCGGGCAGCGGCAATACATGCTGGACGGGGCCTCCGAAGCGTCGCCGTCGGAAGCGGTGCAGGAATTCGTTAAGCTTTATTACTCGGATGCGCCGGAGGTTCCTCGCGAAATTCTGCTTCCAGTGGAAATCGAGGAGCGAAACATCATCCAGACTTGGCTACGCCAAAGACGAGGAAGTGCGGTTTCGTTGGAAGTGCCTCAGCAGGGGGAAAAGTCCCGGCTGGTCGATTTGGCCGCATCCAATGCCGAACAGGCATTGAATCAGTTCTCAACGGAGATGGCTCAGAAGGAACAGTGGGCCGACGATGCCATGACCCAGTTGCAGGATACGGTGGGCCTAGATAGCCCACCGATTCGGGTTGAGGGGTACGACATCTCGAATATGCAAGGCACGGCGCCGGTGGGTTCGATGGTTGTGTGCGAGAACGGGCAACCTGCGAAGGCAGAGTACCGACGATTCAAAGTTCGGTACCACCCAGAGAGCCCCAACGACTTTGCGATGATGCACGAGGTTTTGACGCGCCGGTTACGCGCCTATATCGCGGGCGACGAGAAGTTCCAAAAGCTCCCTGAATTGATCATGATCGACGGCGGCAAGGGCCAACTTGCTGCTGCACTAAAAGCGAGGGATGAATTGGGATTAACAGTGCCGATGGTTGGGCTCGCCAAGCGACACGAGTTGCTTTATATACCAATCGAGCCCCCGATTGCCGTCGACAACCCTGAATACCGTAATACCGCAATACCGCAACACCAGTCTCCCGATCTCGAAATACCGAAACACCGAACAACGGACACTGGACCAGAACTAACCTCTGCCACGGCCAAAGACCCCGACTATACTTACGACCGCCCTGCTCCGCGCGAATACACCTATCGAGAAATCGAATTGCCTCTCAACTCACCCGGCTTGATGCTTCTGCGCAAGCTGCGCGACGAGGCGCACCGTTTTGCGCTGACATTCCACCGGAAGATTCGAGACAAGCGAATCAGCGGGTCGGCATTGGAAGAGATTCCCGGCGTCGGGCCACGTAGGAAACGGCTTTTGTTACGAACCTTTGGATCATTGGAAGCGGTTCGACGAGCCACCACCGAAGAAATCGCCGCAGTTCCGACGATGACTAAGTCGCTTGCAGAGAAGGTGCGGGAGTATTTAGCTGAGACGTAAGCCCTCGGAACATGGAAGCGAATCGATGCCTCCACTGCTCCGTGCCGTGGAGGCTTTTCATCGGGTGTTTGGGAAGAGTCCGGAGTGTCTCCCCGCAGGAGCACTCTATTTGTAGCCTCCACGGCCGGAGCAGTGGAGGCATCGAATGTTTTGCAATCAACCTACAGTCGGCTTTCCTCGAACGCTTTAACGCTTTGCACTCCAACGCTCGCGAAGCGCTATTTGATTCCGCTCATGACGATGCCTTTTACGAAGTATCGCTGGCCGAGGATGAACATCACTATCAAGGGGATCATGACGAGGACTGAGCCGGACATGAGTAGCTCCCATCTCTCTTGATTAAGCGCTTGATAGGTTCGGAGGCCGAGTTCGAGAGTCTGTTTTTCGGGTGAGCTTAGGTAGATCAGCGGGCCCATGAAGTCCTTCCAGGTGTAGACGAAACAGAAGATGCCGATGGTGGCAAGCGCGGCGCCGGAATTCGGCATGACGATTCGCCAGAAGATGGTCGAATGCGATGCCCCGTCGATGAAGGCGGCTTCGTCAAGTTCCCTTGGGATTCCCATCATGAACTGGCGCATGAGGAAGATGTTGAACGCGCCACCGCCAAACCAGGCGGGAATGATGAGCGGATTGAAGGAATCGATCCAGTGCAGATACTTGTACATGATGAACGTCGGGATCATCACGACAAGGCCGGGAAGCATCATCGTACTCAGCAGCAGAATAAATAGCCTGTCTCGGCCCCTAAACCTCAGCCTGGCAAATGGATACGCAACCAAACTAGATGAGACGATAACGCCCATCGTGGTTCCTGTCGCAATGATCAGCGAGTTACGGAAAAACAAGAAAAACGGCGCATTGGGATTGCTGAGGACCGTCTCAAAATTCTCCCAGGTCAAGTGCTGAGGCCAAGCCCATACCGAACTCGCGGCGATCTCGTGGGTGGTCTTAAGAGACATCACGATCATCATGTACAGCGGCAGCATGAATGTAACCGAACCAACCAGGAGAACGCACCAAAGCGCAATCCGCGCAGTGAACACTGTTCTGCGTGCTCGCTCTGAGGCCAATTCATACACTTCTTGTTCCGATGCAGGTAGGACATTCCACTTCGGATGGTTCGCCAAATAGGAATAAACTACAGCCAACGTTGGGAAGGAGGCCAGAATGCGAACGACGAGTGTCAGCGTTTGAGGATCTCGGCTCAGTAATGGATAGCAGGTAATGCCTCCAATGAGAGGCACAAGAAAAGGAATAGCACCATACGGAATGGACGGTTTACTCAAGGCAACTGCGAACTTACTGGACGCCCGACTCATGAAAAATGCATACAGGAGCCAGAATGAAGTAGCCGGAAACCAATACATCGGGTTGTTTGCTTCTTGGTTTAGAGATAAAAAGTGGCTACCGGCCTGCCTTGGAATCATCTGACCAACGACAACAAGAAAAAAAATAAAGGCAATCCACCAAGCAAACCCGAATGCCAGGTCTCTAAATGCAGTTCTTCTTATTTCTCTGCTTTCACCTTCAGTGATTACTTGCTTCATCTGCGCACCTGTTTCGAGTTATGACCCATTTTCAAGCTATCGACCTCATCGCGTATCGGCCTCGTAGTAGACCCATTTGCTCACACGAAACTGGATGAGGGTTACGACCATGATGATTGCGAACAACACCCATGCACCCGCCGAGGCGTAGCCCATTCGAAGCTGCTCAAATGCGTTTTGATACAGCTTGTACATATAAAACCTAGTCGTATCGTTCGGGCCGCCCTGGGTCATGACGAAGGATTGGGTGAAAACTTGGAAGCTGCCGATAAACCCGGTGACGAGGGCAAAGAATAGCGTCGGAGTTAAGAGCGGAAGGGTGATGGCCTTGAACTTGCCCCAAATTCCTGCGCCGTCGAGCGTCGCCGCCTCATAGTAGTGTTGAGGAATGTTCTGAAGTCCGGCGATCATGATGATCATTCCGCCGCCGGCAAACCACAGCGACATCAGAATCATTCCGGGCAAAGCGAATTTCTCACTTCCGAGCCAATCCAGGTGCTTGCCAGGGGTTCCCGCGATTGCACTGAGTCTGTCGCCTAACCAACTGCCGTGTTGGCCATAGATCAGGGTGTTCAGCAGTCCGTTTTCGGGATTAAAGATCTTGCGCCAGATTAGTGAGGATGCGACGAGGCTAGCAAGCGAAGGAACGTAGTAGATCGCCCTAAATAGTGGAACGCCCTTGATCTTCTGGTTGAGCAAAAGAGCCAGCATCAAGGCGGTCAAGATTCCCAGCGGCACAGAGAAGATGGTGTAGATAAACGTGACCGTCATGCTCTTCCAGAAGAGCGGATCGACTACTCCGGCTTCGACGTAGTTTTGTACACCTCTCCAACGTGCAGGGGTGATGATATCCCAGTCCGCGAAGCTCATTAAGAGCGATAAGATCATTGGGCCAAGGGTAAACACCGACATCCCAATGAGCCAAGGAGAAATGAACTTGTACGCCGCTCGGCTTTCGTTTTTCTCGCGGTTAGAGTATTTGACTTTACGCTCGGGCCAGTACGTCCATAACAGAATTCCGCCTACAATGAGCGCCCCGGCGAAAATGCCGTAAGTCCAATTGAAGGGCGAAAGGTGCTCATCGACGAGCATCGAATCGAGCCGAGCCTGACCATTCTTCTGAGCGGCCTGAAGAATCGGTTCCGCTTTTGATTGCCCACTCCAAACAAGGTCCAAGCCTGCGTTGAGGCGATCATTCACACTCGGCCAATAGTAGGCGGATGGACCAAACCGAACGAATGGCACTGCTTGGTCGGTGGCAAGAATGTTATGCGGATACTCTTGCTCTTTGGGAGTTGTCGGCCCTGGAGCCCACACGCCAGGCGTCAGCGCGATCGACTTGATTGCAGGCTGCGCGATACCAGCTTTGGCCATTGCCGTCATGCCAACCGGGCCGGCCATGAACTTGGTGAGCTTCCAGGCTTCCTCCGGATGCTGAGTGCCGCGGAAGATGCAATACCCAGATCCTCCCGTAGGGGCGGCCCGCGTACCGTCAGCGAATGCAGGGAAAAGGGTGATGTCCCAATCGAAGAAGCCTTCTTTTCCAGGAACAAGGTCCTTTCGCATCTGCGGCACGACCCAGATGCCGTTCTGATACATGCAAATCTTCTCGGACACGAATAGCTGCTGGGAAGTCGCCATTAGCACGCCGGTTGTCTCCGTGGAGTTCGGCATGTAATGGAGCACATTCATAAAGTCGGAAGCGTACTGGTAGGCCCGGACTGTCTTCGGCTGAGCAATCGTGACCTTTGTGGGATGCTCAGAATTGTCGGCATAGTCGCCACCGCTCGAGTAAGTCAATGTTCGAGCGAGGAGCTCCGGATAGTCGGATGCGAACGCCCAACGAACGACTTTTCCTTCGGAATTCTTCTTTATCAGCTGCTGGCAAACCCAAACGAAGTCTTTTTCCTTCAATTCGGGGCGGATTTTGTAATCCCATGTCCATGTTCCGTCGGGATACGGAATGCCCGCTTCTCTAAAAGCCTTCTTGTTGTAGTAGATCAGGCCAATCGGTGCGATGTCGCGCGGAAGAACATATAGCTGGCCTTTATAGCTATGGGTATCGACAATCGGTTTGTAAAATGCGTTGATGTCGAACCCGGGCGTCTTATCCATGAACGGATTGAGCGGGAGAATCGCACCTTTCGCAGCGAGAGCCTGGAAGTGACCGGGGTCCATCATGGCGACGTCAGGCGGCACGTTTGCCGCGTACAGCGTCATCATCTTTTGGTGGTAGACGTTGTAGTCCGGGATCGGCTCCAACTTAACCTTGATGCCCGGATTCTCTTGTTCGAACTGCTTTAGGCAGGTTTGAATCACCTTGAGCGAGATGTCTCCGTCCCAAACGGTGAACTGCAAAGTAATCGGCTCTTTGGCGGAAGCTAGCGCAACGCACAGCAGTGCTGCCAGAGCGAAAACGAAACGATTAGCAGCCCTGCTAATTGAACGGTAAATTAAACTCATCTTTGAACAGCGCAACGCTCGTTCGATATTGTAATCGACTTAGCAGGATCTGTAAAACCCGTCGTTAGACTCGGGCTTTTTCGCGAGGCAACACTTGAACGGGAGCGTCGGCGCGATAAACCTCTTGCTTGCCCTTCTCGATGGACGTCATCACCTTTCCGACGACATTCTCAAGTTGAGACAAAACGTCGTAGGCGTATTTCTCAGCGCCTCGACGCATGTTCATCGCGTCTCGATCTGCGGCGTTCCGAATCTCTTCGCTTTGCGCCTTGCTTAGCTTCAAGATTTCGCTCTCGGCAACCATCTTTTCTTGCTGCAGTCTAGCTTGTTCGATGATTCGCTCACCTTCTCGCCGCATCTCGGCGAGCATGCGCTCAGCCTCTTTCTTGGCGCTTTCGAGGGTCATGGAGGCGTCTTCTTTGGCGGTATCCATGATACGTTCGGACTCGCGAACGTTATTAACGGCGGCTTTTTGGTCGGGGGGAAGCGATGCGCGGATCTTTGAGATCTGCATGCTGACTTCATCCCGGTCCAAGCCCCATGTGATGGGTCCAACGGCCGGTGTCCGGTCGATCAGGAGGGAAAGGTCGTCAAGTAAACGGAGAATGTCCATTGGATTATCGGCTGTGGGACCCAGTTATTGTGACACGGGGTATTCGCAAACCGGGAAAGTTTATTTCCACAAGTTTTCCTCATTGTTTACAAGTACTGGCGGCTAACCTGATCGTGCTCCAGCACATAGGCAAGGACTTCATCGACTGTTGGGACGTCGGTGGTTGCGCCTAGAGCTCTGCATTTAAGGCAGCCGGCGGCAGATGCGAATTGAAGGCATTTCGTGGTTGGCCAGCCTTGGTCGAGGCCGAAGAGCATTCCAGCGCGAAACATGTCGCCGGCGCCGGTGGTGTCCACTACGTTCTGAGTCGGATAAGGCGGATAGGAGCGAGCGGGCATGTCGGGAGAGCCCGCCACAAAACCGTTCGGACCGTCGCTAAGAATCGTAAAGCAGCGGTACTTCGCGATCCAAGCCTTGACCCACTGGACGTTCTTTTGGGTGTTGTTTCGGTAGCCGGCCCAGTCTGTGCTGCTTTGCCAAAACGAACCGGGCGCGATCGGCTCGTTTTCGCGAATAAAATCCATCAGATAGCAGTTCATGCCGGCATCAATTGCTGCTTGGGCCACCTGCCGCGACGGCTTTTCCATATTGGGCTCTGCCGTAAACCAGTCGCCGCGCTTGAAAGGTAACTCGGATAGATCGAATTCCGGGCGCATGTCGGCAAAGCCTCGGCCGAACATCGTCCGTTCACCGTCAGGAGTGACGTAGATGTCGCATACCGGAGTTGGGTCAATTGCTTCCTCCGACCTGTCGTGGTGGATCGGCAGCAAGGAGTTATGAAGGCCCTTGTCGTCCAGCAACTCAGTCAGCAAGTCCGCATCCGGTCCCAGACCGAGGCCGTTTCCTGCGAGAACGACGGCTCTTCCCCACTTCACCAAGGCGTTTGCCGTGTTCGCCGCCTCGCCCCCGAGCAAGACCGCTTCGTCTTCAATCTCCGTATAACCACCTAAAGCAGGCAACCGAGGAACCCGGCGAAGGCGATCCAGACAGATTGTTCCGAAGACGAAGATCAAAGCGGAAGTAGAATACCGGCGATTGGTCTGCAGATTGGAGCGATGGAGTATTGGAGTGCCGGAGTAATGGGTCCGGAAATGGCAACTTCAGCGCTGATTATGGTTTTGCTCCATCACTCCATCACTCCACTACTCCATTCCATCGGCGCTCCGCCCCGATGTATCATCCGAGCGTGATCTGGTTCCAAGGCGTGACATGCTTTCTTCTTTGGATCGCTTATGGGGTAGTTCAAAGTCGGCGCAGTATGTCGGTTAGGACTTGGGCTGGGTCGATTCCGCGAGCACGGCGTGGTTTGATGGCGGGCGGGCTGATGTTGGGGTCGATGGCGCCGGTTTTTTTAGTGCTGAATCTGGCGCTCCAGTACAATGGGTTCGGCGCTAATGGGATGACGCCTATCGTATGGTTGGGTGTCTGTTTTTTTGGTCTGCTGTTTGTTCACGGCCAGACCCTTGCGACTGCGCTGGTTGTCACTTCGGCGTATGAAGCAGTAACCAGTGGGCGGCTAGAGGCGTCTAGCACACAAGATATTCAAAGTTCTCGGGATATTCAGGAAAACGACGATCATGAAGCAACTTCTTCTTAGCATTGCGCTCTGTTTTAGTCTTTTGGCGTGCGCCACAGCGCAAGTCACTACTCTTAAAGGCGGGAAAAGCGACCAGATCAATATCAAGATCCACGAGGTCGACATGCTGCTTCAGATTTTGCCGCTCCTGCTCACAAAGGATCAGATCAATTCGAAGCTATTACCCATTATCGAGAAAAACAGGGACATGCTGCGCAAGGAGCTCGCTTACGAAGACGACGAACTTGCCAAACTTGAATCGATACTCGACGACGCGATGACGGCGGCATACGACAAGGGCGCGTACCCGGCGAGGAAGATCACCGATGAGGTTGCCGCCAAGACGAAGCAACTTTCGAACAGGCGAAATATCGTGGAACTCCAAATGGTCGGATCGATGACCGAAGTTCTAGACCTTACGCTTAACGCCGGCCAAAAGAAAGCTTTGCTTGGTTCGTTCGATACAAAGTTCAGCTATCCGAATCTAAAGCCCGAGCAGGTTACGGATGCGCTAAAGATGAACTTCTTCGTCGAGCGCGTGTTCTTGGATCCGATTACCTACGAGATCCTGAAGAAACTCGCGAAGTAACTCGGAGCGCGAACGCAAGTTACCATTTGGACCGAGAACGCAAGTTCTCCCCGCCTCTTTTGGTGTGAAGTTGATATGCGGGACAGCGAACTTGCGTTCGCAGGCTTAACGCGGACTTGCGTCCGCGCTCCAGGAGTGCTCGACGGTATTGTTCATTTCGACCACCAGCTGCTTTAGCTCTTCAGCGTAGCTGTCTAGTTTTGCGGCTAGATTATCGTCAGACGTCGACAGGATTCGTACGGCCAATAGGCCGGCGTTTTTGCCGTTTCCGATGGCAACTGCCGCTACGGGGATGCCAGCGGGCATTTGGACGATTGAATAGAGGGAGTCGACTCCGGCAAGGGCTTTTGTTTGGATAGGGACGCCGATGACCGGCAGTGTTGTGAGCGAGGCGACCATCCCGGGAAGATGAGCGGCGCCGCCGGCGCCGGCGACGATAACTCTTAAACCACGATCTCGCGCTGATTTAGCGTAGTCGACCATTGCGTCGGGAGTTCGATGAGCGCTTACGACTTTGATCTCGTAGGAAACGCCGAACTCCTCCAGCACTTTGGCGGCAGGCTCCATTGTTTCGAGGTCGCTCTTACTGCCCATGATGATGCCGACTAGCGGGGTCATGCGCATTAGATTACTTCGCCTTGGCCGCTTCCTCGGCGATCAGCTTTGCGTATCGCTTGCTGGCTCCAAGGTTTTGTTGTACGAGTTGGCCGGCTTGCTTACCCATCTTCTCGCGCAAAGATTTGTCCTTGAGGATTTCTGAGATTGCCTTTGCCAATTCGTCGGGGGTCGAGCAGACCTTGGCTGCTCCCGCGGTATCGGCCATCGCCGCGATGTCTCGGAAATTCTGCATGTGCGGTCCGTGAAGAACCGGTTTGCCATGGGCGAGGGGCTGGAAGATGTTTTGTCCTCCCAAATTCGAGAACCCACCCCCTACGATCACGAGATCGGCTACACAGTAAACAGATCCGAGTTCGCCGTATGTATCGAGAACGATGTATGGACCAGATTCCTCACGTGAGCGGAGCGCAACTGCGCCTGTCTGCGTCTTCACCAACTCGCTGAGTGCGCTGACTCGTTCGAGGTGGCGCGGAGCGTGAATAACGTTCACACCGTCAAAACCGACCGCTGTTAGAGCTTCTAGCACGAATAGCTCCTCCTCTTCACCCCTGGTTGATCCAACCACGATGGTTGGCTTAGCGGAGTCGATTCCAAGCTTTTGGCGCCACTCGTTGGGGGCGGAATCTAAGCCTTGGGTGGCCTGATCGAACTTGCAGTTACCGACGACCTTCGCTGATCTGGCGCCTAGCGCGGTGATTCGTTCGACGTCCACAGCGGATTGCATGAGGCAAAGGTCGACATCGTTAAGAAGGGTTTTATAGTAAGGCCTCACTTTCATCGACCTCGGAAAGCTGCGATCGCTGATACGGCCGTTGATAAGCATGGTCCGCGCACCGAAGGTTTTTGCTGCCCAAAGAAAGTTCATCCAGAGCTCGGTCTCCATGATCGCCACGACGTCGGGGCGGACCTGTTGCATCGCACCTAGCTGGAAGCGGGCTACGTCAATCGGGAAGTAAACGAGGTGGTCATATAGTCCCGGCTCCGCCTCGCGCGCTGTTTTATGCCCGCTGCTCGTGGTGACGCTGACAAGGATTTCATGGTCCGGCAAGGTCTTACGAATTTCCTTTAAAACGGGCGTAGCCGCCATGAACTCGCCAACCGAAACGGTATGCACCCAAATCCGGTGCTTCTCCCCCCGCTGAGGAATATCAAATCGCCCTTGTCGCTCCCCCCAATCCGGCCTTTCCTTCCGGTTCCGAGACTTAAGAAGCATCCAGGGCACCCAAACCGGGGCAAAGATCGTTAGGAGGAAATTGTAGAGGAGGAACATCGAATTCAGAGTGTTAGGTGTTGGGTGTTGGGTGTTGGGAAAAGCGTTGGAGCGTTTCGCGTCGTTGCTAGCGTTGAAGCGTTCGAGTGACTAACTAGAATCGGGAACTTACCGCTGAGTCCGACCACGCGCTTCCAGGTTGATGTAGCACCACACCTCGCCCCTCCGCAGGAGAAGTCGGTGAGGAGCGAACCGGGAGAGGGGGAGTTCCGGTCGGCCCTGTCCCTTCCACAACCCGACTTACACGACAAATGTTCTTCCCACTAACCTCTCAAACGCCTCCACGTACTTACCTCTCGTTCTCGAAACAATGTCAGGAGGCAACACCGGGCCTGGCGGGCGTTTATCCCAGTCGATCGTCTCCAGATAATCGCGGACGAACTGCTTGTCGTAGCTGGCTTGCGATTTGCCGGGTTCGTATTGGCTGGCGTTCCAGAAGCGAGAACTGTCTGGAGTGAGTGCTTCGTCGATCCAGAGGATTCCGTCGGCGGTTTCGCCGAATTCGAACTTGGTATCAGCGAGGATGAGGCCTTTCTCGGCGGCATGGGCCGATGCGAGAGAGAAAATCTCCAGCGTCTTATCCATCACGAACTCCGCAGTCTCCTTACCTACGATATCGGCGGCTTGTCGGAAGGAGATGTTCTCGTCGTGTCCCTCGACCGCTTTCGTCGCGGGAGTAAAGATCGGCTCCGAGAGCTTGGCGGAGTCAATTAAACCAGCCGGCAAGTCGAGACCGTGAACGCTACCGCCTAGCTCTCGATATTCCTTAAATAAGGACCCAGCAATGTAACCCCGAGCGACGCATTCGATCGCCAGCGGCTTCGCCTTTTTGGCGATCGTGGCTCTACCAGCTAACTCCGGCTCGGGTCGCTTGCAGCGCTTTTGGACTTCAACGTCATCAACCGAAATGATGTGATTGGGGCAAACTTCGGCAAACTTATCGAACCAGAAGGCGCTCATCAGGTTCAAAATCCGCCCCTTGTCGGGAATCCCGTTCGCCATCACGCAGTCGAATGCCGATATCCGGTCAGTCGCCACGATCAGCAGCTCATCGCCCAAGTCATAAACCTCACGAACCTTCCCCACTCGAGCCGGAGGAAGGCCGGATAACGCAGTATGGAGAAGCTCGGGCATGGTGCTTGGATTATGGCAGGGCGGGAAGCTTCGGTCGGAGTAATGGAGTGGTGGAGTGGTGGGTCCGGAATCGTGCCAAGTTGTCGTTAAGAGTTCAGAAAACCAATTACTCCATCACTCCAGTACTCCACCACTCCATGCGCTCCGCTCCGCCGGGTAAAACCGGCTTGATGACTCGTGTCACTTGCTACATCCGCCCCCACAAGCTTGAAGCGGTTAAATCTGCGATTGCGGCGCTGGGGGTTTCGGGGATGAGCGTTTCGGACGTGCGGGGCGCGGGCAACTCGCCGGAGACGACGGATTGGTTTGGCGGCACCGAGGGGCTGATTGCTTTGCCGATCCGAGCTCGCGTCGAAGTTGTCGCGCCAGATGATTTGACAGAAGGAATCGTTACAGCTATTGTTGACAATGCGCACACCGGTGAACAGGGGGACGGAAAGGTTTTTGTAGAGTCCGTTAGCGATGCGATCCGCATCCGAACCCTTGAACGTGGCGATGCTGCAGTCTGAATCGAATTCTTAAGGCGGTTCATCCGTCATACTTGACGCAACTGGAACTCTGAATAAGATGAATGTCCTTCTTTTAGCTACCGCGTATCTAGCCTTGATCGCTCCCCCCGCCGCCCCTGTAAAAGTCCATGTGGACGTCAAAGACGGTGAAGTCATTACCGGCGAGCACACCTTTAAGGTGACCGTCGACGCACAGAATCTCGTGACCCAGGTTGAGTTTTACGTCAACGACGACCTTCGAGACAAGGCAACAAGCACGCCGTATCACTTTATGCTTGACAGCCTCAACGAAACCGAAGGCAACGCGAAGATCCGCTTCAAGGCGTACACATCGGAAGGAGAAACCGGCGAAGCATCCGTCTCCGTGAAGATTTATAACGCCATGGATAAGGGCGCGGACTACCATGTCCAGTTGGGAACGAAGGCGCTTGAGGATGGCAGGTGGGGTTTGGCGATTACTGAGGGTCGGATAGCGCTCAAGATCGACAATAAATTGAATGCGGCCAGACTTATTGTCGCTCGCGGATACCTCCGCTCGAACGTGATGGACAAAGCCCAGAAGTTCGCCGAGGACGCGGTTTCGAACGATCCTGCGAATATGAGCGCTCTGGACATTCTCGCGGTCATTAACTTGAAGCGGGCCTTTACAACCTTTGACCGTGGCAGCGGCGACAAGACCGAGACTCTCAAAACCATCGGAGAAGCCCTCAAGTCAGCTGTCGAAGCTCGAAAGAAAGCCCTCGATGCGCGAGTCGACGCCGTCGGCAACTTGACCGATTCGAACCTGATACAATTCGTCGATGCTTCGCTTCGCGCGGGCCGCTATGGCTTAGCTGTATCAACCCTTCGACCGGTTTTTGAGCGAGACAACCGACGAACTGAAGTTGCCAACCGCTTGGCATTCGCCTATATTCGCGAGGGTCGATACGCCGACGCCTATCAGACGCTGGCGACTCTGAAGAAGTACGGAACGCCTGACGTTTACTCGCAGGCAACTATGGCCGTATTGCTCGCCGAAGATGGGCAAGTTCAAGCTTCGGACGATGCGATCAAGGAAGCCATCTTGTCGGACGCCGACAATCCAATCGTGACCACTTCACAGGCTTATATCGCGTTGAAGTTCGTTCGCACTCGAGTAGCCAACATCAACACGATGAGCTTGAACTACGACGATCTGCGTGGTCATGATTCTCCGAAGGCCATGGAATCGCGAAACACTCTTCAGCAGATCCTGCGCGAACTCGCAAAGGACCAGGGCCAGCGAACCGAGGTCAATTATTATCTTTGCGCGCTTAACAACAAGCTGGAGAATTACGACGACGCGCGACGGTACTTTGAGCAGTCTGCTCTGACTGAGCCGACGAACTACGACGCATATATCGAACAAGGCAACAAGTCGTTCCAAATCAGCATGCGTGGTAAGCATGAGAAGGACGATTTGACGTTCATGTACGAGAATGCCAGGACCATGTTTACAGCCGCCCTTGCCGCAAGGCCGAGTTCGGCAGCCGCGCTAACGGGGTTGTCATTGGTTGGCACGTTCGAAGGCAAGCCCGACGAAGGCATTAAGTGGGGCCTCGCCGCCGTGCAGGCTGAACCAAATTACGCCGCCGGTAATGTGGCCCTTTGCGCCGCTTACACGCTCAGCGGAGTTAATCTCACCTCCCAGGCCTATCAGATGCGCCAGCAAGGCAACAAGCTGAACACGAATGCGGAGCGACAACAGAACGAGCTCAAGACCCGAGAAGTAGAAGCCACTGCCGGCCAGCACTCACGACTAGCTCGTGTAGCTTTGTCGGCTGCCGAAAGAACCGACAAGAAGATCGAAGGCGCCGAGCTAACCAAGCCGGCTGACGCCTGGCGCTACTTCAACGCCGGCGGCCGCGTCCCCGTCCTCCCCATGCCCGGCGGCTAGCGGAGGCGAACGGGCGGACAGGGTACGGTAGCGGACTCCATGAACACTTCACCTCTCCCCACCGTGAGAGATCGGTGAGGAACGAGCCGGCTATGCGTACCGAAGCCTTGGCGAAGGAGTGGAGAGGGGGATCCGGTCTGGAAAGTCCATTCATCAGCGTTAGGTTTCTCTCACTTCGTTGGCATTTGGGTTCTGCCAGATGCAAACTGAGGTGAGAGATCCTACGATGCTAAGCCTCATCCTCATACCAGCAACAGCATTGACGCTTTTGCCTAGTTCGGCGCCGATTCACTCACCGCGGCCCGTCGAGCCAAAGATCACGCTTACCATGCAAGCAACATCGGCCGCCAAAGCTCTGCAACAGCTTGGAGCAGCCGCCAACGTTTCATTGCTGGTCTCACCTCAAACGACAAAGGACGTACTTACATTTCGGTTTGTCGACGTAACCTTATCGGATGCCAAGAAGCGAATTGCGGAGGCAGTCGATGGAACTTGGAAGCATGAAGCGGACGGCGACCGGCTAATCCGCACGCCGGAGCAAGTTCGCCGAGAGAAGGTCAAAGAGTTCGAATTCGATGTCGCCGTCATGCGCAAGGCGGTCGACGACTTCACCTTGCACTACAAAAAACTGCCGGTGTGGGACTCGCAGGAGGCAGATCGATTTGCGGAGCGAATCGAAGCTGTCCTTAAGCGCGTTAACGACATCTCACAAATTCGTACGTTGTGGGACGAATTGGAGGCAATTGCAGCGGACGGCCCCATCAATCGACTGGTGGGTAGCGTCGCCATGCAAATGGACCCCAAGGACCTCGCAAGCATCCCGACTCACGGCAAGGCGGTGTGGTCCACCAGCCCCAAATCGCTTCAACACCGAATGCCGGACACGATCATGTCGGCGGTCAAGGTGTTCATGCA
>Ga0206948_1114_pt1 | contig 18736 bp, 12 predicted proteins | sample Alteio_BWOrgHeat_FD_153236 | JGI IMG/M metagenome (GOLD analysis project Ga0206948, IMG submission 153236) | Enriched cells from forest soil in Barre Woods Harvard Forest LTER site, Petersham, Massachusetts, United States -... | ecosystem: Environmental > Terrestrial > Soil > Temperate forest > O... | reverse complement strand
CGCAACGGTAGGTGGTGGATTTAATAATAATGCTGGTGGTTTTGCCGCAACAGTTCCTGGCGGCACGGGTAACAGTGCTAGTGGTACCGGCAGCTTTGCTGCAGGTCAAAATGCAATAGCGCTTGATGATGGTTCCTTTGTTTGGGCGGACAGTTCAGGTGGTCCTTATCTGAGCGGCGGCGCAAATACCTTCAAAGCGCGTGCTGCTGGTGGCGCTACCTTTGATGTTGGGACCAACACATTCCAAGTAAATGGTAATTTTGCTGCTTCAGGAACTAAAGCATTTGATATTCCCCACCCAAACCCAACCAAAGCAGCAGGCACTCGTTTGCGTCATTGCAACGTAGAATCGCCAAGCGCCGGTGACAACATCTACCGCTATGTTGTGCAGGTAAAAAATGGTAGTGCAACTATTGCATTACCTGACTACTTCCCCTACTTGAATAGTAATCCTCAAGCATGGGTTACCCGTTTAGAGGGCTTTGGTGCGTGCTGTGCAACATGCGACAGCGTCAACAATAAGGTGACGGTACGCGCAACAAGCGACGGTTCTTATTCAGTCGTTGTTATGGGCACACGTAAAGATGTATCAGCTGTTACTGCGTGGCAACGAACAGGCGTAGAATATGTGGAGGGGCGATAAGTAAATAGGATAGAGCGGGCGAGCATTAAAGTTCGCCCGCTTATAAGATTGCATACGATGATTACAAAATGTTTGACATTATGGGTAGCAGTTTTCTAGTATCACAAAGAAATTAAAAAGTTTTATTGTTTAAACAAAAAGGGAAAAAAAATGAAGCAAAATCTCAAGTATGGACTTGTAGGTCTAACACTTTTATTAAGTGTAGCCGTTACAACCCAAGCAAAAAATAGTTACCTTTCAGCAGATGAAGAAAATTTAATAATCGCCAACCCCCAAAAACAATTTGTCTATGTCCCTGACGATGTGCGCTTTCTTGTAGCAGGACTGTTAGCAGAAAGTTCTCATGCGCGCACAAAAGCGCTGTGTACTGATTTGGCTGCTGGAGGCCATATAGCGAGCTCGCAAGAAATGACCAAACTGATGCCCTTAGCATTGGCAGCTCTGCGTGCAAGAAAATCTGAAATTTCTGCAACTGATTATCAAAATTTTGAAGCAATCTGCTGCGATTACCAAAAATCCTTGGAAAATGGAGACGCGTTATTGGCCTCATCAGCCATTACCCTACTTCGCCAAGGCTTCGAAGGGCAGACTCGCGGATGCGTTGACAGATTCAAAGGACCTAAGGGCGCAACCGGCCCAACCGGCGGCACAGGTGCCACGGGCGCAACCGGGCCTTGCTGCACTGGCCCTACTGGTGCAACGGGCGCTACGGGCGATACTGGTGCCACAGGTGCTACTGGCGATACAGGTGCCACCGGAGCAACCGGAGCAACCGGCGCTACTGGTGCAACAGGACCAGCTGCAATAGCGGCAGTAACGAGTTCAAGCATAACCACCTGCACTGATTCGTTGGCACGGTTTGATATGACTTCTACCACTACCATTACTCGAGCACCATTAGTCGCTTTGGATGTCATTGGCACGCAATCAACGTCGCCTTTATTGGCAGAAGATTGTGTAACACCTAATATTAACTTAGCGCTTATTCCTAAAGGAACCGGCGCACTTACCGCTGCAGTTCCCGATGGAGCAACGGGCGGTAATGCGCGCGGCGCAAACGCAGTTGATTTACAAATGGTGCGTAGTAGTGCTACACAAGTTGCAAGCGGCAGCAATTCAGTCATAGCTGGTGGCGCAAACAATAGTGCTACAGGAACTGCTTCAACTGTCGGTGGCGGTACCGGTAATAGTGCCTTTACTAATTTTGCAACCGTGGGTGGTGGTTACAGTAACACCGCTTCTGGTGCTTATGCAACCGTTGGTGGTGGGCAAAGCAATAACGCGACCGGTGCTCAGTCAACAATAGGTGGCGGGTTTAATAATAATGCTACTGGTGTTGCTTCAACAATCGGTGGCGGTACCGGCAACAGCGCTCCTAATAGTTGGTCAACAGTCGGTGGTGGTCAATCCAATATTTCCAACGGTACCGGCGCAACAGTCGCTGGCGGGACTGGCAATATAGCTTTTGGTGTACAATCAACCGTTGGTGGTGGTTATAAAAATAACGCTACACATCAAAATTCAACCATTGGTGGTGGTCAAAACAACATGACTTCTGGTGGTGCCGCAACCATTGGCGGTGGTAATAACAATAATGCTTCTAGTAATCAATCGACAATTGGTGGTGGCCAAGCTAATCAAGTAGCTGGTGTACGAGCAACCGTAGGTGGTGGTTTCACCAATACCGCTTTTGGTGGTTATGCAACTGTCGGCGGTGGTCAACTTAATAATGCTACTGGTCTTCAAGCAACGGTAGCTGGTGGTAACGCCAACTTTGCGTCCGCTACCAACTCAACCGTAGGCGGTGGGTCTGCCAACTTGGCTACCGGCATCGCTGCAACCGTCGGTGGTGGTAATAATAATAACGCGACCGGTACCGCTTCCACAATCGGTGGTGGTACTAAGAATAATGCAACCGGCCTTAGCTCAACGGTAGCGGGTGGTTCAGGTAATGCTGCATCTAGTACACAGGCAACCGTCGGTGGTGGGCTGAGTAATACCGGTTCTAATACAAGCGCAACGGTAGCTGGTGGCCAAAATAATATCGCTTCTGGTCAACAAGCAACCGTTGGTGGTGGCCAAGCGAATAAGGCTATTGCTGCTAACTCAACCGTCGGTGGTGGGGTCCAAAATACCGCTTCTGGTCCACAATCAACAGTTGGTGGTGGGATCCTAAATACCGCTTTTGGTGCCCAGGCAACTGTCGGCGGTGGAACAAGTAATAATGCTACCGGCACTGTTTCAACCATCGGTGGTGGGAATGGCAATACCGCTTTTGGTAGTAATGCAACCGTCGGTGGTGGGCTCACCAATAACGCTACTGGTGCTCAAGCAACCGTTGCTGGTGGTCAAAGCAACTTTGCCTCTACAGCATTTGCAACCGTCGGTGGTGGGTTCAATAACTTAGCTACGGGAATCAATGCAACCATCGGTGGTGGTACCGGCAATAATGCGACTGGCACCAACTCCACAATCGGTGGTGGGATCGGTAACAATGCGACCGGCGTAGCTTCAACGGTAGCGGGTGGTTCCGGTAACAGCGCCAAGGCGCTGGAGGCAACCGTCGGTGGTGGGCTGAGTAATACTGCTTCTGGTACAATCGCAACGGTAGCTGGTGGCCAAAATAATACCGCTTCTGCAATCCAAGCAACCGTCGGTGGTGGCTACAAAAATACCGCTTTTGGTGCTGCATCAACAGTCGGTGGTGGATTTAATAATAATGCTACTGGTGCTAACTCAACCATCGGTGGCGGTCTTACTAATACCACTGCTGGTGCTGCATCAACAGTCGGTGGTGGTAATACTAATAATGCTACTGGTGCTAACTCAACCATCGGTGGCGGTCTTACTAATACCGCTGCTGGTGCTGCATCAACTGTCGGTGGTGGTTATAAAAATAACGCTACCGGTGCTCAAGCAACCGTTGCTGGTGGTCAGAGCAACTTTGCCTCTGCAACATTTGCAACCGTCGGTGGTGGCTTCAATAACTTAGCTACGGGAATCGCTGCAACCATCGGTGGTGGTACGGGCAATAACGCGACCGGCACCAACTCCACAATCGGTGGTGGTGCTGGTAATAATGCAATCGGCGTAGCTTCCACAATCGCTGGTGGTAGCGGTAATATCGCTTCTGGTAACTTTGCAACAGTCGGTGGTGGTAGCGGTAATAATGCCTCTGCAAACTTTGCAACGGTAGCGGGTGGTCAATCCGGCCTTGCAAGTGGTCTTAATTCAACCGTCGGTGGTGGTCGCAATAATAACGCTACTGCTGCTAACGCAACCGTCGGTGGTGGATTCCGCAATAGCGCTGCCGGTGTTGCTTCAACGATCGCTGGCGGTACGGGTAACAATACTACTACGCTGCAGGCAACCATCGGTGGTGGGATCAGTAATACTGGTTCTAATACAAACGCAACGGTAGCTGGTGGGATTAATAATACCGCTTCTGGTACCCAATCAACTGTTGGTGGTGGTAATGGTAATATTGCTTCTAGTAACCAAACAACCATCGGTGGTGGTAATAACAATAAGGCTACTGGACCAATAGCCACCATCGGTGGTGGTACTAACAATACCGGTTCTGGTACTACTGCAATAGTTGGTGGTGGTAATGGTAATATTGCTTCTGGCAACTTTGCAACAGTCGGTGGCGGCCTATCTAATCAAGCAGCTGGTTTTCGAGCAACCGTAGGAGGCGGTCAAGCGAATACCGCTTTTGGTGGTTATGCAACCGTTAGTGGTGGTGCTATGAATAATGCTACTGGCCAGTTTGCAACCGTCGGTGGTGGTAGCGGTAATAATGCCTCTGGCATTGCTGGTACAGTTCCGGGTGGTACTGGTAACATCGCTGGTGGAACGGGTAGTTTTGCCGCAGGTCAGAATGCACAAGCGCTTGATGATGGTTCATTTATTTGGGCGGATTCTTCCGGTGGTCCTTATCCGAGCGGCGGCGCAAATACCTTTAAAGCACGTGCTGCAGGTGGTGCTACCTTTGATGTTGGCACAAACACATTCCAAGTAAACGGTAATTTTGCTGCATCGGGGACTAAATCATTTGATATTCCACATCCAAATCCAACTAAGGCGCCTGGCACACGTTTGCGTCACTGCAGTGTAGAAGCACCAACTGCTGGTGACAATATCTACCGTTATGTTGTTCAGGTTAAAAATGGTAAAGCAACTATTGCATTGCCAGACTACTTCCCCTACTTGAATGCTAATCTGCAACCGCTTGTTTCTCCAATTGATAGCTTCGGTGCTTGCTATGCGACGTGTAGTGGTAATCAAGTGACGGTGTATGCAACTATTGATGGTGCATATTCGGTGATGGTAATGGGAACACGGATTGACCCATTGGCTGTTGAGGCGTGGCAGAAAACGGGCATAGAGTATGTAAAGGCTGATCAGTCGTAATCAGCATATACTCTTTATCTGATATTGAGCGGGTGAGTTTTGATACTCACCCGCTTCCCTTATAAATACCTTTTTTTTTAGTTTTTCTTATGTTTGTTTCTTTGGGCCTTTTGAATATCATTTTTTCTTTCATTTTTTTATTTTGGGCCTACGCGGCCCGAGCGGTTAGGGAGCTAAATCACGAGCTCCCCAACACCCCACGTGACCAAGGAGGGCCTTGGAACCCAAGATACGCTTCAATGGCTACGGCCACCAAGCCTTATTTCTTTCGTCTCAAAAAAATACGCATGCTCTACGCAGGGCTTCGAGACCGCTCTTTTTTTGGCCTCAAGCGGCCTGGTGGCGGCATATTCGCCTTTGGCTCAAAGCCCCAACGAAGCTAGGTCGGAATTTATGGGGATTTGATTTTTTTCCTGAAATGGAGAGTAGGGTGGAGCTCGCCTGGCCGGCGATAGAGGCCATAATAAATGATTATTCATCAAGTTAAAAATAATCTTTGTTTCTTGCCCCCGACACATTTATAGTCTCGCGGGAAACCGAAACGTTTTTACCCCTCTTCGCCTATGGGCTTCGCCGGGCTAAAGAAAAACGGTGAGTGTTTCTTCGGCATGCCGCCGCGATAGTAGAAAATTTAGGCGGGCCCCTCGGTATACTTTTTTTCGCAAAGCTCCAAAAGCACTCGGGATACTCGGATCCAATAATTTTTTTTAATCAATATTCCTTCCCGATCGTCCTGAGTGATTCTGAGTTTTGCGAAGAAGTGTATCGAAGGGATCTAGCAAGCCTCAAAATTTTCCACTATCGAGGATGAAGGCAGGACGAACGTAGCCTTCGAGACGTAGGGAGATATATAAGAGGCTCCTCTTATATGCATTGAGTGCAGAGTGTTGTGCAAGCAACACTTTGCCGCCCCGCGCCGGCGTGAGGCGCAAAAGATATGAAGATAGAACAAGAAGATATGTGGAAGGTCCAAAGAAATATGATCAGGAAAAAAGAGTTTATATGAAATTAAAAACCACAAACTGCTTGCCTTCTTTAGAGCTCAGTTGCATAGTGTACTAGATAGCTAATGCAGATAAGGAGCAGATATTATGCTGATAAAATTTGAGCCAAATTACACAATTACCCCAAAAACAATAAACTCCCTCATGCGTATTGAGATAGCAAAAGAAAAGGTGTTGCATGCACCTTTAACCCCAATGATTCTCAACTCTTTGCGGGAAACCGCCCGTCTTTATACCACTCACTATTCCACGATGATTGAAGGCAACAGGCTTGATCCAGACCAAATCGAAGAAGTTCTAAAGCACGAAGGGCATTTCCCTGGACGTGAACGTGATGAGCGTGAAGTGAAAGGGTATTATACCGCCCTAACTCAAGTCGAACAATGGGCGGCGGCGCATCAAGCAGTAACTGAGAAAATGATAAAAACGCTGCATGCATTGGTAATGGCTGATGGCAAAACAAAAATAAAGCCTACCGAATATCGAGACGGCCAAAATGTGATTAAAGATGGTAGAACGAAAACTATTGTTTATATGCCACCCGAAGCTAAAGATGTTCCTGCTTTAATGACAGCAATGGTGGACTGGATCGACAAAAATAAAGAACTTCCTTATCCAATTGTTGCGGGAATAGCCCATTATCAATTTGCAACCATTCATCCCTATTATGATGGTAATGGTAGAACAGCACGACTCCTTACGACACTCATCCTCCATGTCGGTGGCTATGACTTAAAAGGACTCTATTCGCTCGAAGAATATTACGCACGTAATCTTGGTGCCTATTATGAAGCCATTAGCATTGGCGAATCTCCCAATTATTATATGGGTCGTGCTGACGCAGATATTACAAAATGGGTTGAATATTTTATTGAGGGTATGGCGGTTTCATTTGAAAATGTCCTGAAGTACATGGCTGAAGCTGGCGCAATGGGGGCTATAGACCAAACAGCTCTCATGAGAAAACTAGACCCACGACAACGCAAAGCCCTTGGACTATTTTTAAAATCTGAAGTTATCACAAGCCGTCAAATTGGTGAACTATTTGGGTTTAAACCACGAACAAGTGCACAACTTTGTGCCGACTGGGTCAAAAGTGGTTTTTTAGAAATTGCTGATCCTTCGAACAAAAGTAGAAAATATAAACTGTCTAAACTCTATGAAAAATTAGTTAAACATGCTGATTAGGTAAATAAAAAGGTGGGCCCCATCTAGAAGAACTAGATGGAGCCCACCTTTTTATTGAAAATGTTAACTATTCAAATTTGCCAGGAAACTGTTTTACAATTCCAGAAGCCAAATCATCCGCCATCATTAATATTTGAGTAAAGACTTCATCAAAGGCTTTTACATCCCCTTCCCAATCTTTTTTCAAACGTGCAACTACTTCAGCAGTCGTAACCCTCAGATGCTCGTACATCATTTGCTCTATGGCTTCCTGTGGCCAATTTGGATTTGCTGAACTTAAGAACTGTGCTATCTCGCGCGCATTAGCATGCCATTTTTCATCGGTAGCTTTATACGCTTGTTTATCATCTACTTTTGCCGCTTTAATAAGATCAACTGCGATAGCAATATGTTCTTTTAAAAGTGCAGTAAGTTTATTACCAGCATCTTGGCCATAATAAGGAACAATAGATGCTCCTAAATCTTCTTGATTTTTCATAAGACGCTCTGAAGCTACTTGCGCATCTGGGGCGTCAGCAACTGCGGCAATAATATAATCACGTGTCCAGATAACATGATCAGACCAGAGCCGAGCAAGTCCCATCCGCAGTTTATGCTCATGAGCACTCATACCACCTGAGGCGGAAAGCGCAAGCTCCCGTTGGCCGACATAATAACCAGCTCCGATACCAACAGCTAACATCACTGCACCAACAATAAATGGTTTACCGTTCATGACAACCCTTTTTTTAAAATTAAACAGATTCAATAATTACCTCAATCAGGGTATTCATTGAATCTGTTTAAAAGCAAGCATTATACGCAAACGGCGTAAAAAAACTTATAGGTACGTAAAAAACTTATTTATGGAAATTGTGTAATACCAAGCTTGTGCCAATCGGCGTTAAATTTTGCGATCCCTTGTTCTGTCAGTGGATGCTGTGTCGCTTTTTCCAGAACCTCAACAGGAAGAGTAACCACGTCAGCACCAAAACTCACCGCATCATGGAAATGGCGCACATGGCGAATGGAAGCGGCAAGAATTTGAGTATCAAATTCGTAGTGATCAATCATGCTACGCATCTCACAAAGAAGCTCAGAGCCATCAACGTCAATGTCGTCCAGACGACCAACAAAAGGGGAAATGTACCGCACCCCAAGCTTGCTCATCATCATGCCTTGCAGCAAAGAAAAAACGAGCGTCACATTAACTGCAACACCTTCTTTGACCAGACGTTGTATCACCGGAAAATAGGTCGGATGGCACGGAACTTTTACCACAACATTGGGAGCCAATGCGGCAATTTCTAGCGCTTGCTTGTAGACATCTTGTGCGGACTGCTTGGTAACTTCAATGCTCACATCTCTAGATCCGAGTGCTGCACAGATGGCTAGCACCAACTTTTTAGGATCGCCCCCTTCTTTGCTCAAGGTACTCGGATTGGTGGTAATGCCATCAATGAGGCCGGTTTGCAGCCATGTGTTGATCATTGCCAGATTTGAGGTATCTAAAAATATCTTCATAGTGATTCCCTTTTTTTATGTAAATCAAACAATCTCTTGCAGTGCAGTATATCAATGTTGCCAAAGGAGCGTAAGGCAACAATTGTTTTGCCTTTAAACTCTTTATTCTTCTAATCATATCTTCTTGGGCCTTTCGAATATTTTATTTTTCTTTCATTCTTTTATCTTGGGCCTATGCCCTACTACGCATCCTGCTTTGCAGGCTAGCTTCGAATGTAATATCCGGGCACCCTGTCCTTCAACTACACTATTGCTTCGTTCAGGATGATCGGAAAAGTGGGCGCCTGCCCGCCGTAGCTCTGGCGAAGGTTGGGTACTTGAAGGGTATTCCGATTTGATTTTTTAATAATGTGGCCCTTCAAGTACGCCCTACGGGCTTCCTTCAGGGTGCCCGAATTAATTTATTTTTTTTGTGCAGAGCTTACAGCGATTAGCTCTAGACTCCATTTGAATTATGAGGTTTTTATTTTTTTCCTGTGATGAATAATTATTTAATTTTGCCTCTATCGCCCCTCTTCGCCTTGGGCTACGCTCCTTCGCATAAAGCTATGGCGCGCAGGCTGCCGGGCTTTGCCGGTTCTTGAGGAATAATCATTTATTATGGCCTCCACAGCCCTACTACGCGTTTACTTCGTAAACTAGCTACGAAGGGCTAACCGGCACTTAATGAATAACTATTTAATTAATTAATGCCTCTATCGCCGGCAAGGCGAGCTTCAATCTACTCTCTCCTCAGGAAAAAAATCAAATTCCCATAAGTTCCGACCTAGCTTCGTTGGGGCTTTGAGCCGCTAGGCGAATATGCCGCCACCAGGCCGCTTGAGACCAAAAAAAGAGCGGTCTCGAAGCCCTGCGTAGAGCATGCGTATTTTTTTGAGACGAAAGAAACAAGGCTTGGTGGCCGTAAGCCATTGAAGCGTATCGGGTTCCAAGGTCCTCCTTGGTCACGTGGGGTGTTGGGGAGCTCGTGATTTAGCTCCCTAACCGCTCGGGCCGCGCAGGCCCAAGAGATATAAAGAAAGAAAAAATGATATTCTATAGCCCAAGAAAACATCGTTAGAAAAAAAACTTTTAATTACTATCATGGCAATGCAACAGCATACTGTTGCATGTCATGCCAAACGTCCCCTTTGCGTGCAAGCCGCTTGAAAATATTCTTGATAGTGTACCGCCGTGGGTGCATAGCAGCCGTTAATTCAGACCAATCAATAGGGGTTGCCACCGGAGCGCCTTCGCGTGCACGGACCGCGTATGGTGCCACGCCAGTCTGACCAAAGGCGTTGCGCATCACATCAACATACAAACGGCCTCGCCGTTTAGCCTTGCGGGTTTCCAGCGTCAATCGCTTAGTGTCTTGTTCTACCAACTCCTGCGCTATGCTACGCGCGAAAGCTCGTACATGGTCAAAATCATGCGTTGGTTTTATTGGTACCACAACATGTAAACCTTTTGATCCGGTTGTCATAACAAAAGGTGTCAGACCATGAGCTTCCAAAATCTTTTTTAATTTTTTTGCCGTGATGCGCACTACCGCAAAATCAGTTTTTATGCCAGGGTCCAAATCAAAAATGATACGGTCAGGGTTGTCTAATTTGTCGGCATGACTTAACCAAACATGCGGTGTGATGCATAATTGATTAGCAATATACACAAGTGCAGCAGCACTGTCGCACAGCATATAATGCACGGCGCCACTTTCTCTTTTGTTAATGGTCACACGCTTAATCCAAGAAGGGAAATAACTGGAAACATCTTTTTGATAAAAACCATCTTCACCAATCCCATTCACATACCGCAGCATAGTGAGTGGCCTGTTTTTTAAATAAGGGAGCATAATTGGTGCAATGCGATAATAATAATTAACAAACTCCGTTTTGGTTATACCCGAATGGGGAAACAAAATTTTGTCCCCATGAGTAATTTCTATGGTATGCTGACCAACTTTTATTTTTGTGCTCATTGCATCCCCTTTTTCTTACTTTCCTTGCGTATCTGCGTCATGGTGCGCCCCGTCTTTACCGATTTTTTATGCGTGCTTACCGGATTGCGGCGCGCACTGGCATACTCATCATTCATTTTTATCAGCAGCCACCCACGCGCTGTTTCTATTAAAGCAAACCCACCCTGCAGCACCTCACCGTTTAAAAAAACTTCGATCTGCCCATTTTTTAGGCATTGCTCCATGGGCACTAATTTATTATCTTTTTTTTTAATGTTGCGATAGGTCCCTGCATCCCAGATCATCACCGTACCGGCCCCATAAGAGCCTTCTGGTATAATGCCCTCGAAGTTAGCATATTCAAGTGGATGGTCATCAGTGCGCATAGCAAGGTGCTTAATACTTGGATTCAGTGAAGGCCCCTTAGGCACCGCCCATGAAACCATCACCCCATCGATTTCTAACCGCAGGTCATAATGTAAATGGCTTGCTGCATGTTTTTGAATGACGAACTTTAACTGTTTTGATGGTTTTTTTTTGCCTGCCCTTCGAACGGATGTAGTAGGGCCGCCACGCGGTTCAGGCGATATGGTCAAATCGCGCCGCGAACGATAGATTTTTAATGGATCCTTAGCGCTCATGCTCCCTCCCAATAAAAAGAGCGCTGACATTAACCATGCCCACCATGCAACATCGCGCTCACCAAAATTAGAGTACAATTTCCATGCCATCATATGCAACAGTTGCCTCCACACCCCGTTCCAAACCCAATTTCCTAACCTGCGCATTCAACACACGCCCGTCACCACCAACAATCTGTGAACCACAATGCGTAAAAATGGCGCGCGGCACCCCTTCTTTTTCACACCAACCAAGTTGCGCACGTATGGTAGTATGCCCAAATAATTTACCATTCTTGCTCTTGTCCTTCGAAGCCCCTCGATACGCTTCGCAACTCGGGAGTAAACCCGGGGCGAAGTAGGAGCGTATAATCGGGCGAGTGATAGAAGCACCGTCACCAATATAAAGCTGCGCGTCTTTTAATGCAGCATGGCGTTGTTCTATAGCAATAATGTCATGAGCTACAAAAATAATAGTAGTGCCAGCAGTGATACGATAACCAACGGCAGGTGCCCTGAGCGAATGTATAACAGGAAATGTTTCAAAAAGCAGGCCGCAAATCATAACAGGTTTGCGCGGTTCTAGAAGATATTGGTCTTTAATAGGATACGCTGACATGAGGTCCCAACTTTGCTCCGTTGCATACACGGGGCAGGGAGAACCATATTTTAAACCCCAGGCATGATCGGGATGTGCATGAGTAATGACAATTGCGTCGGGCTTAATTGACCAAACTTTTTTAGTCCAATCCAGACCGCAATCAATCATAATCCGCTTTCCGCGGTAGGTAAGTAATGTCGATGCATGCCATTTATGGCGACGTGATGTTATATCAATGTACCCACGTGTGCCTAAAAAGGTAATCTGCATACCGCTCCATGAGTATAAAACTCAATTTAAAAAACTTTCGCCTATCAACATCCTTTTACAAAGATACTGATAGGCGAAATAAATAATCAAGAATATGTGCTTATCTTAGCGCACAACAAAACTAATTAAACGGTCTGCTACAAAAACAACTTTGACAATCTCATGACCTTCAAGCCATTTGTGCACCAAATTTTTCGCCTCTGGCTCAACCTCTTGTTGTGTTGATCCTTTTTTGACGATTAAGTTTGCACGTAGCTTACCATTCACTTGTACAACAATGGTGGCAGTGTCTTGCACTAACAAAGCTGGGTCATACGTTGGCCATGTGCAGGTAGCAAGTTGTTTGCCAAGTACTGTCTCAATAAGTTCGCTCATCATATGTGGTGCTAAAACTGAAAGTGCCACGACAACTTTTTCATACGAATCGCGACTCAGCTTCATGTTGCTAGCCGTAATGTCATTGAGCAATTCCATGGCGGCAGAAATTGCGGTGTTTGGCTTAAAATGATCAAGACGGTCCTGGAAGTCGCGCATAAATTTATGCACACGACGTGTTGTTAACTCATCTTCATGTGCGCCAATAGACAAAAGAATGCCGGCGTCAGAAAATTGATTCCAGAATTTAAGCAAAAAACGGCGAATGCCTTCAAGGCCCGCATCTTGCCATTCGCAATCAAGTTCTGGTGGTCCCATAAACATCATGTACATGCGCAAAGCATCGGAGCCATAATCTTGCACAATGTCGTCAGGGTTGACCACATTCCCTTTAGATTTGGACATTTTTTCCACCAAGCCAGATTTTTCTGAAAGCTTAAGTACCATGCCCTGGTTAAACAAATTAGTAAATGGTTCGTCAAACGGCACATATCCCAAATCATGCAGCACTTTAACGTAAAAACGTGCATACAAAAGATGTAAAATTGCGTGCTCTATGCCACCAATATACAAATCAACCGGAAGCCAGTACTCCATATCCTTTTTGTCCCACGGTTTGTCGGCAAGATGTGGATTTGGATAACGCAAAAAATACCAACAAGAACCTGCCCATTGCGGCATTGTATTAGTTTCCCGTTTTGCAGGACCTGTACATTGTGGGCAAGTTGTGTTCACCCAATCAGTAATTGCGGCAAGCGGCGATTCACCAGTGCCAGTTGGCTCATAGCGTTCTACATCCGGCAACACAACCGGTAGTTGGTTTTCCGGAACGGGAACAACGCCGCATTTTTGACAGTGAATTAACGGGATAGGTTCTCCCCAATACCGCTGACGGGAAAATATCCAATCGCGCAGTTTAAATTTAACCGTACGGTGTCCAAAGCCATGCTCAACGATGTAATCAATTATTTTCTTGCTGCCTTCAGTTTTTGCATCTAACCCATCAAAAGCGCCACTATTGATAAGTTTGCCGTCACCAGTGTATGGTTCTTGCATGTTAAGATCATCATCAAGTTTGATGCCCGGTCCGTCGATAACTTGAATGCGGTCAAGATCAAACGCTACCGCAAATTCAAAATCCCGTTCGTCATGACCAGGGACTGCCATAATAATGCCAGTACCGTAGCCGCTGAGCACGTAATCAGCAATATAAATTGGCAGTGACTCTTTGGTCATAGGATTGACCGCATAAGAACCAGTAAAGACTCCTGTTTTGTCTTTATCGTCAACTTCGCGGCCCATAGAACGAGTTGATTGCACCATATTGCGGTAATCTTCAACTTCTTCTTTATTTTCTTCCACCGTAATGGCGTCCACTAAGGCATGCTCAGGAGCCATCACCAAAAAAGTAACACCAAAAATAGTGTCTGGTCGAGTTGTGTAGACCGGCAAATTGATTACGCTGCCATCAGTACCATGCGTGGTAAAAATAATTTCAGCACCTTCGCTTTTGCCAATCCAATTGCGTTGCATCGCTTTAATGTTGTCTGACCAAGCGAGCGTGTCGAGCCCGTCGAGTAATTTTTGTGCATAGTCGGTAATTCTGAGTACCCACTGCCGGATATTTTTTTCTTCAACTTGAGTACCGCACCGTTCGCACGCGCCTTGTGTTACTTCTTCATTAGCAAGACCAGTCAAGCAAGATGGGCACCAATTAATGGGCATGTTAGATTCATAGGCAAGCCCTGCGTTGAACATCTGTAAAAAGATCCACTGGGTCCATTTATAATACTCGGGATCAGTTGTGTTAACCTCTTTATCCCAGTCATAGATAGCACCGATATGCTTCAACTGACGTTTGAAAGTAGCAATATTTTTTGCAGTACCTTCTTGCGGGTGGATGCCCTTTTTTATAGCATCATTTTCTGCAGGCAGCCCAAATGCATCCCAACCCATCGGATGCAAAACGTTATAGCCTTCCAACCATTTGATCCGTGCATAAATATCAGAAAGCACATACCCACGCCAGTGGCCTACATGGAGCCCGGAGCCAGAAGGATACGGGAACATGTCCAGACAATAAAACTTTTTACCATTGCCAGTGGGACGGGTCTTTGCTGGATTATTTTCCTGCCAACGTTGTTGCCACTTGCCTTCTATTGCTTTGATATCGTATTTCATGTGCGAGGATCTTTCAAATATTTATTGCTCTAAGATATAAAGCTATAGTAGCATGAAAAATGTAGTAATTAAAAAGGAACTTGAAGGAGAGAAAATGAATGCATTTATTATACACGGTGGCCTTCTTTTGTTGGCATATTTAAGCGCCATGTTCGCCGTGGTAATTATAAAAAAAGACCGCAGCATTGGCAATTTTACCTGGGGTGGCGGCGTTGCGCTGCTCGGGCTTTATACGCTCATAGCAACCGGAACCTACCTACCACGCCATTTGCTGGCAACAACATTAATTATGATTTGGTGCGCGCGCCTGGCATTCTATGTCTATTCCCGCTACAAAAAAGGTGCCGACCCACGTTATGTTGCTTGGGTAAACCAACGAGGGCTCACTGCACATCTGCTGACTGCTGGCTGGATATTTGTGCTCAATGGCGGGATGGCAATCATTATGGCACTCCCGATTATGATCATCAACACCAGCTCAACTCCCGGACTTGATCTGCTTGATTGGTGCGCGTTCATTACCTGGTGGATTGGCTATGCATGCGAAGCAGTTGCTGACTACCAACTTTCTACATTCATAAAAAATCCGGAAAATAAAAGTAAAATTATGGACACCGGTCTTTGGCGCTACAGTAGGCATCCAAATTACTTTGGTGAAATAGTGATGTGGTGGAGCATATTTTTAATAGCGCTTTCTACTCCTTTTGGCTTGATAAGCATTATTGCTCCGATGGCCATTACCATTTCCCTTTGTTTTGTAACAGGCATACCTTGGAATGAGGCAGTTTTTGCTAATAACCCTGCTTACCAAGCTTACAAAAAAAGGACAAGCGTACTGATTCCCTGGTTTGTGAAAAAATAAGGCTGAGCTTTCTCTCAAAATATAAAGGATTACTTCATGCAATTACGCAAAACTGTTTTACTTTTAAACCTCATAGCACTCAATGTTACCGCTGCACAAATATTAAAAGAGGAAGAAAGCAAAAAGTGTTCCGATGAGCTAGGCACAAGTGAGCTCAAACTGCCCTTAGCCGATGCTTTACCAATACTCGCAAACCAATCCCCATCATCACTGCGATGCGGACCCATTAATCAATTTACCGGTCTGGCCCAGCCATCACCATCTAAAAGTACATCGCTCTCCAATAACAGACGCTACCGCTACAAAGAAGAATTCCAGCTGCCTGCATTAAGCATAATCGAGCTAGAAAAGGCCAATAATCTTCTCTGGAAATCACTTGCAGACAGATCCGATGACATTGAACAGGTAAACCGCAACGCAGCCGCAAAAGAGACCGAGTACCGTAAATCTATGCAACACTTGCATACCTTGCTACGCACATTACAAAAAGAACGAGACGATATGGCGCAGACAAACATGGCACTTGAACAAGAAAGAGCCGATCTCTATCAACATCTTAATTTCCAACAACACATAATTATGCAGCAACAAACTCTACTTATTCCTCATTCACCACGTAGTCCAAGAGCATTTTGCAATAGATATTACCATCCAAATCAGATGCCTGTAGCATATGGCCAAACAGAACTATAATGAAGCATCCAACGGGTTTTAACCCGTTTTTTCCCTCCTACGTTAAAACTACGGCGGACAGGCGCGCGGAATTCTTCGAAGCTCCAATCATCTAAGATTGATAAATTTCAGGCCATTTATCCCCAACATGTGGCTTTTCTGGCGAAGTAGAATAATACAAAAAAATGTCTGCTCTCTAACCACAAGGAATCATACTTATGAAATTGCTCAAGGCTTTTTTCCTGCTCAACTTTTTGACCGTAAACCTTGCCGCCATGAATCTGCAAGTAATTGATATGGACAGATCAGAAGATCCAGTTGAAGAAAAAGCGGATCTCATCCAACTGCTCGGTGCTAGCCATGAGGGCAAATGTGCAGCATGCCCAGATGCCCTCAACACTCAACTCCTTCACCGCATACCGCAGGCACCCATAGACGATTATGCATTTGTGCTCCCATGCCTCCATGCCTATCATTTAGGTTGCCTTTCTAATTGGTCACAACGACAAAATACATGTCCTGAATGTAGAGAAAAATTTGAGCTACACGTGCTTGCTGCTTCAAGTGTATCCGCTTTCAAAGAGTCACTCGAAGCATCCAAAAATCAACTTCTTGCTTCAGAAAAAGAATGCACAAACTTACAGAAAGAGATAGAAGAACATAAAAAACGAGAAAAAGGATTTGAAAAAACCTACAATGACCTTTTTGAATTGCACGCAGCACAAACACGAGAAGTTGCACGTCTACAGGCACGAGCTCAACGACCGGCCATCCGCGTTGGGCCACCACCACGTCCCGTCGGCTTGCGTCACCATGCGGCAGCAGTTCAACCGCAACAACAAGTACCTAATCCTGCGTCAGAAGAGCAAGCGCTACCTGCTCAACAGCAACAGTACGCAGCGCATGTGAATCGAACAAATAATCAAAACTGGCGCAATCATCCCTATAATAACAGCCAACCTCAACGGCAAAGCCGCTGGGACAGACGATAACGTTGGAATAACAATTTTGTTGCAAAAAATTACAACAAAACCTAGAGTTATGCCGTAACGTGACCCTGAAACTAGAAAAAAGGAAGTTGGCAATGAAGCGCATATCATTTTTCATGCTGATCATTTTACAAGCTCAGCTCACTTTTACTGCGCAACAAGAAGAAAAACGGCTGACTCCCACACAAGCGCTCATACTTTTGGCAGCGCAGCTGGAAGAAAAATCGGCTCAAGAAAAAGAGCCATGCTCATACCATCAGCAGCCAAAACTTGCACAATCAGATGCGTTGCTGACTCTGCAACCAAAAGATGACAAGCAGACTGAAACCTCTACGCTGTGTACCTGCTGCCAACAGCAAGCTTCTTTAGAAAAAGTGTTTGCATTACCGCAAGAAAATGTCGACGAATGCACCATACAACTCGCTTGCGGAGATTATGGCCATTTCGATTGTCTTTCCAAATATTTCCATCGTGACAACCACTGCCCCAATTGCAAGCGGTCCCATACCATGCATGCGGTGACGCTTTCGAGTGTTCTTGAAGTACAAAAAACTTTACATGGCAAAGAAACGGCCTTGAAAACTGAACTTGAATCATATGAAGAACATGCGGGAGAAATGGTAGCCATACAAAAAAAGAATGCCGAACTTATTGCTATAAACAAAGACCTTGTGGAGGATATTATGGCCCATGCTCTACGCATGACAAAACTCTCACAAAAAATAGAGGAACAGGGAAAGCAATTAAAAGAACAAAAAAAAAAAGTTGCACTTGCTGATTTTGTTGAAAAACATGCACTACCAACCTTACAAACGCTGGTCAAAACATTAGAATCAATGAGCAGCACTCCTGGCAATACACTATTACCCATGCAAACCCCAGTTCTCGTTTCTGCACTCAAAAAGACAAGCCGGTTATTCAAACCACTACACTTTAAACCAATCGCTGCACAACCGGCGATTAATGTTCATGATGCGGCACCACCAATGCAAGCACCGCCACCACCCGCAGCTACTGATGATATAACAAAACGTTTGTTGAACCCACCGAGTTTTAGCCCGGTTGACGACGAAGCACTATCAAGAGAATTTAAAGAATTGCCTAGTCTTGAACTCATGACATCAAAAAATAATATCCCTGATGCTATGCAAGAATCTGAAATGAAATCAGAATTTGAAGACTTGCTTGGTTTTAACTGGCCCCCAACACCGAAAAAGAAATCGGTCAGTGCAAGCTCAAGCTCATCTGCCAATCTTGCAAGTATACCTGCGCCAGTTCCTATGGTTAAAATCACCTTCCCACCATTGCCCAAAAACCGAATCTTCTCCGACTATGATTTTCCTTCAGATGAAGATCCTTTCTCAGGGGAAGAAGCATACTCAGATGAAGATTTGTCTGCGCATGAGCTCCATTCAATGAAGATACACCGGCACCCTTCACCTGATAATCTGCGAAAAGCACCGAATTTATGTTCAT
>Ga0206948_1126_pt1 | contig 18743 bp, 14 predicted proteins | sample Alteio_BWOrgHeat_FD_153236 | JGI IMG/M metagenome (GOLD analysis project Ga0206948, IMG submission 153236) | Enriched cells from forest soil in Barre Woods Harvard Forest LTER site, Petersham, Massachusetts, United States -... | ecosystem: Environmental > Terrestrial > Soil > Temperate forest > O... | reverse complement strand
CGTAGACGTTGGCAGTGTGAAGAACGGTGGCGCGGGGAGCGTTGTCGTAGGGAGCCTTGTTGTTTTTGGGCTTTTGAGCGTGGAGAAGTGCAGGGGCGAGGAGGAGGAGTGCGGGCCCAAAAAAGACAAATACGGAGATCTCTCCACTCAGCGTTGCGCGCTTCGGTCGAGATGACGGCTGTCGAGATGACAGCTGCTGAGATCGCGGTTGTTGTGGAGAAACGATTGGCATGGCGACTTATTAGACGTGTGTGGCAGCGGTTTCGGATTCAAGCTGGGTGCGGAGGGTGGAATCGAGGTTTCCGCCGGAGACGACTACGACGACTTTGCTGGACGGCGTGATTCCGGGAAACTCATTGGCGTGGAAAAGCGCGGCGGCGAGGGTGACGGCTCCGGAGGGCTCGGCGACGATATCGGTGGCGGCGAGGAAGATGCGGAGGGCGGTGCGGATCTCCTCTTCGGTGACGGTGACGATGCCGTCGACAAACTGGAGGATGTGCTCGAAGTTGAGGCGGCCGAGGGACTGGGTGCGAAGGCCGTCGCAGAGGGTGCGAGTAGTTTTTTCGGCGGGCCACTCAACGAGGGTCCTGGTCCGGAAGGATTCGGCGGAGTCGGCGGCGAGCTCGGGTTCGCAGCCGTAGACGGCAGGGGCAAGGGCCGGGGGCCGAGGGCTAAGTTTGATGGCGGTGGCGATGCCGGAGAGCAGGCCACCGCCGGAAACGGGCGAGAGAACGAGGTCAGCGTCGGGGAGTTGTTCGAGAATTTCGAGGCCGCAGGTGGCCTGGCCGGCGATGATGGCGGGGTCGTCGTAAGGCGGGATGATGGTGTAGCCGTGCTCGGCGGCGAGCTGTTCGGCTTTCAGCTTGCGCTCGGTGGAGGCCGGGCCGACGGTGACGATCTCCGCGCCGAGAGCGCGGGTGGCGTCCATCTTGACCTGGGGCGAATTCGACGGCATGACGATGACGGCCTTAGCGCCGAGGGCACGTGCGGAGAAGGCGACGCCCTGCGCATGGTTTCCGGAGCTGTAGGTGATGACCCCAAGCTTGAGTTCTTCCGGCGAGAGCTGCGCGATCTTGTTGTAAGCGCCGCGGAGCTTGAAGGATTTGATGGGTTGCGCGGACTCGTCCTTGAGATAGATTTCGGGGGCGCGGGCGGCGAGCTCGGCAAAGCCTGCGGCGGCAAGGCGTTCGTGAGAGAGCGGAACGAGCGGCGTGCGCACGGCGGTGGAGGCGATGCGGTCGCGGACGGCGAGGATGTCGTCGAGGGTGATGAGGGACATGGGCTGATTTGATTGTAGTGCCGGCAGGCATCACCAAACCTCTCTTCATCGGCACCGTATCGCCAATGTGTATGGCGAACCAAACCTGGAAGGATCCCGTTTCTATCTTCACTTCAACCCGTAATACTGCAAGATGACGCCTATGGGTTCGTGTTTTTTTCAAGTCTATTTTTATGTCGACTGGAATACCTGTGTGATTGTAGCCACCAAGCGGGAGCTTATCGGATCCGGCCACAACTGGATAGCCAAGCAAGAATTTCGTTGTACCTTCACCTACAGGCACTACATAAACGTTTTGATAATCAATTGAACCGCCTGTATTTTCCCCCAAAATCGTGACTCGCGGACTGCGACGGGCTTTTAGTACAAACGCTTCGGCTGCGGACACGGTGTGCCGATCGGTAATTATGGCGACGTGCAAGGGGCCCGCTGTAACGGGAGGCGATTTGCCGTCGTCGTGACTTGGTTCAGACGGAAACGCAACAAGACGTCCGGGGTTCGCTTCAAGTAGTGGTATTAGTTGATCGATCACACTCTTGTAACTGCCCGCTTCCAGATTCTTCAGTTGAAATTGGTAGTACTTTATATTGGCCGGTGATGAGAGTACCTGTGGCGTACCTGATGATGTTGGATAGACCTTACTTGGTTCGGCATAATAGAAGGGAAGCAAGATGTTGCTTAATCCCGCGCTGCCACCCTCGTTTCCTCGGAGATCGATGATCAATAAGCGACTGGAAACGATCTCGTCACGATGAGAATCCGCTATTTTCTGCAAGCGATCTTTGTATTCGGGAGAGAATGAAGGGAGACTGATAAAAGCTACCCCTTCAATCGGTTCAGAGAAACTTGGCGCTCGCGGGTCCGGAAATCCAAGTAAGGCACTTTCTTGTTGGGTAATGGGTTCACGTCTGCCCCAAGTAAGCGGAGGCATGTGAAGAAGAACATTCTTTTCTATGACTGCCCGGAAGTGACTGGCGCTTCTATCTCGGGCGTAAATTAATGCTTCGTAGCCCATCTTGCTCTGTGTGAATCGGCCAACGATGTCGCCCGCCTTCCTTCCGGGACTGTCCTGAAGCTCAACAGCGACAAATCGCTTTTGGCTACTCTCCCGAAATATTGCAATTTCACGTTCTTGTGTAAACCAAATTCCCTCAATTGGGTTGCGAGATTTATTTACCATGGCTTTTTGTCTAGCCACAGCTGGGTCGATTGATTCGATATGCTCCTTCCGTAGCTCGATCTCTTCGGGCGAATGTTCAGAAGCCTCCGAAATAAAAAGATGTGGATCATCAAACCAGTCGAGATACGCCCGAATCGGGCGATAGCAGTCATTCGAAGGTGAAGCGAGTGCATCTTTACGCAACTTTGCCGACAATGCGCGATAGGAGGCGATGCGTTGAGGCGAAGGGATCACTTCGATAGTGAAGCCAGCATAGCTTTCTTCAACATCGCGCTGGACTTGGTCGAAACTAGCCGCGCAGCCCAGCGAAGCCAGAGCGGTATTTCCGCTTGAAGCGAGTGTCAGAACGAGAAGGATCGTTGGTGCTGCAAAACGCACTATCATAAGCTGCTTCCCGAAGGCAGCACAGTCTTTTTCTTCACATGAACCCTTTCGAAGAACGATTTCTGCTGAGCGATGAATGTTCGACTGAACGAATATCCGCGCATATTTTTAGTGCTTCTATTGCGATGCTACCCTTCATTTCGATTATGAAGACAGGTCGTTCTGTACACGCTGATTTTCCCTGCATGTAGCCGTTAGCTGGCTGCATTATCCTCATCATGCCTTGAACAATAAATGCCATTTGGAAAACATGGGACAAGCATCCTATGAACTCATGTCCCCGAATGCGAGGGACATGGGGCACTCAAAATTGTTGGTGCTTAGTGGGATTCCGCTGCGTGGAGAATGAGTGCGAAGAAGTGGATGAGACGCCACTGGTCCATGGCGGTGGGGTTGGCGCCATCGAGATTGATGTGCGAGAGAACGGGGCTGATGAGCTCGGCCTGCAGTGAGGCGGCGGGGAGCTCGGTGGCCATCCATTCGGTTTCGGCGGAGGGGATGATGTTGTCGCCGGCGCCGTGGAGAAGATAGACAGGCGTGGTGAGCTGCTTGAGGTGGCCGTGCGGGCTGACGCCGGCCATGTCTTCAATGTGCAGTGTTTCAGCGTGTGCGAGCAGAGAGCGCGTGATGGGGCTGGTGGTGTCCAGCAACTGATGCGCGAGCGTGAGCTGTTGCGGGGTGAGTGCGGCGAGAGCCTGCTTCTCTCCGGGCCAGTCTTCGTAAAGATGGGCGCGGAGGACGGCGCGGATGGGCGCGAGCGCGGAGGCCTGGTCGGGCGGGATGAAGTCTTCGAGGTGCTCGTACTCCAGGACGAGCGCACCGTACTCGTGCGGAGCGAGACGCTCGGGAGCGCCGCTGGGCAGTTGGTCTTCTCCGGTGCGATAGAAGGTGGCGACGCGGGCCATTTCGTCCTGCGAGCCGATGGCGACGACGAACTTGATGGAGTGGTGCCACTGCGGATCGGAGGCTGCGAGGAGAGCGAGGCCTCCGGAGAAGCTGAGGCCCATGACGCCGACGGGTTTGTCGTTTGATTGAGCGGCGAGCCAGGCGGCGGAGTCGCCGATGGTGGCGATGGAATTGGCGCCGACGTGGTAGTCCTTGATGTCGGGCAGCTCTGGCGTAAGCACGCGCAGGCCGCAGGAGGCCATGGCGCTGGCGAAGGCGATGAGGCGCGGCTCGTCGATGCCGAGATGATGAACGCCGTGCAGGACAATGATGGCGGGGGCGTTGGGATGCGACTCGGGAATATAGAGCCGAGCGCGGACGGGGCCGTTGGTGGTGGGGATGGTGACGTCCTGCGTGGTGATGGGCTCGGTGAGGGTGTGGCGCAGGAGCGTGGGAACGGGTTTTCCGGCAACGAGATCGAGCACAGCAATGGACTGCAGGTGAGCGCGGATGAAGGGCGTAGCCATCGCGCCGAGAAGAAGGACGATGAGAAAAACGACGGCGCCGATCTTGAGACTGCGGCGGCGATGGGCGATCGCAGGTTGATGGATGCGATGCGCGACTTCGGCGATGCCGGGAGTTTCAGGCGAATGCATCAGGCCAGCTCTTAGCGGTGGAAGTGGAAGATCATGACGGCGGCGAAGGTGGCCAAGGCGAACAACAGGGTGACGAGAAGGAGTCCGCGGATGAAGCTGAGAGAGGACTCGAGCTTTTCGATGTGAGCTTCGGCGGACTGCAACGCAGTGCGAGAGGCGTGCACGTCGGCAGAGAGCTCGGACATCTTTTCGCCCTGGTCGTTAAGCTGCCGATAAAGGCTGGCATGCGCTGCGGTGGCCTGGGCAAGATCGGCGCGCAGACTCTCGGTCGATTTCTGGAACTGTTCCAGATTTTTCCTGTGAGCGTCGTCGCCGGCGGTGCGCTGCTGGATGAAGCGGTCAACGTGCGGCAGCAGGCGGGTGAGGTGCGGGATGAGTTCGAGGAATTGTTTCCACATAATTAGGTTTAGAAATTACGGGCTGACGAGTGCTTGTTGGCGACGGCGGTTGAGGAATATCCAGATGAGAGTGCAGAGAAGAATTGCTGTGACGATGATCTGCGACCAGAGGCAGTAGATGCACCACTTTTCAATGATGAAAGCTTCGAGATAGCTGAGGAAGGCCGCACAGGCGAAGCCGATCTCGGTGGCCTGCAGGGTGAGCCAAGGGCGATTGGCGAGGGCGAGGATGCCGATGAGCAGGTAGCCGATGATGCCGAGCGTTGCGACGGGTATGTGGACCTTTTTGGAGCTGGCGTCCTCATCAAAGGATGTGGGTGGGAAGACGGCGAAGCGCGAGTGGTTGACTGCGCCGCAGTCGAACTTCTCCGTGACGGCGCAGGGGGGTGCGGCGGAGGGATCCTGGTAGTGAATGCGCAGGGCAAGGGCGGAGTCGACGATTCCGGCGATGGCGAGCAGGACTATGAGGAAGCGCATAGAGAGATTGTAGAGCGAAGACGGTAGAGCGTAGAGAAGACTTTAAAAGCTGAACCCCATCCTTGCGGATGGGGTGCTTGCGGCCCGGGGGAACGAGTGTGGCAGAGTGTGCAATTCTCCTGAAGCTACGCCCCTGCGATTCTTTGCAATACCGTTTTCCTTGATAGAAAACGGCACTGAGGGTATTCGCTTCGTTCTGCAACATCAGGCGAATTGCATTATGCCGCCGCGGATATTTTGGCGCTGGATTCCTTGACCCCGACCGGGACGGCATCGGAGCTTTCCGCCGCGGGCGACTCGAGAGCGTAGAGCGCTGCGAGTTCGGCTGCGGAGGGCGGGAAGTGGAGGAGCGGAGAAGGCTCGATGGCAGCCGGCATGAAGGAGAAGGGACGGGGCCTGATCTCCTGCGGTGCAACCATGTCTTGCGCGACGCTCTTGGCGGGGCGGCGGAATGCGCCAACCTGATCGAAGAGACGGCGAGTGAGCTTGTCTTCTGCTGCAATCTGCGGCTGTGCTGCCTGGGCAGCGATGGCCGGCTGAGCAACTTCCGGCTGCGCAACCACTGGCTCGGCGACGGCCGGGGCAGCGGGTTCCTTGTAGTGCGTGGGAGCGAAGTTGACCATCGGCGGAGCGATGCTGGCCATGGAAACTCGCGGACTGACGCATGCCATTGCGAAGGCCGGTGTAAGGCCGTCGAAGATGGTGTTGGAGAGGCGGAAGGACTCAGAGAGTTGCGAGAGGCGCATGCGAACGCGAGCGACAGCGCGCTGGAAGTTGATGGGGTCCGCGGTGCGAACGCGAGCACGAGGACGGCCGAGGTGACGCTTGCGGGCGCGGAAGACAATGCGCGGGATCGGCTTGGGCTCGACGAAGGCGACCCTGGCGAGTGCAGCGATCTGAGCAGCAGCGCGGGCTTCGCGAAGAGAGCGGATGAGAGTTTCGGACATGCCTTCGCGGCGACGGCGCATGTCGAGACGGAACTCGCGACGCATCGTACGCCATTCAGCGGTGAGAACGTCACCCCACTGTGCACAGGCGCAAGGGATGAAGATCATAGACATGTAGGCCGAGATGACAAGTGCGGTGTGCAGCATCGTAGCTCCGGAAAAACTCAGTCGGTAGTGCCAGTGGGTAAAGCGCTCTTGCTAGTGGTTGGGAATGTCATCCCCCAAAGGACCCATACAGGGAAACCATCTATGCAGTGACGATAGCACTGGCGGGGCGGGGGGATGCAAGTCACAGTCGTAACAGTAGTGGTAACCGCACGGAGGTGACCAAGTATGTGGAAAAGCCAGTATGGACGGGACTGCAAGAGACATCAGAGGTTGATAAGGCTATGGTTTGCGGCGAATGCTTATGACCTGAAAGTGCGAACCAGCAGCCGAAGCGCACGGCGCGAGATAATAGACCCAACGAATAACTGAGGAGAACTTGATGCAAAAGCTGCGGATCTGGGAAGGCCTGGGCACTGGAGCAGAGGCCGTGGAGGGCGCCAAGCAGTGGGTGGAGCACCATCTGGCGGAATCTCGCGCTCAAGTGAGCCGGCTGGTAGCGGTTAAAGGCGCGCGGACGGTGGAGAATACGCTGCAGCCCTTCGACATGGCGCAGTGGCATTTGCGCATGGCGGCGAGCCAGAGCGGCGTGATGTTCATGGTGCATCCGGAGGCTGGGGTGCGGGATGTTTCGCAGGAACTTTCACAGGCGATCAGCGCAGAGGGCACAGCGCTGAGCCTGAACCGCGATGTGTATGACGCGCTGGCGGCAGTGGATGTGAGCGGCGAGGATTCGGCGACGAAGTACTACATGGAGCGCGTGCTGCTTGGCTACCGGTTGAGTGGTGTGGACAAGGATGAGGCGACGCGTGAGCGTATCCGCGCACTGGCCGACAAGATGACCGAGCTGAGCATGAGCTTCAGCCGCACGGTGCAGGACGATGTGCGCAAAATTTCTGTCGATGATGCAGAAGAGCTGCGCGGCTTGCCGGAGGATTACCTGACCCGGAACGGAGTAAAGGAAGCAAGCGGGAAGCTGGTGGCGGAAAAGCCGGTGGTGCTGACGACCGATCCGCCGGACATGGGGCCGGTGATGAGCTATGCCGCGAGTGCGAAGCTGCGGCGCAAGATGTACCTGGCGTACAGCGACCGCGGATATCCGGGGAACCAGCAGGTGCTGCTGGACCTGCTGGCGGCGCGAGAAGAGATGGCGGAGCTGCTGGGATTTCGGAGCTGGGCAGACCTGGCGACGGTGGACCAGATGATGGGATCGGCGACGAAGATGCGCTCGTTCCTGAGCGAGGTGGAAGCGACGGCGCGCGAGACATCGCACAAGGAATTTGAGGAGCTGGAAGCGTTCGTGCGCGAACGCGATGCGAAGGCGCTGCCGCTTTCACTGAGTGATGCGCGTTATTGGGAAGAACAGTTCCGGCGGTCGCGGTTCGATTTCGATTCGCAAAGCGTGCGGCCGTATTTTCCGTATGAGCAGGTGGAGGCGGGAATCCTGGCGACGGCCGGGAAGCTGTTCGGCGTGCGCTTTGAGCGGGCGAAGGACGCAGTGTGGGCAGAGGGCGTGAAGGCGTTCGATGTGATTGACAGCCTGGGCAAGGATGGCGTCGTCGGCAGGATTTATCTCGACATGCATCCACGCGAAGGCAAGAGCAAATGGTTCTCAGAGTGCGGGATCGTTGGCGGCTTGCTGGGCGTGTGTTTGCCGGAAGCTTCGCTGGTGTGCAACTTCCCGCAACCCAAAGACAGCGACCCCGGGCTGATGCAGTACTCGGATGTGGTGACGTGCTTCCACGAGTTTGGGCACTTGATGCATGAGGTGCTGGGCGGTCGGCAGCGGTGGGCCGGCCAGAGCGGCATTGCGACCGAAGGCGATTTTGTCGAAGTGCCCTCACAGATGCTGGAGGAGTTTTTTGAAGACCCCGATTTGCTGCGGAGTTTTGCCAAGCACTACCAGACAGGCGAGCTGCTGCCTTACGAGACGATTGCGCGGATGACGCGAGCGGCGGCGCATGGGCGAGCGCTGAGCACGCTGACGCAGGTGATGTATGCGACGTACTCGATGGAGACGCATGACCGTCGAGCCAAGGAGCTGAACCTGGATGTGCTGCTGCGCGAGGGTTACGATCGCTTCTCGCTGTATGAATTTGTGGACGGCAACCGAATGTATGCGGCGTTCACGCACCTGGTTGGCTACACATCGAACTACTACACGTACCTTTATGACAAGGTGATGGCGCTGGAGTTCTTTGAGGAATTCGACAAAAAGAATCTGCTGGAAGGGCCAACAGCGATGCGCTATCGGCGCGAGGTGCTGGAGCCGGGCGGATCGAAGCCGGCGCGTGAACTGGTGCAGGCATTCCTGGGTCGCGAGACCAGCATGAAGGCGTTGAAGGGATGGATTGCGAAAGAGTTTGCCTGAGGACGGCTACTTCTTGTGCTCGGGCCAGAGACGGTGAGGCAGCAAATAGGTGAAACCAACGAAGCTCTGCCACTTGGTGGAGGTAGAGGTGAAGCCGTGGGAGAAGCCGCCATCGACCACAAGGTTGGGGCGAAGCTGATAGCTGGCTGCCATGAGCATGTCCACAAGATTGGCGTGGGAGACGGCGACGCCGGATGAAGTCGCAGTGACGAACGGCTGCGTGAAGTGATAGAGCTCGACCGAAACCTGCAGATTGGGATTGAAGAACGGGTGGTTGACGGAGAGCGTCTGCGCAAATTGCGGCCGGCGGATGGTTTGCGACGGCGTGCGGGTGCTGGGGCCGGATTGCTCATTCACGATGTAGTTAGTGTCGTAGTGGAAGCCGGCGATGTCACCACTGATGAGCAGGTTGAGGCCCTGGGAAAAGCCTCCCATATCGATGTCGGGGGTGCCGCCATCGTAAACGCGGCCGAGATACCCGATGGCGACGGTGGGAATGCGGGTCTTGGGCGCGGCGTCGGTTTTTTTGAGGCGTCGGCGGGTGTTTTTGAGGCGTCTGCGGGCGGCTCAGGGGTGCTGGGCGCGAAGAGAACGAACTGCGGACCGACCAGAATGTCGCCGGTAGCAGTCTGGCTCTGCGAACTGCCGGTGAGACGGCTTGTGGCGAAGGGCTGGAATTGCGCCTCGAACATCAGGCGCGGATGGACCGCAAGCTTTGTGACCTGGTTGATACCGTATTGCGAAGCGGTGCCCGGCGAGTTGACCGAGCCAAGATAGCCCTGTTCAAACTGCAGGTAGCCGACGGGAGGCAGGGTGGCAGGATTGGTGACGGTGGGGCGCGCGGGGTTGGCGGCAGGGGTGGAGTCGTCCTGCGCAAGGGCAGGCGAGGCGCTGAGTAGCGCTGCTGCAAGGATGAGCAGAAGTGAAGAGCGCAGAGAGGTGCCTTGATGCCGCGACGGACGAGCAAGAACCATTGGTTAGCGAGCCTTTGATTTTGCTTTCGATTTTACGACAGGCTTGCGTACAGGTTTGGCGACCGGCTTTTTAGCGACAACTTTTTTGGCTGGCACTGCTTTTTTTGCAGGAGCTTTGGGTGTGACTTTCGCCGTGACCTTGACGGCAACTTTTACCGGCACGATTTTGGCAGGAGCAGCCTTTGCGACAGGCGCAGGCTTAGCAGCAGGAACAGGCTTGGCCGGTGCTGCTTTGGCTGCAGCTTGTTTCACCGGCGCCTGCTTGATGACCGTGGTGATCTTTGGTTCTTCTTTAACGACAGGCTCGGGTTGCGCAGCCTGCGGCGGAGGAAGAATTTCGATCTTGCCGATGGGCAGCGTGGGTTCGGCGCCGTCAGAGTTCTGGCGGAGCGAGTGCAGCACGACGCGCAGCATTTCTTCTTCGGGTGCGGGCTTGCCTGTCCAGATTTCGAACTGGCGTGCACCCTGGTGCACGAACATCTCCACACCAGTGATGCCGGGGATGCCTTTCTGGCGAGCCATGCGCAGCAGTGGAGTTTCAATGGGGTTGTAGACGAGGTCGAAGACCAGACGCGCGTTGATTTCGTTGGGCTGCAAGATGGCGGCGGGAGCATTCTTGCCGGTGGTGCTTGCCATGCCGACGGACGTGGCGTTGATGATGACGTCGAAGTGGGTCTTGGCGAGCTGATCGCGGCGCATGGTTTTTGCGCCGGACTGACGAGCGAGCTTGTGCGCGGTCTCAGGGGTGCGATTGAGGATCCAGACGTCCGCACCCTTGTCGCGGCAGCCGAAGACAGCAGCGCGTGCAGCCCCACCTGCGCCGAGGACGAGAATCTTGGCGTCCTTGAGGGAGAGGCGACGCTCCAGCGGGCCGACGATGCCGGCAACATCTGTATTGAACCCGTAGAACTTTCCATCCGGAAGGCGGGTGATGGTGTTGACCGCGCCGATCTTGGCGGAGAGCGGGTCCGTACGCTCGAGCAGCGGCATTACATCCTGCTTGAGCGGCATGGTGACGCTGAGGCCCTGGATGGGGATTTCGCGCGCAAGTTTGAAGAGATCGTCCACCTTGCCAGTTTGCAGCGCGAGATAAACCGCGTTGACGGTCTCGCGGCGGAAGGCAGTGTTCATCATCATGGGAGACAGCGAGCTCGAAAGCGGATTGCCGGCGACACCGAAGACCTTGGTGGCTTTGTCTACCTGGTCGATGCGATAGGTTTCGATGAGTGTGCGTGCGGCGATTTGTCCCGGAGCCGTCTCTTCACCGACGTTTGCAGCGGCGAAGATGAAGGCTGAACCGGCACGCAGGCCGAGCACGCGGGAGATGATGCCGGCCTCGCCCATGCAGATGCCGACGACATTGTCATTGGCATGTTCCTGCACGCGCTCGAGGAAGCGCATGAGGGTGAGATTGTCAGAAAGCGTGCGCGCGGTAGGAACGATCTTGATGAAGTCCGGACTGAAGGGCAGGATGCGCTTGTAGATGGCATCGAGATCCTTGGTGGCGTGAAAGTCATGCCAGGAGATGATGACCGCGGCGCCGGTCTCGCGCAATTTGCCGAGCGTGGTTTTGGGAAGCTTCTCAATCGACTCGAGCTCGATGTCAACGATCTGGAAGCCGGACTCAGCTGCCTTGAAGAGGACCTCAAGCGCCGCGTTATTTGTGCCGTGGAACTTGCCGCCGTTCTCTTCGCAGCGGCATGTGGCAATGGCAGTGGCAGCGGTGTTGGCCTGCAGGAACTGCTTGAGGCGCGGGAGAGCGGCAAGCGGCTTGGGCAGATAATCGAGACGGAATTCGATAAACGTAGTCTCTTTGAGGACTTCGGTGGCCTTCTCGATCATCTCCTCAGGCGAATTGCCGGTGATGGCAACGCAGATTTTCCCGAGACGGGAACGAAGGAGATGAGAGGCGATTTGGGTTTCAGTATTCATAGAAAAACTTGCTTGTAGAAGGGGGCCGGAACCGCGAGAGGCAATCGCGGTATCGTAACCCTAAAACCTATACGATGCAATGGGTTGGGCGGTTTTCGGTAGTTCGGGCGGGTAAATTTTGGGAAATACGGACGCGCAACGGAAAAATACAAAACCTTAATGGAAATTTGACGCGCCAGAAAGCGAAAAGTATCAATAAAAAGTGGCTGGTTTTAGCAGTAAGTTGATGATTCTTATGGACGAAATATTTTTATTCGTCCCAGGCAACCTGCAGGCAACCATTCAGGAGGTCGTGGCGTCTGTACATGATAACTGAGAGGCATTTTCCTATCTGGCCCACCTTTGCTGTAGAAAACTCCTTTTGTTGTCGCCCACTCTGGGTACATCCTTCGTAATCCTCAGTTGATCCTCCCCCTCAAGCCTCTCCCGGGCCCGCTGGAAAGCGGGCCCAGAATCTTTAACGGGAAAGTAAAATCAGGGGTATGGGTAATTGGCAGGAGAGCGCCGAGGCAATCGGCGCGGTGGATCAGGTGTTGGCCAACGTGGGGTTGAAGCACGGCAAACGGGCTACCCGTAAGGGTTCCTGGAAGAATGGCGAACGAGTCAAATCAAAGAAAATAAAGATAGAAAAGCCTGTAAAGGCGGCGAACCGCGTCAAAAAGACCAAGGGCGATATCCGCGTTGTGCGTGTGCCGGGGTGGGAGAAATACCCGTGGCTGGCGGCCGGATTCAGCACCCGGTTAGGTGGCGTTTCTGACGCTTATGGTGAGGCCGAGCAGAACCTTGGCTGGACGGGGCAGGATGCCGAAGAAAATGTTCGTCGCAACCGGCGAGGATTTGTGGGAGCGGTTGCCGGTAAGAGCGACATGGAGCTGGTGACGGTGCGGCAGATCCATAGCGGGCTGATTCGCACGATTGAGAAAGATCACAAGGCGTTGACGATGGAGAATGGTCGGGCGGTGATGCGCGGGGACGCGTCGATGACGGATTTGCCCGGCTTGCTGCTGGGAGTGCAGACGGCGGATTGCGTTCCTGTGCTGGTGGTAGATACGAAGAGGAAAGTTGTGGCGGCGTTCCATGCAGGATGGCGCGGAACGCTGAAGCGGATTGTGGAGCGCGGCGTGGGAACGATGCGCCTGCGCTACGGGTCGAAGCCGAAGGACCTGATTGCTGCGATCGGGCCGGCGATCGGAGCCTGCTGTTTTGCGGTGGGTGATGAAGTGCGCTGGGAGTTCGAGAGCCAGTTTGCGTATGCGCCGAGATTGTTCAGCGAGGTGTATGACGAGGACCCGGTGAAGGAGAAATATCCGCTGCTGTTTTTGACGGCGCGCGCACCGGGGCACTCGAACATTGGGCCGCAGACACACCTGGATCTGTTTGAGGCGAACCGGATGCAGTTGATCGACGCAGGCTTAAGTGCGAAGAGCATCCATGTTGTGGGGGAGTGCTCGGCGTGCACTTATACGCGCGAGGGGCGGAGAAAATACTTCAGCCATCGCGCGGAGCATGGGTTTACCGGAAGGATGATGAGCGTGGTGGGGATTGTGCGCTAAGGCTGCAGCTTATTCGAAAAAAAAGGCAGCATCTTTGTCGTAATGCGGTTGGCTATGCCGCTGGTATGGTCACCGTCGTAAAGCTCGAAGTCGTGATTGATGTGCTCCACGGTTAGGACGCGGTCGAGTTCTGCTTCCCCGAGCGGGATATGCGTGAACGGGTCATTGCGGCCTGCATCAAAAGCAATTGCATGGAGACGGCGAATCCTGGCTACATGCGTTTGAGCAAGTGTTACGAGCAAGTTGGCTGTCCAGAGATTGCGAATTGCTGGTAACTCATCCAGAGCTCCTGCCTTGTTGCGGCGCACGGGGAAATCGGCATACAACGCCGGCGCCGAAGCGTGGGGGGACCAGGCCATTGCCATAGCAGCGAATGCCTGCGCGAAGTAGTGCTCGTCGCTTTGAAATGCGTCGAAAGATTTGAAGGAAAGCGTTGTTTGCCATTCTGGATTGCTTGTTGAGAAATCACCCTTCCAGGCAAGGCAGCATGGGCTAAGGGCATAGACAGCACTGAAGACCTCAGGGTGATCGAACGCAATTCGAAGAGCACCGTAGCCACCCATTGAATGCCCGGCGATTCCTCGAGATGAGGGTGAGGCGCGTGTGCGATAGCGTCGATCGATCTCATGAACAAGCGCCTCTGTGATGAACTTCTCCCATTGACCGTTTGTGATGGAGTCGGTGAAAAAACTGCCTCCATTACGCGTATGGGCGTCCGGCATGACAACGATCAGCGGGTGAATGCGGCCGGTTTCTACAGCTTGATCCAACTCAATCTGCAGGCCGTGATGAGTATCGGCAGTCCACTGTGCGCCTGAACCTTTGTATCCGTGAAGCAGATAGACAACAGGAAAGCGGCGATGAGATTCCTGGGTGTAGGACGGAGGAAGGTAAACGACGACAGAGCGATCCGCTGGATCTCCGGTGAGATTCGTGGTGAGACAAGCACAGTGAACTTGAATGGTTTCGAGTGTGCCATGCTTCGGCACTTGCGCTGTTCCCCAGGAACCGAGAAGCGCGAGCGGCACAAGAAGCGAATGTTTCATGGCAAAGGAAACTTCGTGGCGACTCATTGAGGCTGTTGCTTACTGCTTGCAGAGTTCGGCGAAGAGCTGTTCGCGGTTCTCGAAGGCGTAGCGATCAATGGAGTTGAGGCCGGAGCGGTACAGGATCCAAGCTGCACCGGCCATAATGGCGAGCGCGGGAATAAGGATCAGCGTGGTGTTGAACTTTATTTCCAAGTAGTAAAGCCCTGCGCCGATACCGGCGGCGACGATGAGCAGGAGAAAGCTGATCAAGCTGCTCAACGGCGAAGCCTGCTTGGAAGCGGAACGGCCGGCCTCAACCTTTTTGGAAGCTGTGATGGAGCGGCGGTTGCCGATCGCCATGCTAAGGAGAAGCACGGCGATAGCCCAAAGCAGGCCGGCGATGGTCATGCGAAGTGTGGGGAAAGCCGCGACATATGCGATCACGATGTAGACCAACAGAATGTCTATTGTGGCGAGTGACAGGTTGAGCAGGTTCTTGGCGAGGAAGACGTCACGCATGCGCACTGGGGACATGAAATAAAACTGGCAGCCTGCGCCTTCGAGACCAAAGACGTTGTAAAAGAGCGGCGTGATGCCCATGAGCGCATAAGCCATTGCGGCAGGGAAAAGCCAGGGGGCGTGTGAGCGGGATGCCATCTTGAAGGAGAAGAGAACGACCAGTACCAGCGGAGCAAGAATGCCGTAGAAGACGCCGGTGTTGCGACGGACGATCAGGAACTCTTTGCCAAAGATGCCAATCAGCGGAGAGAAGCGCGAAGGCTGAACTGTCGGGGAAGAGGCCAGCGTGGGGGCGATAGACGCAGCGCGCGTGGTGGAAACGGCTGGTTGTTTCGATACAGCATTGGCCTGGTCGCTGAGGTTTTCGCCGCGATATTCAATGCGGGTGCGCCAGGCAAAGATCATGTAGAAGACCACGGCGTAGAGCGCGCAGAGCAGGATGTCCGCAAGCGCGTGAAGTGCATGAGCATTTTGCGCATTGCTGAGCGCGGAGGTTGTGAGGCTCGGCGGGAAGCCGCTCAGCCATGGCCACACCTTGTCATAAACATGCTTGGCAGCATCAAGGTTCGCCTGGGCAGCAGCGACGTTGGAGGCCTCCGCGGCGGTGTGGTTGTGGTGATGGCGATTGAAGGCCGGGTTGAATGTGAAGTTTACCCACTGGCTGCCGAGGGCAACGATGAAGATGCAGGCGGTAAAGATTTCGCGAGCGCGACGCGTGGAAAGCCAGCGGTCGATCCAGGCGAAGAGCATGCGGTTGAATAAGAGATTGGCTGCAGCGAAGACAATTGCCGAGAGAAAGGCATAGAGCCAGAGGCCCGGTAGAGCTGCCGTGATACCGATGGCAACCGCCAGAGCGATGCAGACGCTTGCAATGTTTGCAGGAGAAAGTACGCCGAAGAACAGGCGGACCGCCGTGTAGCGTGCAACAGGCAGGGGGAAGCGGATGAGCTGGGTGGGGTCGAAGGTAGTGCCGGGCTGGCCGAGCTGAAGATTGAGGAACTGGCAGAAGAAAAAAGCGCCCCAGAGGATGAAGGCGATCCACTCGATATGGCCGTGGCTGGAGAAGGTGTAGGAGAGGAAGAACGAGCCTATGGTGGGGCCGATAAGGATGACGGCGGCGAAAGGGATGATGATGAGGCGCGCGACCAGGTCGCCGGTGCTGCCTTTGCGGCGGAACTGGTTGATGGCGATACGCCAGCGCAGCCACGCAATGGCGCGATATTGTGCGCTGGATTGTGCGGCGGACCAGGAGCCTGCGGGTGCGAGCGGTTCGGGCGGCAAGGGGATAGTTTTCCGAAGATGAATCGCTGCCGGCAAAGCCTGAAAGAGGCAAGTCGACAACTGTGAGCACAGGATATCAATAATTTTGATGCAAGAACGCTACGGACCAGCGTTCTAAAGACAGCGCGTATGATTTCAGCAACGCAACGCTAAAGCTTTCTGGCATCTTGAGGTGTCATGATCGGCAACCTGGTAAGAGTTTTGGCAGGGATATTGCTGCTGGGTGCGGGAGCCGCACCACTGGCCTGGGGGCAGGTGTCGAACGAGACCCGGCACCTGTGCAGCCAGATTGATACAGCCGGTCCAGACGCTGCGATTGCGGCTTGTACGGCGGTGATCCAGGCCAACGTGGACACACCCGATAACCTGGCCCTCGCATACTACGACCGCGGCAACGGACATAACTACAAACGTGAATATGCACTGGCCGCGGCAGATTACACCAAAGCTATTGGTTTGAAACCCGATTATGAACAGGCGTATTGCAACCGCGGTCAAGTGAATGACGAGATGGGAAATATCGACCAGGCGCTGGCTGATCTCAATACGGCGATAGGCCTGGATAAAGGCGATCCAATCGCCTATTACGATCGCGGCAACCTGTACTACGGTCAGCAAAAATTTGATGCTTCTCTGGCTGATTACAGCGAAGCGTTGCGCTTGAAGCCGGATTACGAAAATGTATTCACCAATCGAGGAAATGTTTATACGCTTCTTGGCAAATATGAACTGGCGATGCAGGACTATACAAAGGCTGTGGGTCTGAGCGCGGACAGAAATGCTTATTACGACCGCGGCACTTTACAGAGCTTGCTCGGACAATACCAGCCTGCACTGCAGGATTTTGAGCAAGCAGACAAGCTACAGCCGAACACTGCAAGTACGCATTGGCAATGGTGCCTGACGTTGTACGACCTGGGCGAAGAGTTGGATGCGATGGACCATTGCAGTAAGGCATACGCTCTGAATCCCAATGGGGCGGACGAAATGTATGACAGCTCGGTATCGTACCTCACCATGGGGGTGGAGTTTACGCCCAAGTTAGAGGCCCCGCATTACGACCTCGGTGTGATCTACGACTATAAGGGTCACTACGATGAGGCCATTGCTGCCTTCACAGCTGCAATCCAAATAGCGCCGGATGATGCGTTGGCCTTTTATCAACGTGGCCGCGCGCAAGAGGGCAAGAGCGCCAAGGATGCAGCGCTGGCTGATTACAGTACAGCGATTCAGCTGCAGCCAGGGCTGGTGGCAGCACTGCTGCACAGTGGTGTGATCTATCTGAACAAAGGCAACAACGCGCTTGCGTTGAAGGATTTCAATACTGCAATTACTGCCAAGCCGAATAACGCCGATGCTATCTACGACCGCGCACAAACCTACGACAACCTGGGCGAATACAGCCAAGCGATCGCGGACTACAGCATGGCAATACAACTGAGCCCTGCAAATTTTCTTTACTTTCGCGGGCGATGCTTTGACCGAGCGATTGCAGGGAATGCGGTGCTGGCCCTGGGAGACTGCAACCAGTCTTTGACGGCTTACCAGGATGAGAGAACGCAGGCCGTTCGCGGGCTGGTCTATTTGAAGCTGGCGCGCTATGACCTTGCTCTGCTCGACTACAACGCTGCGATTGGCACAAGGAATGAGAACAAACTGTCAGTCGATGCAGAGTGGCTCTATGGGCGGGGGCTGGCGAAGTTGAACAACGGTGACGCTGCCGGCGCGCAGGCGGACATGGCAGCAGCAAAGCAACAGGACTCTACGATTGCGGAGAGGTTCCAACGGTGGGGTTTGGGAGCGGCAAAGTAGCAGCTGAATTGGCGTGGCTGTTTAGCTGAGCCAGTTGAGTTCCTGGCTGCTATGGACGGCGCCCTCGCTGGCGCCGACAACATTGAGGAAAATCTGCTCGAGGGTGAGTGTTGCGCCAGGAGCCGCGGAAGAACCATCCGCAGGCGTGAGGCGTGCCTGGACACCGGCGCGAAGCTCATCGAGCGAGCCCTGGGCGACGAGATGGCCGTGATCGATGATGGCGATGTGGGAGCAGAGGCGCTCGACGATTTCGAGCACGTGCGATGTGAGGAAGATGGTGGAGCCCCGGTCAATCATGCCCTGCAACATGTTCTTGAGAGTGAGGGCGGCGATGGCGTCGACGCCTTCAAAGGGCTCGTCAAGGAAGAGGACCTTGGGGCCGTGGATGACGGCCGCGGCGAGTGCGAGCTTTTTGCCCATGCCGTGCGAATAATCCGCAATGAGCTTTTTCCGCTGGTCGGCGAGACCCATGAACTCGAGGAGTTCCGTGGTGCGCTGGCTGGTGGTGGCGGAGTCCAGGCCGTACATGCGGCCGACGAAGGTGAGGTATTCGGTGGCGGTGAGCTTGCCGAAGAGGGCCATGCCTTCGGGGACGACTCCGATGTTGCGCTTCACCTCGACGGGATTGTTGAGGAGGTCTTGCCCGAGGATCTCAATGGAGCCAGCGGTGGGAGCAAGCAGGCCAGTGAGCATCTTGATAGTGGTGGACTTGCCAGCGCCGTTAGGGCCGAGGAAGCCGAAGAACTGGCCAGGAGCAACAGAGAGGTCGAGGTTGTCGACGGCTTTGAAGCTTCCGGCAAAGGTGCGGGTAAGACCGTGGGCGGCGATAGCAGGAGTCATGGATAGGGAAGTGCTAAGTGGCTGGTGGTAAGTGACAAGTTAGCGTGGCTCCCTTAGGAAGAAGCCTGCACAACTTGACTGACCTAGATTACATGGCCGGGGGATGGTGGGGGTCGATTTCC
>Ga0206948_1125_pt1 | contig 18829 bp, 15 predicted proteins | sample Alteio_BWOrgHeat_FD_153236 | JGI IMG/M metagenome (GOLD analysis project Ga0206948, IMG submission 153236) | Enriched cells from forest soil in Barre Woods Harvard Forest LTER site, Petersham, Massachusetts, United States -... | ecosystem: Environmental > Terrestrial > Soil > Temperate forest > O... | reverse complement strand
CACGCACATCCTGCGAGATTTTCATGGAGCAGAATTTGGGACCGCACATGGAGCAGAAATGCGCTACTTTTGCGCCCTCGGCGGGCAGGGTTTCATCATGAAAATCCTTGGCGGTTTCTGGGTCGAGCGACAGGTTGAACTGGTCCTGCCAGCGGAAATCGAAGCGCGCCTGCGACAGCGCGTCATCGCGCCGGTAGGCCGAAGGATGTCCTTTGGCCAGATCGGCGGCATGAGCAGCGATTTTGTAGGTGATGACGCCGGTTTTTACATCGTTGCGGTCAGGCAGGCCTAAATGCTCCTTGGGCGTGACGTAACACAGCATGGCGGTGCCGAACCAGCCGATCATCGCTGCGCCGATGCCCGACGTGATATGATCGTAGCCCGGCGCGATATCGGTGGTTAGCGGTCCGAGGGTGTAGAACGGCGCTTCGTGGCATAGCTCAAGCTGCTTTTCCATATTCTCTTTAATGAGATGCATCGGCACATGGCCGGGGCCTTCGACCATCACCTGCACGTCATGCTTCCAGGCCACTTTGGTCAACTCGCCCAGCGTTTGCAACTCGCCGAACTGCGCCGCGTCGTTGGCGTCGTGGATCGAGCCCGGGCGCAGCCCGTCGCCCAGCGAAAAGCTGACGTCATATTGGCGCAGTAGCTCGCAGATATCTTCGAAGTTGGTATAGAGGAAATTTTCCCGGTGATGCGCCATGCACCATTTAGCGAGGATAGAGCCGCCGCGCGACACGATGCCGGTTTTACGATGCTCGGTGAGCGGAATGTAAGGCAGGCGCACCCCGGCATGGATGGTGAAATAATCGACGCCTTGCTCGCATTGCTCCACCAGCGTATCGCGGAAAATTTCATAGGTGAGTTCCTCGGCGACGCCGCCGACTTTTTCCAGCGCCTGATAGATTGGCACGGTGCCGATGGGGACGGGGGAATTGCGGATAATCCATTCGCGGATCGTATGGATATTGCGCCCGGTGGATAAATCCATCACCGTATCGGCGCCCCAGCGGATCGACCAGACCATTTTTTCGACTTCCTCAGCCACCGAGGAAGTCACCGCCGAATTGCCGATATTGGCGTTGATCTTCACCTTGAAGTTGCGGCCGATAATCATCGGCTCGGATTCGGGATGGTTGATGTTGGCGGGGATGATGGCACGCCCGGCGGCAACTTCTTCACGCACGAATTCGGGAGTAATATATTCAGGGATGCGCGCTCCGAAGCTTTCGCCGCGTTGGTAGGGTTTAAGGGTATCGCTCGCCGCTCGTCGCTCGCCGCTCGTTCTTCCCTCATTTTCTCTTATGGCGATGAACTCCATTTCGGGGGTGACGATGCCGGCGCGGGCATAAGTCAGTTGAGTGACTGATTGGCCGGACTTGGCACGCAAGGGGGCTGGATTAACATGCGAAAAATCGGGAACCGCCTGGAGGCCGCTTGCAATACCATTATCTTCCGGGCGCACCGGGCGGGCGGCGTAGCTTTCCACATCGTTGCGCGCCATGATCCAGGACTCGCGCAATTTCGGCAAGCCGTTGGCGATATCGATGCGCGTGGCGGGATCGCTGTAGGGTCCGGAGGTATCATAGACATGGAAATTCGCTTCGGCGGATGTTGCGGAGAGCTTGATTTCGCGCAATGGGATGCGGATATCAGAAAATCGTTCGCCTGCGATGTATATTTTCCGCGAAGCGGGCAAAGCGCCGACGGTCACTTCAAAGGGCGCTGCGGCGGAAGATGTGGTGCTGGTCATATGGAATCCTTATGTGAAGCCCCGTGAAAAACCGACAGCATAACGGCAAAAACGCTTAGGGACAACCGCAAAACCAGGCGCAAAACCAACCTCCCGTAAAGCGGCGGCAGGGGTTTACTGCGCGGGCGCCCCGACCGGAGGAGCCAATGCTTCGGGAGCCGGCATCCCATTATTCTGCATTAATTGCTGTTGCTGCTGGTATTGATATTGTTGCGCATATTGCAGATCTTCCCATTTTTTGCGCACCACCGCGTCCACCAGCGGGTAGATATTTTCCACCATTACTTCCACGCCTTTGGAACTGGGATGCAGCCCGTCCGCCAGATTCAGCTCCGGCTTGCCGACGATGCCGTTTAAGATGAAAGGGTAAAAAGGCAGCTTGCCGTTGAGTGAAACCACCTGCTCATAAATAGCATCGAGCTGGCTGCTATAAGCGTATCCCATATCTGGCGGCGCTTTAGCGCCCGCTAAGATAACATAACTGCCGTTTTGGATCAGCCTTCTGGTCATGTCCATCAGGTTATTGTAAATAAGCGGCGGGCTGATGCCGCGCAATGCATCGTTGGAACCGAGTTCGAGAATGACGATATCGGGATGCTTGATGAGCACCGAATTCAGGCGCTCGACGCCCCCGGCAGTGGTTTCGCCGGCGACACTCATATTGCTGACTTCCACGTTGTTGAAACCAACTTCTTTGAATTTACGCTCAAGCTTTGCCGGGAAGGCTTGTTCGGGCTGCAATTGGTATCCCGAAGTTAGGCTGTCGCCATAGATCGCAATGCGGATGGTATTCTGAACGGCGTTTGCCTGGCCGCAGGGGCAGAGAAGAAACAGGCTGATGAAAATCCGGCTTATAAAAAATCTTGAAACAAAAGGCTCGAAAATGGACTTCATAGCACCTATCTTTCAATCATTGTCACGTCGTTGAAACATTCGCAACCATTGTCCTATGAATCCTGTTATTTCGCAAGCGCCATTGATTGTCAATATGAGTTCCGCCCGGCGATCATTGGCGTTGCTGCGCAATGAATAAAGGCGCCATCGCTGAATTCCACCGCCGCCTGCATGGCTGGTATGGCGAGCATGGGCGTAAGGATTTGCCATGGCGCAAGACGCAGGATGCTTATGCGATTTATGTCAGCGAGATCATGCTGCAGCAGACGCAGGTGAAAACCGTGCTGGAGCGTTATTATTTCCAGTTCCTGGAGCGTTTCCCGACGCTGGCGCATCTCGCGGCGGCATCGCGCGATGAGGTGCTGAGCGCCTGGCAGGGGCTGGGTTATTACAACCGCGCCCTCCATCTGCATGAGGCGGCCAAGCGCTGCGGCGGGGCGTTGCCGCAGACCGCCGGGGAACTTCATGCCTTACCCGGCGTCGGGCGCAATACCGCGCATGCGGTGGCGGCCTTCGCGTTCCGTGAGAAGGTGGCGGTGATGGAGGCCAATGTGCGGCGTGTGCTGTCGCGCATTTTCGCGCTGAGCGCGCCCGATGAGGCGCAATTATGGGATAAGGCGCAGCTATTGCTCGATCGCGCCGCGCCGTTCGATTACAATCAGGCGATGATGGATATTGGCGCGCTGATTTGCACACGGCGCGCCCCTTTATGCCCGCAATGCCCGGCGAATTCGATATGCAGGGGACAGGAAACGCCGGAATCCTATCCGGCGGCGAAAGCCAAGAAAGCGCCGCCGGTGCGGCGCAAGCGCATCGCCGTGCCGCGCAATGCGCAAGGGCTTTATTATGCCGTTCCGCGCAGCAGCCGGTTTTTACAGGGATTATACCATTTTATCGAGACGGAGGGAGATAGCGAACATTTTCTGTTCCGCGCCACGCCGTATCCTTTTGCGCAGGCGCGACTGCTTGGCCATATCCGACAGCAATACAGCCATTTTACCCTGGAAGCCGAAGTGTATCTCGCCGAAGCCCCGTTTCCCGGCGGCAATGCCTGGTATAGCCTGGAACAGCTGGCGCTATTGCCTATGTCGATGGCGGAGCGGAAGATAATGCAATTCCTGCAGGAACCCATTATATTATAAAAGGATATTGCTTTGCGCCATTGTAACAAAAACTTCATATTACCTTTTAGCGGCTTATGTTACTGTGAAGGTGGAGAAATGTTTATATGACCTTAGAACCTAACGCGCTTAAAAACCGCATCGCCGCCGAGCAGAAGCATATCCGCGTCGAAAGCTTCACGGATATTGCCTTCGAGGGTGCATGGAAAGGACGCGCGCGTTCTTTTTGGGCGACGGCGGCGGTAGGGGCGGTGGTTGGCGCTGCAGTCGGTTTGATTGCGCCTTTTTTCCCGGTGGTAGTGGGAGCCTATGGTTTGGCCGCCGCCGCAAACATGATTGCCACCTCTGTTCCGATTTATGCCTCGCTCGGCATGGCATCTGGCTTTGCGGTCGGTGTATTGGTCGGTGCGACATCGGGCGCGGCGGCATCAGTCGCCAAGGAGCGCGAGCGACGGGAAAAAGGCGAGGAGATCGATCTGGCGCTTTCCGTTGCACCTAATGCCAGGATCGAGCAGCCTGTAGCGCCGGATGCGCCGAAAGCACGGCGCAGCCTGCTTACCGTCATCAAAGAGGATTATGTCAATCTGCCCACCCTGGCGGCGTTTTCCGCCTTCGGTGCGGCGGGCGGCGCGATCATGGTGGGGGCATATAGCGCCGCCGGACCAAGCTTTTTGCCGATCGCCGAGCCGGCTATGAAAGTATTATTACCAGCGACTCAAATCGCCGCCGGGAAAACGTTCGCGGCCACCGCTGCCTATACGATTGGCGTCATGGGAACTTTCGGCGCGGTGTTCGGCATCAATATGCCAAAAATCGCCGGCGATATGACACGCTTCGTCGGCGATATGCTGGGCGGCAAAATTTTCGGAAGTGAAAAAGGACCAAGCGCCGAGCAGGTGCGCGAGCCGGTCTTCAAGCAGGAAATCACCGTGTCCGCGCTCGATGGCCCCGTCTTAGTGAATAAACCTCCTCGTTTCGAGTCCTATTGCGATATGCTGGCGCATCAATCTTCGATGACGGTTAATCGCATCGCCGTGAAATAAAGCGCATTTACTGGTGGATTTTTCTTTAAATCCGATTTTCCCGCATTATTTTATTAACAATTAATCTAAAATTTGATATAGTCATTAAGTCGTCACTCGCAAGGAGGAAGTATATGCCAAGAGCCGCCGTTATTGCCGCTGTTCGTGAAAATCCTTTTACTTCAGCTATTTCATCCGCCGCCAATAGCATGCATCTGCTGTCCGATCTGATGTATGGCACCAGGGAGCGCACCCGTCTGACTTATGCGCTTGCGATGTCGCTGGCGTTTCTGGGCTATTCGCTGAATGTGGCCGGGGCGCATGCCATGCAGGTTTGCCCTTTACCTCTGTAAACGGTTAAGCCACTGTTTCACCATTTCTATCTGTTCCTGCGCCATGAGCGCCGGGGCGTGACCGGTTTCCGGGATTTCGTGCAGCGTCAGCGCCGGATGGCGCGTTTGCATCGCCAGCGCCGTGTCGTGTGATAATAGGTCCGACTGCGCGCCGCGCAGCAGCAGGACGGGAATTTCCCTCACCTTTTCCCATAATGGCCAGAGATCGATATCCTTGCTGCCGCTATCGGGCGGCAGGGAAGCCAAGATCGCTGGGTCGCAGGCGAAGCGCAGCGTCCCATCCGGCAACTCCTGGAAACTATGCGCGAAAAGTTGCTGCCAATGCGCTTCCTCGCGAATGCCGAAAGGTGCGCAACGCTCGCGTAAAGCCGCTTCCGCTTCAGCGCGGCTATGGAATACCGGGCTGCTTCCGGCATAAGCCAGGATGCGCGCCAGCCCGGCGGCGGAAACGATGCAGCCGATATCGTTGAGTGCCAGCGCACCGATCAAACCGGGGCGCAAATTAGCCGCCATCATGCCGAGGATCCCGCCCATCGAGGTGCCAAGCCAGTCAAGCCGCGTAATATTCAGCGCATCGAGCATGTAAAAAATATCGGCGGCATAGGCCGGATAATTATAGCCTTGTGGCTCTTTGAGCCATTCGCTGTCGCCCCGCCCCGGCATGTCGGGGCAGAGGACGCGGTATTCGCCGCATATTGCTTGCGCCAGAACATCGAAATCGCGCCCGTTGCGCGTCAGGCCATGCACACACAGCAAAGTACGCCGGGCGTTCGGGTCGCCCCATTGATGGCATGTCATCCGATGGCGGGACTCAGGCTGTCCGCTGGTGGGCAGCGTGAAAGTGAGGCGCTGCGGTTCCATCAGCAGCGTATCTTAAAAAGACGCCGCAGTACGATGTAGATAATGGCGCGCAGAATGAGGACGATAACCATGGTTAAAAGAAATCCGGCCAGCACGTCGGCGGGGAAATGCGCGCCGACTGCGATGCGCGACCAGCATACGGCGAGGATGAACAGCGTGCCCGCGAACGCCAGCTGCGGCGACAGTACCGGCCACAAGCCCACCACCATTAACGTGGCGAAGGAAGCATGGCCGCTGGGGAAACTGCGATTCGCATCTTCGGCTTTAAGCGGCATCAGCAGATGCATGTCGCTTGCGGGAAACACCACATAGGGCCGGGGATACGCATATTGCTCTTTCATGAAGCCGATGATTTTTCCGTCAACGGCGTATCCGGCGGCAAGCACGCAGAATATGCCGAACCAGGCGAAGATGAATCCTTTCGCACCCGCTTTTCCGGTGGCCAGGCGGAATAAAAGGGTCAGGACTGCCAAGGCAAACAGGCCGCCCATATAATAAGGGAAAAGGCGATGGTCGGATGCGTTGCTAATCGCCACCATAACACTATCATACAAAGGGTCGCCGCTTAGATCGTTGATCGCATGGAACAGGAATTCATTGGCGCCATTCCAGTTATATAGCAAATCTTTTAAATCCGAATATCGCATCATAAATAGCGCTCCAGCGTTAGCCCATGCAGCATGATAGCGGGCAGTTTTCCTTCCATGAGGTCGGCGAGAATGGCGGCGCTGCCTGCCGCCTGCGTCCAGCCCAGCGTGCCATGGCCGGTATTTAAGAATAAATTGCGGTAAGGCGTCGGCCCGATCACCGGCGGTCCGTCTGGCGTCGAGGGGCGCAGGCAAGCCCATTTGCGGATATCCTGCTGCCAGTTAGCTTGCGGCAGCAATTCGCTGGCGGCCTTGGCGATAGGAGCGATGCGTTTTTCGTTGATGCTCGTGTCGTAACCGGCAAATTCCGCCGTTCCGGCGACGCGCAGGCGATTGCCCAGCCGGCTATAGACGATTTTATGCGATCCATCGGTCAGGCTGAGGCTGGGGCAGGCGTCATTGGCATCGATGGTAATGCTGTAGCCTTTCATGGGATAAATCGGGATATCGATGCCCAACGGGCGCAAATGGACGGGGCTGTAAGAGCCCATGGCCATCACATAGCCATCGGCGGTGAGGTCGCCTTGATTGGTATCAACAGCAATAATATTGGCATTTTCGCTGCGCAAGCCGTTGATGGTGACACCATAGAGGAATTTAACGCCGTAGCGCTCGGCGGCGATGGCGGCCAGGGCGTTGCAGAAGAGATAGGCGTCACCGCTTTCGTCCATGATGGAATGAATGCCGCCGACCAGTGGGCGCTTGGTGTAATTAAGCGCCGGTTCGAGCGCCAGGCACTCTTCGCGCGTCAATTCGCGCTGGTCGCAGCCGAATTTGGCTTGGAAGGCGTTTTGCCGCTTGGCCTGGTCGAAATCATGTTCCGTGCCGTAAATATGCAGGATGCCATGATGCGCATAATCGAAATTAAGCCCGGTTTCCGCGCGGATAACGTCGAAGCGCTCTTTGCTGTAGAGGCCTAAGCGCAGGATATTGACGCAATTGGCATTGGCGCGTGCCGGGGTGCAGTTGCGCAGGAATCGTACCCCCCAGCGGATCATCTGCCAATCGGCGCGCGGGTGGAATACCAGCGGCGCGTCGGAACGCAGCAGCCATTTGGGGAGTTTCGGTAGGACCGAAGGGCTTGCCCAGGGTTCTCCATGGCTATAGCTTAATTGGCCGCCATTAGCGTAGCTGGTTTCGGCGGCGCTGGATGCCTGACGATCGAGAACGGTGACATCGAACCCGCGCTTGCCGAGCTCATAGGCGGCCGTTACGCCGAGCACGCCGGAACCGAGAATAATTATCTTCATATTTTATAAATGGTTATGTAATTGGTCCGCCAGCATGGTCCACGCCGCATGACAGCATTAATTACCGCATGGGGTTTTGTCCAGGAATTTTGCATTTACCTCTTCCATTGCCACAAAACTGCAATAATTCTGTGCTATCATCGTGGGAGTGAGAAGTATTATTCACGATTTTTTAATGACATCCGTCGTAAAAATAGTCAGCGTTAGGGAAATCAGCCATGTCCAGCGGCCGCCTGCAATCCGATCCTTTGTTCCAGGGGCTGACGCGCCCGACCATGATCTTAGGCGTCAGCTACATGTATTTCGTGATTAATGCCGTAGTCAGCCTGATCTGTTTCATCAACATGCAGAGTTTTATCATGCTGCTGGTCGTCGCGCCTTCCGTGCATCTGGTCGGTTATTTGATCTGCCTTAAGGAACCGCGCGCCATCGAGCTATTCATCATCAAGATGAACAAAGGGTATAAATGCATCAACCGGGGCTATCATGGCTATACGAATTCGTATGATCCCTATTAATGGCGTCATTCGCTATTCGTCGCTCGCCGCCCGGAAGTTTTTTCTAGCGGCGACTAACGAGCGATTAACGACGGATATATTATGAGCCTCAAATCCCTCCAGCGCCGCAAAACCCAGAAGGCTGCTTATTCCAGGCTGGAAGTGCCTGCCGCGTCGTTTATTCCCTATCAGTATCACTGGGACAGGGAGACGATCATCACCAAGAAAAAAGAGTTCCTGCAGATTATCCGGCTGGACGGGTTTTCATTCGAGACGGCAGACGACGAAGACGTGGACATGAAAAAGATGGTGCGCAATTCGCTGCTCAAAAGCATGGCCGATGGCACGTTTGCGGTATGGTTTCATACCATCCGCCGCCGCCAGAGCGCCTATCCGGGGGGCAAGCAGCCGCCGGGCTTTGCCACATACGTCGATAAGCAATGGCATGAGAAGCATCATTCCAAGGATTCCTATATCAATGAAATCTATATCACCGTGGTGCGTAAGCCCGATACCAAGGGCGCGGCCAAGGTGCATCATCTGCTGAAAAAAGCCACCGAAGTCGGCAGCAAGACGGCGCAAGTCGACGCGATGCGCGAAGTCCATAAGGAATTGGCCGAAGCGGTGCAGCGTCTGTGCGCGACGCTTAAGGATTATGGCGCGCGCCTGCTGACTACCTATGAGAATGAGCATGGCGTATTCTCCGAGCCGCTGGAATTCCTGGCGCGGCTGGTGAATTGCGGCTTCTCGCGGCCTATACGTTTTACCGCCACTAACATCGCCAACCATCTGCCGATGTACCGGCTCTATTTCGGCGACCGCGCCATCGAAGTGTCCGGCGCGCCGAAGAAGCGCTTCGCCGGGCTGGTCAGCATCAAGGAATATGCCCCGGCGACGGCGGCGGGATTGCTGGACGGGTTTTTGCAATTGCCGTTCGAATTCATCATCGCGCAATCCTTTATCTTCCAGAACCGTAGCATCAACATCAATCAGATGCAGATCCGCCAGCGGCGCATGATGGCCGCCGAGGACGCGGCGATTTCGCAGATCGCCGAAATCAGCGATGCGCTGGACATGGCGATGAGCGGCCATGTAGCGTTCGGCGAGCATCAGATGACTGTGATGTGCTATGAGGAAACGCTGCCGGAATTGGAAAAAGTATTGTCATTGGCGGTGGCCGAATTGGTGAATATCGGCATCAACCCGGTGCGCGAAAAATTCGTGATGGAGCCGACCTTCTGGGCGCAGCTCCCCGGCAATTTCGAATATGTGGCGCGCAAATCGAAGATCAGCACCATGAACGTCTCCGGCTTCGCCTCGCTGCATAATTACCCGACCGGGCGCATCGACGGCAACCATTGGGGCGACGCGGTGACAGTGTTCGATACCTCCTCCGGCACGCCGTATTTCTTCAATTTCCATGTGCGCGATGTCGGCCATAGCACCATCATCGGACCGACCGGAGCGGGTAAAACGGTGCTCCTGAATTTTCTGTGCACGCAGGCGCAAAAATTCAACTCCCGCATTTTCTTCTTCGACAAGGATCGCGGTGCAGAGATTTTCGTGCGCGCCATCGGCGGGAAATACACGGTGATCGAACCGGGGAAGAAATGCAATTTCAACCCGCTGCAATTGCCCGATACGCCGGAAAACCGGACGTTCCTCGGCGAATGGCTGCATACGCTGGTCACGGTGCATGACGAGCCGTTCAACGCCGACGATATGGAGCGCCTCAACGAAGCGGTGGCGGGCAATTACAAGCTGGAGCGCAAAGACCGTATTCTGCGCAATATCGCGCCATTCCTGGGCATTGAGGGACCGGGAACGATCGCTACGCGCCTTAAGATGTGGCATAGCGGCGGCCCGTATTCCGGGCTATTCGACAACGAAACCGATATCGTCGATTTCAGCACCGGTAATTCCTTCGGCTTCGAGATGGGCGAGGTGCTGAAAGAACGCGTCAGCCTGGAGCCGACCCTGCTTTACCTGTTCCACCGCATCAACCTGGCGCTCGACGGCACGCCGACCATCATCGTGCTCGACGAAGCCTGGGCGCTGATCGATAATAAGATATTCGCAGGCCGCATCCGCGATTGGCTGAAAACGCTGCGCAAGCTCAACGGCATGGTGGTGTTCGCGACGCAGAGCGTCGAAGATGCGACCAATAGCGCTATCAGCGAAACATTGATCCAGCAGACGGCGACGCAGATTTTCCTGCCCAACCCGAAAGCGACCGATGCTTATAAAAAAGCCTTCATGATCAGCGACCGCGAGTTTAACCTGCTCAAGACGACCGATCCGGGGAGCCGTTATTTCCTGGTGAAGCAGGGGAAAGACGTGGTGGTGGCCAGGATCGACCTATCGGGGATGGACGACGTAATCAACGTCTTGTCGGCGCGCGCCGAGACGGTGAGTCTGCTCGACGAAGTGCGTGCGCAGTATGGCGACGAACCGGAAAACTGGATGGCGCCTTTTCAGGAACGCGTGAAAGCGGAAAGAGAAAAATTTGCGGCTAAAGACCCTAAAAAATAATAATTCATCCTGGAATCCACGCCGGATGTGGCTATGGAGGGTAATGCTGTGCCTTGCGCTGTTTACGGCATTGCCCATTGAGCGTGCCGAGGCATACGACTTCAAGTGGCCTCGATCCGTTGTTACCGATCCTTCGACCGGCGGTTTTTTAGTATGCCCGGGACCGGGGCTGGCGCGGCGCATCGTTCCCTGCATCAAGGAAACCGTCCTGTTTGCGGTTAACACCTATCTCATACCCTTCACCGCGCATCTAGGCGACATCATTGCCGGTTGCTGCACGCTGGCGATCGTTATCTGGGGCGTAACGCTGGCGATGGGCAAGCAGTCCGCGCCCGTTCGCGATATGTTGACATTGGCGATCAAGGTCGGCGCGGTGATTCTGTATACCGCCAATATTAACATATGGTTTCCGTTGGTGCTCGACTCGATGGATTCCCTCATGGGTATCGTTACCGGCTATGTCAATGTTTCAAGCGTGCTGGACTGTCCGCTCAATAACGACCCGCCTACGCTGGCGATATGGGACACGGTGGATTGCATGATCAATGGCTTGACCGGTAATATTCTGTCTAATTACACGTTAAAATCCGGCATTCTCGGGTTTTTAACCGCCTGTATTTTTTCGACCAGCCCGATCGGGTTGTTTATCGCCCTGGTGGGATTTGTCCTTATTATTATGATATTGCTCGTCATTTTTCGCGCCATTTCCATCTATGTCGGCTGTTATATCGGCATAGCGATGTTAATGGTTATTTCGATATTTCCCGTGTTGACCATTCCATTTCCTCCTCTCAAGGGGTATTTTGACAAATGGTTTCGGCTGGTATTGCATTATGGGGTCGTGCAGCTTTGTTCCCTGTTTCTTTTCCTGGCTATGCTGGAAGCCGGCTTTGAAACCGTGGTTTACACAGGTCCTTATTCGCTGGTCCATGCGATTGCCGGCAATGCGCCAGGCACTCCGTACAATCCCGATTTCGATATCGGTGATTGGCTGGATCAAGGCGCTTACGGCGATAAATCCATTTTAGGCGAAGCGGTCGGCATCGATCCCGGTGCGGTCGCCCGCGATCAGAAATTGTCTCAGACAGGAGGAGTGGCGGAAGATGCCGGAGCCATGGGTGTACTGCCAGAGCAGTTGGGCGCGGTGGCGCAGGATTGGGCGACTGATTTAAATAACAACGGCATTTATGATTTCTTGGGGATAGGGGATGCGAACGACCTGCGCTTCTTCCGGGCGGATTTGCACGTGGACGGCGTAGACTGGGATTGGCTGGCGAACAAAGCCGGAGCGCCGGACACGCAAACCTATTTGACTAATCTATGCATTTCGGCGCTGCTGGCCGCCATCACCGCCTATGTTTACTTGCTTCTGCTCGGTCATATGCCCGGCATCGGCGGCGGCGTGGGGGAAAAACCGATTGGCTTGCCGACGTTGGGCGGTAATAATTTTGCTTCCAAGCTTCAGGGAGCGATAATCAAGGGCGCCAGTGGGGGCAGCGCATGAAAACCCTCTCGCGCAGTAAACAATACTTGCTCGTTATCGCCGCCGCGGTGGCAAGCATGCTATGGATAGCGACGCCCGCGCCTGCTTATGCGCAGGCGCCACAATTGAACCTGAACCTTGAGAAATGCGCCAATGATTATAATGATGAGGATTTCACGGTTAAAATCGTCAGCTGCATTCAGAATTCCATTCAGGACATCACCATCAATATGCTCTCCATGCTCTCCCAGTACATGGCGCCGGTAGTAGGAGCGGCACTGACGCTGGCGATCTGCATTTTCGGCGCGCGCATCCTGGTGGGGAACGAGCGTGAGTTGCTGCCGCAAGCCACCGGATTTATTTTGCGCGCGGTCATTGTTTTGATGTTCAGCGCCAATCTCGGCGGTTTTGCATCCAGTCTTTTCGCTATAGAAGGGGAGCTGATTTCCCTTACCGGTCCTTCTCCTTTCGCTGCAACCGATCAAATACTCGGCGATTTATTGGGCTTCAGCAAAGATTACTCCAGCATATCGCAAGGCATACTCGGGCTGGTGGGCGCGGCGCTCCCGGCGGCGCTGGGCTCGAACATGATAGCCTCCACGCTGTTCATACCGGGCATTGCCGCCATATTCGGCTTGTTGAAATTCGTAATGACCATGGTGGGTACCTATCTTAAAGCCATCATGGGGATCGGCTTCATGACGCTGGTATGGACAATCCTCGCTCCGTCGGCCTTTTTTCACTATGGTGAGCGTTATGTTAAAAAAACCATCGATATCACGCTCGGCATCATGATATTGCCGCCAATGCTGTTTATATTGACCGGCATGGGACTCCAGATGGTACAAGCTCAAACCGGGCAGATTTTCACCGATCTGGGCGTGGACAAAAACAATCATGATATGCATTCATTCGAAAAAATGAATATGCCCGTCTATGCCTGGCTGATGCCGACCGATCCCAATATGACCCTTCAGGAACAAGGCGTTGAAGCGGGAGCGGGTGATCCGAAAATAATGGGGGCGATCAATAACGCCCCGGCGTCATTCAATCCGTTCCTGTCGCGCGCCATGAATAATGACGTTAACGTGCCGGGAATTGATTTCGGGGATAATAATCCAGGCATGACGACGTTGTTGATGCGGGATTTTGCGGCATTAGGAGCAATCGTTATGCTTTTAAATGCCGCCGTCACCAGCCTGCTTCCGCAAGTGGTCGGCAGTATCGCCGGCGTCGTAAGCGGTCTCGGCGTCCATTCTTCGCCGCCTTTGCAAGAGCAGGCGCGCGCAGCAATGAGTAATATAAAAACCGGGTTCAGTGCGATAATGGGAGGTGGCGCCGGAGGGGAGCTTGGCGCTGCGGCAACGGGCAGGCGCGGTAGAAAAATCGGCGGCGTCGCCGGCGGTATTTTGGGCGCGCTCAAAGGCGGATGAGATAAACAGAGCGGATGGAACAGTATTGTTATGACAAAATACGGTCTATATAAGAAGCAAAGGGCAGATAAGGGCTTTATGGCCATGCTGCTTTTGCTGGCGGTATGCATCGCCTTATGCGTAATGCCGCATCCCGCCTATGCGACTCTTGCCATGCCCGATGGGACCTGCACCACCGATAAGCAATTCGATATCGGAGCCGATTCCGGCCCCGGACTTATTTCCAGCATAGTGATCCAGGTTCAGCTCATTCTCAATCAAGTAAGCCAAACGGTTTTTCAGAGGATTGCCGGCTCGCAGGGATTTACGAACGCCGTATCGGCGGCCGTAACGCTCTATATTGCGATATACGGCATCCTCTTCACCTTCGGCATGGTGCAGATTACCTTGTATGATTTCGCGGTGCGCCTGATAAAGATAGGGATCATGGCGCTGCTCCTGTCGCCGGATGCCTGGTCGTGGTTCAGCACCATTTTTATTACGTTCTTTCAGTATGGCACTGCCGATATCCTCAACCAGATCGTGCAAGTCCCGGTAGGGAATCTGGGTGGCGGGCAAGGACCGTTCACAGCGCTGGACAATGTCGTCGCTTACGCCGTTTCGGCCAAGATGGCGGTGACGCTCATGGCCATTTTTTTCACCGGACCGTATGGCCTGCCGATCGGGTTGCTGATATTGATGGGGCTGGGTTCCGTCGCCAAATCAGTGATGGAGGTCATGTGGATCATTCTCATGGCGATGATTTTACAGGCGCTGCTATGGGCGGTGGCGCCGCCCTTTATCGCCTGCATCATGTTCAGCCGCACCCGCCATTTATTCGATGGCTGGCTGAACCAGGCGGTCTATAGTTTTCTAGTGCAGGTCTTTACGGTGATTGCCATTGCCCTTCCCGTGGGATTATGCTGGTTTTGCCTTCAGAATCTGCTGGTCACCCCGGTATGCTGGACCGAATGGTCGGAGAGCCTGCGCGGCACTCCTTCCGCCATGCATTACTGGCGGTTTGAAAAAGCGTTTGGCGGTTCGCTCGAGCCGTTTTCGGGCGGATGGACGTTCGCCGATAATTCGCCCATCGGCCTTACGGGTGTTCTTACCTTATATTTCGCCGCTCACTTTACGGGCGATATCGTTAATTTTGCCGTGCAAGCCGCCCAGGATATTGCGGCGGTGGTCACAGATTTGCGCGTGGGCGGCGAATCGATGATGGGCATGCTGGGCAGCGAAGGACGGCAAAGCATGGCGGCAAATTCCGCGCAACGCATCGAGATGATGCGCGATGCCGCCAGGCAGCGGGCGGCGGCGGCCATCAATATGGCCGGCAACGCCGCCCCCGGTGTTGGCGTCCGCTCCGGTGGCGGCGGTATCGGAGCGCCCGGTGGTGTCGGCACCAGCATGGCGGCCAATAACGTCGGGGATGCCGCTGCACGGGCTATCGTTATGACCGGGTCGCGCTCAGGTGGTTTGGCGTAATCCTTCAAGAATTAATAAACTCATAAGGCTGTGTCCTCCCTACATCCGCAACTACGCCGCCAGCGCGGGGTATTTCTTCCATATTAACTGGCAAGCTTTCTCGAACACCTGGCTGGCGTCAAGGGCGGAGCTATCGATCACGTAAGCGTCTTGTGAAGGCTTGAGCGGCGCGATGGCGCGTTTTTCGTCGCGCTCGTCGCGTTCGCGCAGATCGTTCAGCACCGATTCGAAGATGACTTCGATGCCCTGTCCCTGCAACTCCTTGTGGCGGCGCTTGGCGCGGGCGTAAAGCGTGGCGGTGACGAAGAATTTAAAATCGGCCTCCGGGCAGACCACCGTGCCGATATCGCGCCCGTCGAGCACAGCGCCTTGGCCGGAGCGGGCGAAATGGCGCTGGAAATCGAGTAAGGCGGAGCGCACTTCCGGGAAAGCTGAGACGATGGAGGCCGCCTGGCCGATGCGCTCCTGGCGCAGGCGGGGATTGGCTAGGTCGTCGGCGTCGATGGTTTTGGCGGCTTGCAGCGCGGCGGCACGGTCATGCGGGTCTTTGCCGGCATAGACGATTTTCATGCCCACGGCGCGGTAGAGACTGCCGGTATCGAGGTAATCGAGGCGGAAATGCTCGGCCAGCCGGCGGGCGAGGGTGCCTTTGCCCGATGCGGCGGGACCGTCGATGGCGATGACCAACGGCACATGGCCGCCGGTCAGCGGCACAGGGGAGGGGGAAACGATCTGTGCGCCCAGCTGGTTGAACAGGCCGGAAAATTCAGGAAAACTGGTTTGAATGGCAGAAGCATCGTCCACGGTAACAGGCTGCTGGCTGACCATGCCTAGGACGAGGAAGGCCATGGCGATGCGGTGGTCGTAATGCGTGGCGATGGTGGCGCCGCCTTTGGGCGCGCCCGCGCACCCGCGCACTCGCAGGCTGTCACCTTCCGCCTTGGCATGCACGCCGCAGGCGGTGAGCGACTCAACGATGGCCGCCAGACGGTCGCTTTCCTTAACGCGCAATTCGCCCAGGCCGTGCATAATGGTTTCGCCTTCGGCGCAAGCGGCGGCGACCGCCAATATGGGATATTCATCGATCATCGAGGGCGCGCGGTCCGCCGGAACGGTAATGCCGCGCAGATGGCTGCTGACCACCACGATATCGGCAACGCGCTCGCCGGCCACCTCACGTTCATTGCGCCATTCGATGTTCGCGCCCATTTCCTGCAAGCTGGTGAACAGGCCGGTGCGCAGCGGATTGACGCAGACATGGCGGATATACAAACTTGAATTCGGGCAGAGGAGGGCGGCGACGATCAGGAACGCGGCGGATGACGGATCGCCCGGCACGTTGATCTCGCGCTCTGCGGGCGCAGAGCTTTGTTGCCCTTGCAGGGATACCGCCCATGCGCCGTCTTGCTGTAATTCGCTCTGGACGCGGTAGCCTAAATAATTGAGCATGTTTTCGGTATGGTCGCGCGTGCGCTGCGGCTCGATGACGCTGGTGCGCCCCGGCGTGTTCAGCCCGGCCAAAAGAATAGCCGATTTGACCTGTGCCGAGGCGACCGGCAGACGGTAAGTAATCGGCAGGGGATGCGGCGTGCCGATCAGCGCCAGAGGCAGTTTATTGCCGCGCCGCGCCGCGAATTGCGCACCCATTTGAGCCAGCGGTTCCATGACGCGCGCCATGGGGCGGGAGCGCAGGCTGTGGTCGCCGGTAAAAAACGTGGTGAAGGGGTAGGGGGTGACCAATCCCATCAAGAGGCGCGCGCTCGTCCCGGAATTGCCCAAATCGAGCAGCTGGTCGCTCTCGCTTAATCCTCCGATGCCGACGCCGCGCACTTCCCAATGCCGTTTGCCGATTTGCTTTATCTCCACGCCGAGCGCCTGCAGCGCCCTGGCGCTGTTCAATACGTCTTCGCCTTCGAGCAGGCCGTGAATATGCGTCACGCCGAGCGCCTGCGAAGATAGCATCAGGGCGCGGTGCGAAATGGATTTATCGCCCGGCACCGCGACATCGCCCTTGAGTCCCCGGACGCCGCTGGAACGCAAAGGATAAAGGGGAGAATTATGGCTTATTGTCATCTTCCTGCTGCAGGCAATACCATGCCGTTTTCTTTTTAGTGGCGAAATCCGAACAGAGCGCTCCTTTTAATAATACAAAGAGCGTAAAGGCGATGATAGCGGGAAAAATGACCAATGCAAATAACGCCATGGTTCCTGTCGCCATATTACCACGGACATATAAATATAATTGACGCATGCTGCCGTCGCTTTCCCCGCTTTTTTTCATACGCGCCGGGTAATTCCTCTTCGCCAGCGCGGGACCGCTGGAAAAACTATTCTGCGAGGATGACCCTGTTTTCTTCACCGGCTTTTTAGCGGGCTGGCGGACGGCGGCGGACGGCATAACGGCAGATTGCGCGGCACTTATAGGCGTCTGCGCTTCTATCTGGACGACGATCTGCTTGCCGTTAGACTCGTTGCCGGTGAAGGCGATCTGATGGACGGAACCGGCCAACGCCGGGCTGGCGTTCAGCGCATCGATATTTTCCTTGATACGCTTGAGCGATGGCGCATATGCCAGCGCTGCGGCTAATTTACGCTGCGTATCCGGCGTATCGTCAGGCCGCGCAATATACAGCGTCGAGCCATCGTCTTTTTGATAGGTTTTGACCTCGAACCCATGCGCCGCCAATAATTCGCAAGCGAGCCTGGCCTCGGCATGGTCTTCGATGACAAAGACATATTGAAAGCTGTTGCTGACCTGCAGCGTGGCCTTCGAACATAATTGCGCCAGTATGCTGTCAAAAGGCGTGGTATCTGGGCTATCGGTCATGGGTGTACATTATCGTATAATATATATTATGGAAAAAATACTAAAGATGATAGCCATTTTCTCTGTTTTTGGGTAAATCCGGCGATGGTTTGATCAAGTGCTCTAGTTGTAGACGCTGTGCATTTGGCAAAGCTTTTGCCTCCGTTTTCCATTTTTCTTTACGGGCGGCAATCATCATTTTTTCCTGAACAAGTTTTCCAACCTCAATATCTGTGTCTGCCATAGCTTCGCCACGAGCCGCAGCTTCTAACGCTCGCCTAAGCTCTCTTTGTTGATGATCCGTCAAAGCTTTTATGCCCGCCTGCCATGCTAGTTCATTACTAGCAAGATTATTATATTCTTCTAATAATGCTGCGATCTTTGGATTTTGCGATTCATTCCCCATATTCATCCTTTAAGTAATATCTTGCACTATTATCGCGGTAACAACGCCTCGATCTTTCCGATGAGCTTTCCCGAATCCGGCGCGGTTGTCGAGTCGAAATAATCGACCAGATTGCCATTCGCATCGATCAAATATTTATGGAAATTCCATTTAGGTGCGGAACTGAAGCCCAATACCTCATGCGCCCATTGATAAAATGGATGCGCCTCCTTGCCGGATACCACTTGCTTGGCCGTCATGGCAAATGTCACTCCGTAATTCAGCTCGCAGAAATGCTTGATTTCCTGCGCCGAACCCGGCT
>Ga0206948_1124_pt1 | contig 18899 bp, 12 predicted proteins | sample Alteio_BWOrgHeat_FD_153236 | JGI IMG/M metagenome (GOLD analysis project Ga0206948, IMG submission 153236) | Enriched cells from forest soil in Barre Woods Harvard Forest LTER site, Petersham, Massachusetts, United States -... | ecosystem: Environmental > Terrestrial > Soil > Temperate forest > O... | reverse complement strand
GGTTCCAGACGGACATAAGGAGACTATGTTGCAAAATCCCCTTCCTAGCAAGCAAGAAACAGCCGGCAACCCGACCCTGAAAGACAGCTTTTTCAGAAGCTTTGCCCGCACGGTCAAGACCTATAAACTGGGGGACCTGCTGGTTGGCAGCGGCATCATATCGCCCGAACAGCTGAATGCAGCCCTGGCCGAACAGACCCGGACAGGCGCCCAGCTGGGGACCATCCTGATCCATCGGCAAACCCTGACCGCCGTCCAGCTGTACCGCACGCTGGCCGAACAATGGTGCCTGAAAGTCGCCACCGCTGGCGTAGCCGTGATGGTGCAGACGATGGTACCCTCCCCCGCGCAGGCGGATGAAGCCGAAGGCAACGGCAACGCAGTCGCCCAGTTTACGCTCGCTGCCGGGACAACCCGTTCCATGGTCCGTCAATACCCGGATTTGTTCGGCACGCACGAAACCCGCTCCGATGACGTCAGCGCCTTCCGCAAGTGGCTGGTCATGATCGACCGTTTTGAATCACCGCTGCACTCCAGCGCGCCTGCCTCTGCCGGTGTCGTGGCATGGCGGAACGAGATCAACAGCCTGAAAGGTCTGGCCCGCGGCGAGCAGATCAAACGCGTCAACGACTTCCTCAACCAGGTGGACTATGTCGATGACCGGACCGAATACGGCGAAGCCGGCTACTGGGGCGCGACGCCCGACCGGTTCTTCAGCGGCGGCGGCGACTGCAAGGACTACGCGATCGCCAAATACGCCTCCTTACGCGCGCTCGGCTTTACGAACGACCAGCTGCGCGTGGCTGTCGTGCAGGACACCGTCAAAAACCTCGCCCATGCCATCCTGATTATCTACGCGGATGACGGCGGCTATGTGCTGGACAACCAGGACAAAAAAATCGAACCCATCGAAGCTGTGAACCGTTACCAGCCGTATTTCTCGATCAACACCAGCAGCTGGTGGCTGCATAGGGCTTAGTCCCTACGGCGGCGACGGGGTGCTAAACCCCGGATCGGCCGGGACGAAGAGGTCGTCGAAGTTGATTTTGTCCCAGTCGAACGAGACATGGCTGCCCTGCTGCGGCATGGCGGCGGAGAGCACGTCGTTCGAAGCATAAGAGAAAGCCAGCGTGATCGCGAACAGAATGACCGAGACCCAAAGCGTGTCCTTGGACGTCCAGACGTTGATCTGGTGTCTCTTTTTTGTCTTGTCCGCCGCGTGGAACTCCCAGAGGCAGTCCTCCAGCTTCCAGAAGCCTATCAGCAGCACCACAACGATCAGCAACGCCAGGGTCTGCCACGGCACATCCATGAAAAAATCCGGCACATGCCCGACTGTCAAATAGCCGACCCAGGGCGCGGCCAGCCAGAGGATTAGCAGCATGACCAGCATGATGCTGAGGTTGGCCCAGAACGACAGGTGCACCTGCTCAGGCGTGATTTCTGCCTGCCGCCGGCCATGCGCGAAACTGCGGTAGAAATTGAACAGCAGCAAACTGCACAGCACCAAAACCACCAGCCCCGCGCCCTGCACCGTTTTGAAAAATCCCGTGTCGTGGCACTTGTCAAAGGTGCACATCACGTATTCGCGCAGCAGGTAAATATCCACCGTGCACATTTTCAGCAGGGCGAGAAACATCAGCAGGAAGGAAAACTGCCGCAAGCCCGCCCGCGACTGGCGGAGACCGCGCTTTAAAACAAACAGTGAAAACAGGAGAGCAAGCGGCCCCGCTGCAAAGAAGAACCCCTTTGCAAACGGTATACAATAAAACCAGCACATCATCAGCATGAAAGGCCCCCGCTTCTGGGGATTATCCCACTAAACCGGCAAAAAGAGAACGGGAATAATGCAGCCAAATGCCATGCGTCCACGGGCCTAATAAAAATTAAACATGGGCGCTTCATGCTTTTCCGGTTCGGACGGAGCGGAACCGGCTTTTCCGGCCACCTGGGACTGTTTCAGTATTATAATACTGATACGGCGGTTGCGGGCGGCGGCGGGGTTCTGTGCATCCAGCGGTTCACGGTCGGCCTTGCCCTGGACCTCTTCTATCTTTGCTTCATCATAGCCGGAATCCAGTATTATGCGACGGCAGACATTGGCGCGGTCGGAAGAAAGCTCCCAATTGGTATAGGTTGCGTTCTTGCCATACCGGGTCGAGTCCGTATGCCCGCGAATGGCTATTTTATTAGGCAGCCCTTTGATGGCATCGGTAATCGTACTGATCATTTTGACGGTCTCCGGCAGCGGCGTGGTGCTGCCTAGCGGAAACATCTGCTTTCCCTCCTGATCGACGATCTGGACGCGCAACCCCTCCGGCGTCATGTCGATTATCAGGTTGGGCATCAGGCTTTTCAGTTCAGGCTGGGCCTCGATCGACCGGTAAATATTTTCAGCCGTCCCCTTTAAAGATTTTTCATCCTGCTTTTGTAGGACTGCCTGCTTGTCTGCTGCCTGTTTGTCGAGGGCTGTGTCCTGTTTCTGGTTATTTTTCTTGGGGTCATCGCTCGAAGCGAACACTTCAAGCGTGCTCTTGTCGCGGTCATCATCGCTCCTGTCGCCGTCAGGCGAAATAACCGTCCCGTTCAGGATACCTCCGGAGCCGTTCGCGTCTTGCGAGATGCGTATGTCTGTAGGAGAGAAATAATCGGCAATATACTTCTTCTGCACATCCGTCATAACGCTCAGCAGCCAGAGCATCAGGAAGAAGGCCATCATTGCCGTCATCAAATCGGCGTAGGCCACTTTCCAGGTACTGCTTCCGTGGCCACCACCTGTCTTTTTGACTCGCTTGATAATGACGATAGGCTGTTGCCTATCGTCATCACCCCTTTTTCTTTTTGATGTTGCGTCCCACATCACCACACCATAATAAAAACCCGATTCCTAATATTATCCCTATTAAGCTAAAGCCTCTTTAATAAATGATCAAACTTGAGATAAACTAAAAATAGTTATTGTCATAGCCTTAATATTTTTAAAGTTATTGTTTTAATTTTATATATTGTTCCCAATTTATTAGTAAAAAGAGCCTAAAATGTAAGAACGCGCCCTGCATCTTTCCTTCCAAGGTGCGCGATGAGAACGCCTTTACTTTCTGCCGCCGGACGTCCATTCTGATACAGGGTAAATATTTTATGATTGCCATAAAAGAAAAGCCGCAAAAGCAGATTCTCAAGGCCGAGATCATCGGCTATGACAGCGGCTGGGGATGCCGCGACTATCTCTGCGAAGACGGCCCGGCGACTGTTCCTGCAGACCACGTTCTTCACAAGCTGCGCTATCTCGGCGTCGAGGCCAAATGGCGCGGGCCGCTTGGTTTGAAATTTCTTGGCAACCATAAGCTTCTCAACACCAAGGAAAAAACCCTGCCCCTCGTTACCGAGGGATTAAAGAGATTATTTAATCATGTCAAACATGCAGTTGAAAATAATTGTATCCCTGTCGTCATTGGCGGCGATCATGCGTCGGCTATCGGCACCTGGTCAGGCGTCGTCTCCGCCCTCCATGCCGAGCAGAAATTCGGGCTGATCTGGCTAGATGCGCACCTTGATGCGCACACCAATGAAACCTCCAAGCACGGCAAATGGGGCGGCTGGTGGCATGGCCAACCTGTGAGCGCGCTTACGGGCGAAGGCATTCCGCAGTTGACGGAGATCGGCGGCGTAAAGCCAAAAATTTCCCCGAAGCACATCAGCATGATCGGCATCCATAGCTTCGAGCCAGAAGAAGATGCCTTTGTCAAAACGCACGGCATCAGGGTCTACTCTCTTGATGAAGTCACCCAGCGCGGCTTCAAGGCCGTCTATGCCGAGGCCCTGCAGCGGGCGACGGAAGGGACAGCCGGTTTCGGCCTGACGATTGATCTCGACGGCTTCGATGCAGAGTCAGCGCCCGGCGTAGGCACACCGGAAACCACAGGCATGAGCCCTGCGGAAGTTTTACCTATTATACGGTCCGTGGCGCGCCACCCCCTGTTCAAGGCGCTGGAAATCGCGGAATTCAACCCTCATAAGGACAAAAACAACAAAACGCGCGACCTGATCGGCAAAATCATCGAGAGCGCATTTGCCAACACGGCAACGGGGGCCAACTCTTGATCAGAATATTGATGACAAAGGCAAGCTGGGTCATACTGTTAGTTAAGGCTGGGGAACGGGCGGAGAAGCATGTTTAAGGTTATCGGCAATATTGGGGTTATTATTTGTATCTTCGGCGGGTATGTCCTCGACGAGGGGCACCTGGCCGTTCTCTGGCAGCCCTTTGAAGTCGTTATGATTCTTGGTTCTGCCTGCATGGCCTACATGGTCGCCAATTCCAAGCATACCGTCAAACAGACCTTTACCGACATCAAGATGATTTACAAGCCGGACAAATACGGCAAAGCGGAGTACATCGAGCTTCTCGGTATGCTGTTCGCCGTATTCAAAACGGCCCGCCAGAAAGGCTGGCTGGCGCTGGAGCGTCATATTGAAGAACCGCACGAGAGCGACCTCTTTAAAAAGTTTCCCAGCTTCTACGAAAATCATCACGCCGTCACGTTCCTCTGCGACTACCTGCGGCTGATCTCGCTCGGCGCCGAAAAACCGCATGAAGTCGAAGCCCTGATGGATCAGGAAATCGAGACGCAAACAATAGAAAGAGGCCATACGGCGCATGCCGTGCAGGGGATGGCCGACGGCATGCCCGCGCTCGGGATCGTCGCCGCCGTCCTTGGCGTCATTCACACCATGGGCTCCATCACCGAGCCCCCCGCCGTCCTCGGCCACCTGATCGGCGGCGCGCTTTGCGGCACATTCATGGGGGTCTTCATGGCCTACGGTTTCGTCGCCCCGACGGCCAGCGCCATCCAGGACCGCGCCGATACCGAGATAAAATACTATCTCTGCATGAAAACCAGCATTCTCGCCTTCCTGCAGGGCGCCGCACCGCAGGTGGCGATCGAGTTCGGGCGCAAGATCCTCATCCACGACGTACAACCCACCTTCCTCGAGGTTGAAGAGGCGACGCAGAACGTAACGGTGGCGGCTTAAAGACCTTGGCAGAAAAAGAAAAAAAGGGCGGTGATGACAAACAACAAATCATCATCAAGCGCGTCAAGAAAGTGGCCGGCGGCCACCACGGCGGCGCCTGGAAAGTGGCCTACGCCGACTTCGTGACCGCCATGATGGCCTTCTTCCTGCTGCTCTGGCTGCTCAGCGTCACGACCAACACGCAGAAGGAAAAGATCGCGGAGTATTTCTCGCCAACCGACCCGCGCATCGCGCAGGACCAAAGCGGCTCGGGCGGCATACTGGGCGGCACAACCCTTGCCCCGCAAGGCGCCAAGACCGATGACACCGTCCGCAATCCCAATGCCTCTGACTCCGAAGAGGAGGAAAAAAATAACCAGAAACAGGATGCGGCGCTGGACAAGCAGGATGAAAAATCTTTCAAGGACGCTGCGGAAAACATCAAGCAGTCGATCGAAGCCGTGCCCGAGCTCAAGGAATATCTGCCGAACCTGCTGATCGACATGACACCGGAGGGCCTGCGCATCCAGATCATCGACACGGCCAACAAGCCGATGTTCGAGACCGGCAGCGCCAGGCCGCTGCCGCAGACCGTTAAGCTGATCAGCATGATTACCGGCGTCATCAAGGACCTGCCCAACAAAATATCCATCCGCGGGCATACGGACTCCGCCTCATACGGCAAGGACGCCGCCTATACCAACTGGGAACTCTCCGCCGACCGCTCCAACGCCAGCCGCCGCGTGATGCTGGCCTCCGGCTATGACATCACAAAAATTGAAAACGTGCAGGGCAAAGCCGACCGCGAGCCGCTCGACATCAAAGACCCCGCCTCCGCCCGCAACCGCCGCATCAGCCTTATCATCCTGAAACAATCGCTAGTCGCCGCCAACAAGCGTACAGAAGAAAACTTCAAAAAACCCGCCCCGGCAACGCCCGCCGCGCCCGAGCCAAAAAAGCATGAACAGGGCGTGATTGATTTCCCGTGATGGCTGCAAAACTTGCTGCAAAAGCGAAAATCTCCAGCTTCAAATAAAAACGAGACCCCCGTTTTCACAGGGATCTCGTTTTTAAAGATAAGAGTTTAGAGAGGAACGCCAGCTATTAACCGGCAGCTCCTACTCGGCCTTTTTCCTTACGACCACCACGTGTGTCCGTCTTGGGGGCTTCGATCGCCGTTACGACGTTCTCACCCTCAACAGCAGCAGGTGGGTTCTTGGCGACGTTCGCCGCCAGAGCCGCTGCATCGCGTTCAGCCGCGAAGCGTTTCAGCCTGTGGACGAAAGCACCCGTACCCGCCGGTATCAGACGACCGACGATGACGTTTTCCTTCAGACCGATCAGCCTGTCGATTTTGCCGTTGATTGCCGCTTCGGTCAGAACCCGGGTTGTTTCCTGGAACGACGCCGCGGAGATGAACGAGCGGGTCTGCAGCGACGCCTTGGTGATACCCTGTAGGATCGGCGCGCCCTTGGCGGGACGTTTGCCTTCCGCCAGCGCACGCGTGTTCACTTCCAGAAGCTCTTCACGGTCGGACTGCTCGCCGTTGACGAAGGTGGTGTCGCCGGCATCAGTGATTTCGACCTTTTGCAGCATCTGGCGGATGATCACTTCAATGTGCTTGTCGTTGATCTTCACACCCTGCAGGCGGTAGACATCCTGGATTTCGTTATTCAGGTAGTCGGACAGAGCCTCTACCCCCATAACGGACAGGATATCGTGCGGAACCATCGAGCCGTCGAGAAGCTGGTCGCCCTTGCGGACGTAGTCGCCCTCGTTGACGGCGACGTGCTTGCCCTTCGGAATGAGATATTCCCTCGGCTCGCCCTTGCCATCGGTCGGCTTGACGATAATGCGGCGCTTGGACTTGTAATCCTTGCCGAACTCGACCTGACCGTTGATTTCCGAGATGATCGCGAAGTCTTTTGGACGGCGCGCTTCAAACAACTCGGCGACACGCGGCAGACCACCGGTGATGTCGCGGGTCTTCGAGGTTTCGCGCGGGATACGGGCGATGATGTCACCCGCCTTCACATGCGCGCTGTTCTCGACGTTCAGCAGGGCGCCGACAGGCATGTAGTAGTTCGCCTCGAGGCCGTTCGGCAGCTTGATGACCTTATTGTTGGAGTCGGTCAGCATGATACGCGGCTTGAGGGACGTGCCCTTCGGTTGCTGTCTCCAGTCGGTGACGACCTTTGACGAGATACCTGTTGCTTCATCCAGTTCCTCGCGGACGGACATGCCTTCGACCAGGTCGCCGTAGAAGACGTTACCATCTTTTTCGGTGATGATTGGAACAGTGTAGGGGTCCCACTCGGCCAGTTTCGAGCCGCGTTTGACCTTGTCGCCGTCGTTGACGAGAAGTTTCGTGCCGTATGACAAGCGGTGGTTCGCTTTTTCGCGGCCCTGCTTGTCGAGAAGGACGACTTCCGTGTTCCGGCCCATGACGATCTGGACGCCTTCGGAGTTGACGACGACGTTCTTGTTGCGGATTTCAACGGTTGCATCAAAGGCTGCTTCAGCCGCGGATTGCGCCGCGCCACGCTGAGCCGCACCGCCGATGTGGAAGGTACGCATGGTCAGCTGTGTACCGGGTTCACCGATAGACTGCGCCGCCATGACACCGACCGCCTCGCCGACGTTAACCGCCGTACCACGCGCCAAGTCACGACCGTAACATTTGGAGCAGATACCGTTGTTCTTGCCCTTACAGGTCAGAACGGAGCGGACTTCGACGGAGTCGACACCGGCAGTTTCGATCTGCTCGGACATCGCTTCATCGATGATCGTGCCGGCCTTGACGACTTTGGCGCCTGAGATCGGGTCCAGAATATCCTTCGCCGCGGTACGGCCCAGGATACGCTCGGACAAGCTCACGATCACGTCACCGCCTTCGATGACGGGGCGGACTGTGAAGCCGGTGTCCGTACCGCAATCGTCTTCAGTGATGATCGCGTCCTGCGCGACATCGACCAGACGACGGGTCAGGTAACCGGAGTTGGCTGTCTTCAACGCCGTGTCGGCCAGACCCTTACGGGCGCCGTGGGTGGAGTTGAAGTACTCAAGAACTGTCAGACCTTCCTTGAAGTTCGAGATGATCGGCGTCTCGATGATTTCGCCTGACGGCTTGGCCATCAGACCACGCATACCCGCCAGCTGACGAATCTGCATGGTTGAACCCCGCGCACCGGAGTGTGCCATCATGAACACCGAGTTCATGTAGCCGAGCGATGCGGGCTTGGAGATGACGTTCATCATTTCCTTGGTTACATCATCAGTACATGCGGACCAAATGTCGACGACCTTGTTGTACTTCTCACCCTTGGTGATCAGACCGTCCTGGTATTGCTGCTCGAATTCCTTGACGCGGGCGTTCGCTTGCGCGACGAGAGCCGTTTTCGCTTCCGGAATAATCAGGTCATCCTTACCGAACGACAGACCGGCTTTGCACGCATTCGCAAAACCAAGCGCCATCATGCGGTCACAGAAAATGACCGTTTCTTTCTGACCGCAGTGACGGTAGACGATATCGATCAGGCTCGAGACGTCTTTCTTGGTCAGGATGCGGTTGATAACGTCGAACGGCACTTTCGGGTGACGCGGCAGGATCTGCGAAATCAGCATCCGGCCCGGTGTCGTTTCGACGCGTACCGTGATCGGCTTGTTGTTTTCATCGACGGTTTTGTAACGCGCCTTGATCTTGGTGTGCAGCGTGACGACTTTGTTGAACAGCGCCATTTCGATTTCAGCGATATCGCCGAACGTGGTGCCTTCGCCTTTCAGTCCGTCAAACGCCATGGAGAGATAGTAAAGACCGAGGACGATGTCCTGTGAAGGAACGATAATCGGCTTACCATCCGCAGGACGCAGGATGTTGTTGGTGGACATCATCAGAACCCGGGCTTCAACCTGGGATTCGATTGACAACGGGACGTGAACGGCCATCTGGTCACCGTCGAAGTCGGCGTTGAAAGCCGTACAGACGAGCGGGTGCAGCTGGATCGCCTTGCCTTCGATCAGGACGGGTTCGAACGCCTGGATGCCAAGACGGTGCAGCGTGGGCGCGCGGTTCAGCAGGACGGGGTGCTCGCGGATAACTTCCTCGAGGATGTCCCACACTTCCGGACGCTCTTTTTCGACCATGCGCTTCGCGGCTTTAACCGTGGAAGCAAGTCCGTAGAGCGACAGTTTGTTGTAGATGAACGGTTTGAACAGCTCGAGCGCCATCTTCTTCGGCAGACCGCATTGGTGCAGCTTCAATTCAGGACCGACGACGATAACCGAACGACCAGAGTAGTCGACCCGTTTACCAAGCAGGTTCTGACGGAAACGACCTTGTTTCCCTTTCAGCATGTCGGCGAGCGACTTCAGCGGACGCTTGTTCGCGCCGGTGATGACGCGACCGCGGCGGCCGTTGTCAAACAGAGCGTCGACAGCTTCCTGCAGCATACGCTTTTCGTTCCGTACGATAATATCCGGCGCGCGCAGTTCGATCAGGCGGCGGAGACGGTTGTTACGGTTGATAACGCGGCGGTAAAGGTCGTTCAGGTCGGAGGTTGCAAAACGGCCACCATCCAGCGGCACCAGCGGGCGCAGTTCTGGCGGAATGACCGGAACAACGTCCAGGATCATCCACTCAGGGCGCGTGCCGGAGGTCAGGAACGCATCGACAAGCTTCAGGCGCTTGACGAGCTTTTTGCGCTTGGCGTCGGAGAGCGCGCCGACCAGCTCTTCTTCCATACGTGCTTTTTCTTCTTCAAGCTTGACGTTGGAGAGAAGCTCTTTCAGGGCTTCAGCGCCGATACCGGAGCGGAAAGCGTCTTCGCCGAACTTGTCGACGGCGTCAGCGTATTCTTCTTCCGTCAGCAGTTGCAGCGGCTTCAGCGTGGTCATGCCGGCTTCGAGGACAATGTATGATTCGAAGTACAGGACCTTTTCGAGATCTTTCAGCGTCATGTCCATCATCAAACCGATGCGGCATGGCAGCGATTTCAGGAACCAGATATGGGCAACGGGAGACGCGAGCTGGATGTGGCCCATGCGGTCGCGGCGGACCTTGGAGAGGGTTACTTCGACACCGCATTTCTCACAGATGATGCCCTTGTACTTCATGCGCTTGTACTTGCCGCAAAGACATTCGTAGTCTTTCACCGGTCCAAAGATACGGGCGCAGAACAAACCGTCTTTTTCCGGCTTGAAGGTGCGGTAGTTGATGGTTTCAGGCTTCTTGATCTCGCCGAACGACCAGGAGAGGATCTGCTCCGGGCTCGCGATGGCGATCCGGATCTGGTCGAAGCTTTGTGGGCCGGATACCTGGCCGAAAAGGTTCATGACTTCATTCATTGTAATATTCTCCCTATTCTTATGAGTTCAGGGTTTGTTTGAGATCGACGTTCAGACCCAGCGACCGCAATTCCTTCACCAAGACGTTGAAGGACTCAGGGATACCGATCTCGAATACATCGTCACCACGAACGACCGACTCGTAAGCCTTTGTCCGGCCCGCGACGTCATCCGATTTAACCGTCAGCATTTCCTGCAGCGTGTAAGCAGCGCCGTAGGCCTGTAACGCCCAGACTTCCATTTCCCCGAAGCGCTGGCCACCGAACTGGGCCTTACCGCCAAGAGGCTGCTGCGTGACAAGAGAGTACGGACCGATCGAACGGGCGTGGATCTTGTCGTCAACCAGGTGGTGGAGCTTGAGGATGTAGATGTAACCGACAGTGACCTGACGCTCGAACTTCTCGCCGGTACGACCGTCAACAAGCGTGACCTGACCGGTTCTGTTCAAGCCGGCGGCTGCCAGCAATTCGTTGATGTCGGACTCAACGGCGCCGTCGAAGACCGGCGTTGCAATCGGAATACCGTTGCGGATGTTGCCGCACATTTCCATCAGCTCGTCTTCCTTCAGCGGAACAACGTCTTCCTTGTAAGCCTTTTCGCCGTAAACGACTTTGAGGCGCTGGTGGAGGTCTTTGTGCAGCTTCTCGCGGTCGCCGGCGTTGTGCGTGGCCAGCATCTTGTCGACAACTTCGCCGATTTGCTTGCCGAGCGTAGCCGATGCCCAGCCCAGGTGGGTTTCAAGGATCTGACCGACGTTCATACGGGACGGAACACCAAGCGGGTTCAGCACGACGTCAACAGGCGTACCGTCTTCGAGGTACGGCATGTTTTCGAGCGGCATAATTTTAGAAACCACCCCTTTGTTACCGTGACGTCCGGCCATTTTGTCACCGGGCTGCAGCTTGCGCTTCACGGCCACGAAGACTTTAACCATCTTCATCACGCCGGGCAGCATTTCATCGCCGCGTTGGAGTTTTTCGACCTTGTTTTCGAAACGCTGTGTCAGGTCATCGATGGCACGGTCAAAAGCCTGGCCCATGTTCTCGATGGTTTCCATGGTCTTTTCGTCGGAAACGACGATTTCGCGCCATTCGGACTTCTTGAGCGCTTCAAGGTTGGCAACAGAAACTTTATCGCCCTTCTTGAGTTCGCCCACGGTCTTGGCGGAGGTTTTGTTGAGCAGCACTTCCTTCATGCGGCCGTAGTAACCGCGCTCGTAAATGCGGCGTTCGTCGTCGCGGTCTTTGGCGAGACGTTCGATTTCTGAACGTTCGATCGCCATTGCACGCTGGTCTTTGTCAACGCCGCGGCGGGAGAAGACGCGGACTTCGACAACCGTACCGCTGACGCCCGGAGGCAGGCGGAGAGAGCTGTCTTTAACGTCCGAGGCTTTTTCACCGAAGATGGCGCGGAGGAGCTTTTCTTCCGGCGTCATGGGTGACTCGCCCTTTGGCGTGACTTTACCGACGAGGATGTCGCCGGCCTTCACTTCGGCGCCGATATAAACGATACCGGCTTCATCGAGGTGTTTCAGGCCTTCTTCGCCGACGTTCGGGATGTCGCGGGTGATGTCTTCCTGGCCGAGCTTGGTGTCACGCGCCATGACTTCGAATTCCTCGATGTGGATCGAGGTGAAAACGTCGTCGCGCACGATACGCTCGGAGATCAGGATGGAGTCTTCAAAGTTGTAACCGTTCCAGGGCATGAACGCGACCAGCACGTTACGACCCAGCGCCAATTCACCCAACTCGGTTGACGGACCGTCGGCGACGATGTCGCCCGCTTCGATCTTGTCGCCCACTTTCACCAGAGGACGCTGTGTAATACAGGTGTTCTGGTTCGAGCGGGAGAATTTCTTCAGCTTGAAGATATCGACCGTCGACTTGTTGGAGTCTTTTTCGTCCGTGGCGTGGATAACGATACGGTTCGCGTCAACCTGGTCGACGATACCGCTACGGGGAGCGGCAATCGCGGCGCCGGAGTCGCGGGCCACAGCAGCTTCCATACCGGTACCAACCAGAGGCGCGTCGACGCGCATCAGCGGTACGGCCTGACGTTGCATGTTCGAGCCCATCAGAGCGCGGTTCGCGTCATCGTTCTCAAGGAACGGGATGAGCGCAGCGGCGACGGAAACGATCTGCTTCGGCGAAACGTCGATCAGCTCGATATTCGCGGGCGGTGACAGGATGTAGTCGCCACCTTTACGGCAGGAAACGAGATCGCTCGTGAAAGCACCTTTCGCGTCGAGATCCGCGTTCGCCTGGGCGATCGTGTAGCGGCCCTCTTCCATCGCGGACATGTAAACGACTTCGTCGGTCACTTTGCCGTTGATGATCTTGCGGTACGGGCTTTCGATGAAGCCGTACTGGTTGATGCGTGCGTAGGTGGAAAGCGAGTTGATCAGACCGATGTTCGGACCTTCAGGCGTTTCAATCGGGCAGATACGGCCATAGTGGGTCGGGTGAACGTCACGGACTTCGAAGCCGGCGCGCTCACGTGTCAGACCGCCCGGTCCAAGAGCCGACATACGGCGCTTGTGGGTGATCTCGGAGAGCGGGTTGGTCTGGTCCATGAACTGCGAGAGCTGTGACGAGCCAAAGAATTCGCGGACAGCGGCGGCGGCAGGTTTCGCGTTGATCAGGTCGTGCGGCATAGCGGTGTCGATATCAACCGAGCCCATACGTTCCTTGATCGCGCGCTCCATGCGCATCAGGCCGACGCGGCACTGGTTTTCCATCAACTCACCGACGGAACGGACACGACGGTTGCCAAGGTGGTCAATGTCATCGACTTCGCCGCGACCGTCTTTCAGGTCAACGAGGATTTTGAGGATGGCGAAAATATCTTCCTTGCGGAGGATACGCACCTGGTCGTCTGTCTTGAAGTCGAGGCGCGAGTTCATCTTCACGCGGCCGACGGGCGACAGGTCATAGCGGTCCTGCTGGAAGAACAGCCCGCGGAACAGGGCATCGCCCGATTCCAGCGTCGGTGGCTCACCTGGGCGCATGACGCGGTAGATGTCGACGAGCGCGTCTTCACGGTTGCGGCACTTGTCGGCAGCGAGCGTGTTGCGGATGTAGGGGCCGACGTTGATGTGGTCGATTGCGAGGATACCCAGCGTCTTGAGGCCGAGCTTCTCTATTTTTTCGAGACCCTTGTTGTCGATTTCATCACCGGCTTCGAATACGACTTCGCCGGTTTTTTCGTCAGCGACAGCGCGGGCGAGATAGGTGCCGACCAGCTCTTCCTTCAGGATAAGGTGTTCTTTCAGGCCTTCTTCTTCAAGCTTCTTCGCCTGACGCGCCGTGATCTTGGTGCCGGCGGGGACTTTTACCTTGCCGGTTTTTACGTCAACGAGGTCATAGCGGATCTTGATGCCGCGGAAACGGTCGGGAATGTAAGCCGTCTTCCAGCCTTCCTTCGTTCTTTCGTAAGGGATGGTCTGGTAGAAGTAGTTGAGGATTTCCTCGTTGGAAATGCCCTGGATCTTTGTGGGATCGACAGGCTTGTTCGCCTTCATCTGGCGTTCGCGGTATTTCGCGGACTCATCGCTATCGAGCGCCATCAGCAACGTGGTGACGGGCAGCTTGCGGCGGCGGTCGATACGGACGTAAACAAGGTCCTTGGCGTCGAATTCGAAGTCGAGCCATGAACCACGGTACGGAATGACCCGCGCGGCGAACAGGTATTTGCCGGACGAGTGCGTCTTGCCGCCGTCGTGGTCGAAGAACACGCCGGGGCTGCGGTGCATTTGCGAGACGATAACACGCTCGGTGCCGTTTACGACGAACGTGCCGTTCGCGGTCATGAGCGGCATATCGACCATGTATACGTCCTGCTCCTTGATGTCGCGGATGGAGCGCAGGCCGGTTGTTTCGTCGATGTCGAAGGTGGAGAGGCGGAGCGTCACGCGCAGGGGCGCCGCGTAGGTCATGCCGCGCTGCTGGCACTCTTCAACGTCGTATTTCGGCTCTTCCAGCTCATAGCGCACGAAGTCGATTTCGGCGCGACCGGAGAAGTCCTTGATCGGGAACACGGAAGAGAACACTTCCTGCAGGCCTTCGTTGATACGGGAGACGTGAGGCGTTTCGCGCTGCAGAAATTTTTCGTATGAATTGCGCTGAACCTCGATCAGGTTCGGCATCTCACAGACCTCAGGAATCTTCCCGAAGGTGCGGCGGATACGCTTGCGTCCCGTAAAACTTTTGCTGTCGTTGAGTGTTCTCAGCGCTTTTTTGGTGCTCATGATCAATGAATTCCCTGTAACCGTTTATAAACTCAGAGGATGTATTTCATCCCCACTCTTACGATGAAAAGCCTGGTACCAATTCAACCGAATACCCGGCTTTTAAAAAATCTTTATGTAGTCCATTAACTCTTTAGTTCCGTAGCAGTAGCCCTCAACAACAGAAAGGGGCGATGGGAAAAAACTCTCCCATCGCCAGCCTTTTTGTCGCTGATCGTAATTACTTCAGTTCGACCTTAGCGCCGACAGCTTCAAGCTTCTTCTTCATTTCTTCAGCTTCAGCTTTTGGCACGTCAGCCTTCAGCAGCTTCGGTGCGCCTTCAACGAGGTCCTTGGCTTCTTTCAGACCAAGACCCGTGATGGTGCGAACTTCCTTAATGACTTCGATCTTCTTGTCGCCGGCGGCGGCAAGAACAACTTCGAATGCAGTCTTTGCTTCAGCAGCAGGACCCGCAACAGCAGCGGCTGCAGCAGCCGGTGCAGCGGCAGAAACGCCCCACTTTTCTTCAAGCAACTTGGAAAGTTCAGCGGCTTCCATGACGGTCAGTGCGGACAGTTCGTCCACGATTTTTGCGAGATTAGACATTTTTAGTTCTCCTTAGGTTTTTAAAGTTGGTTATTTATCTTTGTTAGCATGAGCCGAGATGACACGAGCCAGTGACGAAGCCGGCGCGGCTGCGAGTACGGCGAGACGCTGGGCAGGCGTTTGCAGCATGCCCAAAAGTCTCGAACGCAATTCGTTCAGCGACGGTAGTTTCGACAACATTTCAATGCTGGCTTTATCGAGCAGTTTGTCCCCGAGGGCGCCGCCAACGATGACGAGCTTTTCATTGTCCTTCGAGAAGTTGTACGCGATACGGGACGCGGCGACCGGGTCTTTCGACGTAGCGAGGCCGACGGGTCCTTTCAGCATTGGGCCGATGCCTTCAAAGCGTGTGCCCTTGAGCGCCCGTAATACGAGGCGGTTCTTGGACACTTTATAGCTTACGCCTTCCGCACGCATCTTTACGCGAAGCGCGGTGACTTGACCGACTGTCAGACCGTCATAACGGGTGACAACGATGGTTTCCACGTCCTTGAAAGACTTGTGCAGCTCTTCGACGTTTGCTGCTTTTTGTGCACGATCCACGGATATCTCCGTTCTTTTTTAGTTATGGCGAGCTTTCCGTTTAAAGGAAAAACCCGACCGGGTTGCACCTGGATACCGATAATCTGGCATCCCTTTAGTCCCATCCCGAAGCTCAAGCCATAACGGTAGTACTGCTATAAACTCTTCTCTTCGTCTGTACCGGCATCTTTCGAAATTACCTTCCGTAGTGGAAGACCAGTAGTCTCGGACAGGGTTTTCTGAAGGCCCCCTTTCAGGGGCGCTTCAAAAAATTAGTTTAGGCCGCATCCTTCGAGAGGCTGGAAAGATCCAGCTTCACGCCAGGGCCCATCGTGGAAGACAAGGACGCTTTCTTCATGTAGTTGCCCTTGGTGCCTGATGGCTTAGCCTTCAATACCGACTCATAGAGAGCGCGGATGTTTTCAACAAGTTTCTTTTCATCGAAGCTGGCCTTGCCCACGCCGACGTGGACAATGCCGCCTTTTTCAGCACGGAACTCAACGGAACCACCCTTCGCGCCCTTAACGGCGCCGGTGACATCCATTGTAACCGTACCGAGCTTCGGGTTTGGCATCAGGCCTTTCGGACCCAGCACCTGACCGAGCTTACCGACGAGCGGCATCATGTCAGGTGTCGCGATGCAACGATCAAAGTCGATTTCGCCCTTGAGGACTTTTGCACCGAGTTCGTCGTCACCAACGATATCAGCGCCTGCTTTTCTCGCTTCTTCGGCCTTCGGGCCTTTGGCGAAAACGGCAACGCGGATGTTTTTGCCCGTACCGTTCGGCAGGGCACACATGCCACGCACGTTCTGGTCGGACTGCTTGGTGTCAATGCCGAGGTTCAGCGCGACTTCGATCGTTTCATCAAACTTCGCGGTTGCGTTCTGCTTGATGTACTTTACGGCGTCAGCGAGACCCCATACCTTGGTGCGGTCCTGCGCCGTACGTACAGTGCGCAGTCTCTTGGTGTAGAGGTTCTTTTCGCCCTTGGCTTTTTTCTTGCTGGATTTTTTCGCAGCAGCTTCTTTTTTCTCGGTCATAATTAGCCCTCCACCACTTGAATGCCCATGGAGCGCGCTGTGCCGGCGATCGACTTCATCGCGGCTTCAACGCTGGCCGCGTTCATGTCTTGCAGTTTCGCCGTTGCGATTTCCTTCAGCTGGCTCTTGGTCACTTTACCGACGACATCCTTGCCGGTTGTGCCGCAGCCCTTTTCAATCTTCGCCGCCTTGATGAGGTAGTAGCTCGCGGGCGGGGTCTTCATGACGAACGTGAATGAGCGGTCCTGGTAGACCGTGATCACGCAGGGAATGGGCATGCCCACTTCCATCTTTTGCGTCTGTGCGTTGAACCCTTTGCAGAATTCCATGATGTTCACGCCGGCCTGACCCAATGCTGGGCCGATGGGCGGTGATGGGTTTGCTTTACCAGCCGGAACAACCAGCTTGATATAGCCTGTTACTTTCTTTGCCATTTCTGACTCCTAATATAGAGTTTTGTGGTGCGGTTCTTCAATGGTCTTTGAAGAAGAACCTCCCACATCAAATGCCTATTATTTATAAGCGCGCGTCAATATATCGTCATTTCAAGGGAATGCAAGCGGATAATAAGGGTTATTGAAAAATAATTATATTTTCATAATAATAAATCCATAAATATCTGTTGCCCAACACAGTTAAAGCAACTATGTTGCACATAATAAATAAAAATTAGCTTTATAGCAAAGGAGAATTTCCCATGGTCGATTATCGTGGTGTAGACAAACACGATGTTATTAACTCTTTACGGCAAGCTGAGACCTTTCTGCGCCAGTTGAACCTGGGCCCGGCAACGGCCAAAGTACTCGATAACTGGCTGGCAAAAGACCCCTATACGAAAATTCAGGTCGCACAAGACAACAAAGCGCTGGCGCAAGCCATGTCAGAGACAGGCTCTGCTGACGTGTTTGAGAGTGCGGGAGCGGCGTTCTATCACCATGCGCTTCTCGATACGGATGGTTTAGGAAAAAAGGTTTGCGAAGATTTGATCGCCTGGGGAGCCTTCTCCGGCCCAACACCCTCCATGGCAGCAAGTGATGAGGCTGGCGCTTACGCATTCGCTGAAACAGCGAAAATGGCAGCCGACCGCAAGTCCCTCTTCCGCCGGCCTATAGAAAAGAAGTCTGCGGATGAATGGAAGCAAGACTATTTGCAGGCAAATATGATTAAACGATACACACTAAGTAATGCTTTTTTTAAAGCCAGTGGTTTAACCAAAAAAGCTAAAAAGCTGAACATTCAATCCCCGTTTGAGCAGTACGGTATCGAGATCAAAGATTTTGGCAAAAGCAACAGGGACGGCTCAAAAACAAAAGAAATGGCGGAACAAATGCGCGCTGCATTGGCGCCTTTCCATGAAACTGGTGAGGTGAACAGAGCGTCATTCGAGACGGTGATCAGTTCGATCGGCAAAGGGAAAAAATGGGGGCTTGCCTTTACAGCAACCAAACAGGCCGCGCAGGCGGTTGCCGACCAGATGCCCGGATATAAACTGATTGATACGAAGGGCAAACAAGTCACACCCTCGGCCAAACCCTCCGCACCACGCCCCTGATAAAAGCAGAGAAGGAAACATTTCCCATGGTCGACTATCGCGGTACAGACAAACAGGATGTTATTAACTCTTTGAAGCAGGCGGAAGCCTTTTTGCGGCAGCTTGACCTGGGCCCGGCGACGGTCAAGGTGCTGGACGCCTGGCTGAAAAAAGACCCCTACGGCAAGATTGAGGCCGCAACGACGCGCAAGGCTCTGGCCAAAGCTATGAAACAGACAAAATCGGCAGAAGTGTTCCTGCGACCCGGGGAGATATTCCAGCATCATGCGCTAGTGGATACAAACGGCGTTGGGCGGAAGATTTATGCGGACTTGAGCGCCTGGGGCGGCCTGTCGGGCGAAATGGACACAGATTGCCGTGCAGCCGATACGGAGCAGGATGTCCATCTGGTTCTTGAATACACAAAAGTAATCGCGGCGGACAACCTGAAGGGGGATTTGCCGCAAAGAGTGATGGACAAATACCTGCAAGATTTTTTGCGGATGGATGCTAAAGACCGCCTTCAGACAAAAGAAGCATTGTATAAAGCCACCGGCCTCGCCGACAGGGTTGAAGCGCTGCAAACAGCCATGCCGCAACCCTTCGACCTCTATGG
>Ga0206948_1122_pt1 | contig 19184 bp, 6 predicted proteins | sample Alteio_BWOrgHeat_FD_153236 | JGI IMG/M metagenome (GOLD analysis project Ga0206948, IMG submission 153236) | Enriched cells from forest soil in Barre Woods Harvard Forest LTER site, Petersham, Massachusetts, United States -... | ecosystem: Environmental > Terrestrial > Soil > Temperate forest > O... | reverse complement strand
TTGGTGGGCCAGACGGTTTTGCGACCGTCATTGGGTAGTCCGGCGATCATTGTGGGCACATCAATGATACTGACTTCGTGCGTGCCGGCGTGCGCTACGGCGAGAATGGAACTGTCCGCCGACCATGCAATACCCCAGGGATTCGCGGCGCCGCGATCTGGAACATCCAGCAAAAAAGTGTAAAGCAGTTCAAGGTTGGAGAGGTCGATGATGGTCATGGCGTTGGCATTGATGAGCCCCTGTTCAACGCGAGTGGTCGGCAGGTCGTAATTGCAAAAGATATGAGTCACGGCTGCGTATTTTCCATCCGGTGAAACCTTGAGGTCCTTCAACATTTCGCTGCCAGGCGGCAGTGAGAGTTCCTTGACGTCCCGTCCGCGAGCCACGTCAATGACGCTGATCGTGGCCTGAACAGATTGCAGATCGGAGGCTGTGTTGGAAAGGTGATTGGCCACGAGCAGGTATTTTCCATCCCGGGTCAGATCGGCGGCCATGGGTTCGCGCTGCACCGGAATGCGTCGAAGTTCGCGCCGACTGGCGAGGTCGATCACACTGACGTCATTATTGAACTGGTTGCAAACAAAAAGCGTCCTTCCATCTGGACTCAATACAGGTGATCGGGCGCTGTGACCGGCCGGAATCGTGCCCACGATCTTGTTTTTAGCCGTATCAATGATGCAAACCTTGCTTTCCGGCGCCGCGCAGGTGATGTAAAGCCGGGTGTCGTCCGCAGAAAGTGCCAGCCCTGACGGCGGAGTTGGCACGCTGATGGAGGACGTGACTTTTTTTTGCCCCACATCAAAGCGCAGCACCCGGTTAGCCGTGCTGCAGGCGACAAAAATGATTTTCCCATCGCTGGTCACCACCAAAGCATCCGGCGAAAGATAATCGGAAGCCTGGATTCTCAGCGCGAACAGGGCGATCCAAATGAAAAGAATCGCGCGTCTCATTGATTATACCGCAGGTTATAAAACACGGACGTCGGCACCGGCGGGATGGGAATACCTAAGTCATGAAAATTATCCTGGATCTGGAACAAGCCATTTGCAGGAGCAGTGTTCGTGCTGATGGGCACCCAGCCGCTGCCGGATATAAGATTGGTGGAACGTTCTACGATGTAGGGTGTGCCGGGGATGCCGTAAAAATTCACCGTGACTTGGGTGGCCGCAAACGACATGGTCACCACGTTGGTTTGGTCAAAAATAGTGCTGCTTAATTTGACGAGTACCGTCCCGATATTGGTGCCACCTTGGCCGTCGCTGACAGCGTAGTTGAAGGCATCATTCACGTTGGGCGTGACGCTGTTGGTGTAAATAATGGAAACGGTGTTGGTGGTCAGCGTGGCGCCGTTGGTGGTTGTCTGATTGAAACCGTTGTTGCCGACACCGATCAGGGCGATCGAGTCCCCGTCGATATCGCTCACGTGGGCAAGCAAATTGTTGATCGGGATCTGTAGTGACAGATTGTTTCCGCGTGCATAGATGGCAGTGCCGGCCACGGGCGGGTGGTTGGTGACGATCTGCGCCAGGCTGTTGGTCAACGGCGGGTTTAAGGTGTCGCCCGAATATTCGGCGGTGATCAAATTGCTTCCACGAGCCAATGCGGCAGTGCTAAAGCTCGCGCTGCCGTTGTTCAAGGTCACTGGCGAACTGTAAGCGACGCCATTCGTTTTAAATTGCACTGTACCGGAAGGCATGGTGTAACCAGTGACCGCAGTGGTGAACGTAACATTGTCCTTGTACCCGCTGGCATTTTTTGAGGAAACAAGGGCGCTGGGCGAGCTGTTGGTTTCGATGTGTCCGGCAAAGCGCCGCAAGAAATTGGTGCTTCCATTCAAGGTGGCAGTCAGGTCATACCAGCCGTTGTTCGTGGAGGATAAAAATTCAACGGCCCGCATACTGGCCGGACTCACAGAAAAAACATGGCTGTTGGTTGCATAATTATCGGCCACGGTAAAAGTGATGGCCGAGGCGGTGCCATTGGTCATGACCAGTTCAACGTTATCTGAACTGGGATTGAGCAGGGCGGTCACTTCGATCTGATTGCCCTGGGCGTTGAAATTGCCCGAGTAACGACGCAGAAAGTCGTTGGGCCCATAACAACTAAAGTCGTAGCTGCCGCCAGTAGCCAGGACATTGAAGGGAACAGTGATCGAATTCGATGCGGCGATATCGTAAGGCCATGGTCCATCGCTACGATAGGCATTAGGATAGATGGTGAAATGTACGGAGACGGTCCCGGAATTGGTCAGGGTGATGTCAAAGTTTCGGTTGACCGGATCGCTGAAAGAAACCGTGTTTGGCTGATAGGGCAACGGGCAGGCAATCAAAGTGCCGCTTTCCTGTGTGGGCATGCTCTGTGTGGCGGGCACATCCGGCGTGGTGCCGCTCGAACAAGTGACGGCGGTAACGGTGGGCAGGGTAGGATAATTGGTATTGGGATGCGCAAAATCAAAGGCGCTGGTGAGGTCGCCACAAACTTGCCGTCGCCAGGCGGTGATGTTGGGATCTTTCACGCCGGTCCACTTTTCCAAAAATTGAATGACCGATGTGGCGTCGAACACCTGTGAACAGACGCGACCGCCACGTGTCCACGGAGAAACAATGATGAAAGGAAGGCGTACACCAAGGCCAATGGGCAGCCCGCCAACGAATTCATTGGTGGTTCCGGCAGCAGGCAGGATGGGGATTTCGTGATCAAAGAAGCCGTCGTTCTCGTCGTACAACAGGATGAACACGGTCGAATTATAGACCGTTGGATTGGAAGCGATGGCATCCAGCAATGTCTTCGTCAACACTTCGCCGCTCTGGGGAGAATGGGGCGGGTGTTCATCGGAGGCGCTGGGGGCCACGATCCATGACACGCTTGGAAGAGTATTATTCGTCACGTCGGCTTTCAAAGCCACGGCGAGATTGGACACAGTTTTTTCTCCATTGTCATAGAGCGGTTCGCCGGCGGTGGCTTGTTTATAACTGGCGAACCAGGCGAGGGCATTGTCATTGGCATTGTCGGACTGTTGGTAAACTTTCCAAGTGACCCCGGCTTGTTGCAGAAACTCCGGATAAGTCACCCACGCAGTGCCCCAGCCGGCAGCAGGTTGATTGTTGTTGATGACCGGTCCGCCGCCGGTGTCGGACGGGTCAATCATTCCGGTCCACAGATAAAGGCGATTCGGATCGGTCGAGGTTAGGGCGGAGCAATGATATTCGTCACAAATCGTGTAAGCGTCCGCGAGAGCGTAGTAGTAAGGCAGATCGCTGCGCGTCACATAATTCATCGTCTCTTTTCCCTTGGCGGCGACCCATTGGTTGTTGTTGCCGGAATTAAAGGCTTGATGCGTGGAGTTCCAATCGTGCGGTGTATCAGTCAGGCAGGAAATGGTGGTATGAAATGGCAATTCATAGCTCGTACCGCTGGGCTGATAGAAAACTGTGTTGCCATTTTGAAACCGCAAGGCATTGCGATCGCTGAATCCGTGAACGCCGTGCAACGAGCCGAAGTAATGATCAAACGAGCGGTTTTCTTGCATGAAGATCACGACGTGTTTCACATCCCGGATGGTGCCACTGGGACCGGCCGGCGCGATGACCAGTTGCAATTGGTTGTTGGTGTCGTTCAGGCTGGCAGTAAAACCGCTGTCGAGAATTCCGGTCACGGCGGAAAGTGCAAAGGTGCCTCCGCCGCTTTCTGTTCCGTGATTCAGCAATGTGTAGGTGCCTGCGTTCGTCACGGAGAAATTGCCGGATACTGCCACGGTCACCTGTCCATTCAGTGACAAAGCACCCATCGTCAACGGTTGATTGGCGATCAGGCTCAGGACGGCATTGTTGCTCAATGACCCATTGCCCTGGATAATGCCGGTGCCGCCCAAGGTGGAACCGGCTGGCACCACAACGGTGCTTCCGGTCAGGGCTCCATTCACTAAAAGCGTCCCGTTGGCGATGAGAGTAGGGCCGGTGTAAGTGTTGTTGTTTCCATTGAGCGACAAGACACCGCCGCCAGTCAGGGTCAGGCCGAGGGTGCCACTGCTGTTTTGAACTGCCCCGTTAAAGGCCGTGTTGGTCGATTCAAAAACCGTCAAGATTGGGAAGCCGCCAGCGCTGACATCGTCCACGATTCCAGAGCCGGAAAGATTGTTGAGCGTCGGGCTAAATCTGGCTAGATCCAAAGTACCGTTGATGGCGACATTGCTGGCGGCGATTCCTCCAGGAATGGCTGAAGCATTTCCCAATACCAATGTGCCCGCAGCGATAGTAGTGCTACCGGTATAGCTGTTGGTCGTATTCAGTAGCAGTTGGCCAATACCTTGTTTGGTCAAGCTGGCCACACCAGTGATTCCAAAATTGCCGTTGAATACATAATTCTCAGCCGCATTGCTGACCGTGACCGACCAGGGCGAAACATTCGCGGCATTCAGATTCACCAATGGATTGGTGGAACTGTCGTCAAACCGGGCCTGCTCGCCATCGGCGTAATCAGCCGCCGTAACACCATTGGCCAGCAACCAGTTTTTGGGTGTGGCAATGATATTGGTGCTCCATTCCGAACTGGCCTTGCCGGTCCAACGCAAGGCACCCACCTGAACGACGATTAAATTAACGACATGATGAGTGGTGTCGTTGGACAAAAGACCGGCCACACCCGGCGGAAGCGAACCCAAGCTGAAGGAACCAAAACCATTGCCACCGATGGCGCCTTGATAGCTGATCAGGGGAAATGTTCCCGGAAACAAAATGGGACCAGCAACATGGACAACAACCGAGTGTGTGCCGCTGTTGATGATCAAGCCATTAGTCTGCACAACATTCAGCATCGCCGCCGTGGAAACATTCAGGGTGGATGTATCGGTGGTCGTACTGCCGAAAGTCACAGAATTCAATTGCAGATTGCCGAGGCCGGAACCGGAACCGGTTTCGATGCTGCCTTTGTTCTGGACGATGATATTCGTGCTGCCGATGGAGCCGCTGCCACCGAGCGTCCCGCCATTGTTCACCACGATCATTCCGCTGCCGGTAACAGCGCCATTGATATAAAGTTTGCCGGCATTGATGGTGGTCGTGCCGCTGTAAGTATTCGAACCGGTGAGCGTCAGCGCCGCCGGGCCATTTTTGACCAGGTTCAACACCGGCGTCAGGGGACCCATGAGTGGCGAAGTATATTCCGTGAACCAATCGCAAATCTCACCGGCAAACGTGAATGGGTTGTTTTGCGTGATGCTCAGTGTGGCCGGGCCAACATTTTTCGTGGTTATATTGTTACCATCGGCGATGACCGCATCGCCAAAACCCGAAGTTTGCAGGTCAGAAATGGCAGCGTTGAAACCATAGAGGAAAAAACGGGCGTTTTGATTGGCGGGTGCATCCATGATCAACACATTGCTGGTGGTCAGCGCGTTGGCATTGCCTAAATAAACGGAGCCGCGCTGTATCTCCAGTGGTCCGGTGAAAGAATTGGAAGCCAGCAACACGAACGGCACCTCCAAAGCGTTGACTCCTTGCAAAGTATTTTGCCCCTGCAAAGTCAGCTCAGCCGTGCCGGAGATGCTGCCGCCAAACTGGCAATCCGCTCCGAGCAAACCGTTACGGGCGACATCGTTGCCGCCGGTCCAGCCATAGATGGTCCGATGAATGGCGCCGAGATCCAGGTTGGCCGACAACCGGCAGCCAAAATCAGCCGTCCCGCTCTGATTGGGACCAAAATTGATATCCGAAAATGTCTCCAATGAATTGAGCGTGGAAGCCAGTTGTAAAGTGCCGCCGCCGGCAACATCCACCGCCACACTGGTGGGGTTCACGTTCAAATTGAAAACCGAGGAAGAAATGCTGGCCGTGGCACCCGCGGCAATATTCAAAATAGTGCCGGAAGAAGCATCAAAAGTGATGTTGCCCGGAAAGGCCAATGTCCCGGCATTGACCGTCGTGGGACCCGTATAAGTCAGATTGCCAGTCAGCATCGCCATTCCAGAACCGTTCTGCTGCAAATTCCCGCTCCCGGCGATGTCATTTGGTACCGTAAAAACATCCGGACGGTTGAGCGCCAGAGTACCCAAATCAAGCACCGCACTGCCGCCAAGCACGCCACCCGGCCCAAGTTGTAAGGTCGCGGCACTGTTGACAGTGGTGATCCCAGTATAAGTATTTGTACCCGTCAGGGTCAAAATGCCGCTGCCTATCAGATTTAATTCCAATGCACCGCTGGAATTCTGAATGGAACCCGCGAAGGTGGAAGTCGTGGAATTGGAAACCGTCAAAACCGGCGTGCCACCTGCGTTGACGTCATCGACTATACCGCTGCCGGAAAGATTGTTGATCAACGGACTAAAACCATTCACATCCAAGGTGCCATTCATTGTAACGTTACCCACGCCGGGACCACTCGGAATGGCATTCGATGTTCCCAACACCAAAGTCCCTGCCGAAATGATCGTGCCACCCGTATAGCCATTGGATGCACCTAGATTTAACGTGCCACTTCCGTATTCCGTCAGACTGCCAACGCCACTGATGTTGCCACTCAGGATGACATAATTGCTGCCCGCCGAAATCGAAGCAGTAGACGATTGCAGCACAATCGGGTTGGTAAAGATCATCCCGCCCTTGAACACCAGATCGCCGGGCAAACCACCGGCCCCATCGGCGTAAATCGTCCCCGTCCCCAAAGACAGCGGATTATCCACCTGCACCGATCCCTGGTAGAGTTGAATGCTGCCGGCATAACCAGAATTGGTCGCGGCAAATTCCAAAACCGTGCTGGTATCGCCGGCTGTGTCCGTAGTTGTCCGCAAAATGGAACCAGACCCACCCGTGAGCTGCCCACCGATGGTTAGCGGACCCGGAGCATATTTTTCCAGTACGTAGGTGGTGCCGCCGCTGGCTGGCACTGGAATATTGGTGGTCAGCACCACCGCATTGCTGTCAGCCACCGTCACCAAGGCCGTTTGAGCCTGTGCAATGCTCACAAGCGCCAGCGCTTGGAAAATCGTGATCGTGGAGATCGCCACCTTGCTCAAACGGGCTGGCGGAAAGACATATGACTTCATGCGGTTTTGAGATTCACCTTTATTTGGAACTTTAATCAGCAGATCATGATTTTGGATTTCCCCTCATCGGGCCAAAACAATCGATTGTCTGAAACAAGAGAAATGGTCCCAAGGAAGGCACTATTAAGACATCCGTGGAGATTGCATCTTGGGTGGCTTGCTTCAACTTCCTATATTTTATAAACGGGTGAAATCTACCCGTTTACCGAAGCAAAATTTATATGAAGAACCAGTCTGCCAGCGGTTGTTTTGCAACCGTTACTTTATCCCTTCTTTTGATGGCCGTGCTCAATCTGGCAACCCAGCCAAATCTTCACGCCGCCGCAACTCCCCCTGGGCTCTGGCCCGGCATGCAACCGGACGGTTCAATGTTGCTTCCGAATCACTGGTCGCTGCGCCCCGCCGGCAGCCAGGTGGACCTCGGCGGAACGCTCCCGGTCAATATCGCATTATCTCCCGACGGCAAATTCGCCGCCATCCTCGACTGCGGTTATACCCAGCACGGGGTGGAGATCGTCGATCTTGGCACGCAAAAAGTCGTCGACCGCTCCAATCTCGGCGAAGCATTTTACGGCATCACTTTTTCCAGCGATGGACGCCGCTTGTATTGCGGTGGTGCAAGCACCGAAGTCGTCTATTTCTTTGATTTCTCCCAGGGAAAACTGGGCGAACGCCGATTCGTCCGCCTCCGTCCCGTGGCCGAAGTTGGTGTGCCCACCGGCGTAGCCATCGATCCCGCTGGAAAAACTTTGTTTGCGGCAGACATGTGGAGCAGCCGGATTTCACGGGTGGAGTTGGCGGATAAATCCGTGACTGACATCTCGCTCGCCAGCAATGCCGCCCCCGTGATGAGATTGCAATCCGAGCCAAAAGAAGATTTCGCCACCGCCGCTGCAAAGAAACGCGCCCGCGCCATTGAGATGGCAAACGCTTCCGACGCCAAAGGCGTTTTTCCTTATGCCTGCACATTGGATTCCAAACGCAGCCGCCTCTACGTTAGCCTGTGGGGCGCGTCAGCAGTCGCCGTTCTGGATTCCAAAACCGATGCCGTGCTGGCGCGTTGGCCTACCGGCGAACACCCCTGCGAAATGGTGTTAAGCAAAAATGGCAAGCGCCTGTTCGTCGCCAATGCCAACGAAAATACCGTCACCGTGCTCGACACCCAGACCGGTCGCGCTACCGAAACCCTCTGGGCAACACTCTTCCCCAATTCCCCGCCCGGCGCCACGCCGAACAGCCTGTCCCTCTCACCCGATGACAAAACCTTGTTTGTGGCCAACGCAAATATTGACGCCATCGCCGTATTCGACGTTTCCAAATGGGGCCATGGTAACAGCGTCGGGTTCATTCCCACCGGCTGGTATCCCACCAGCGTCCGCGTCACACCGGACGGAAAACGCCTGTTGATCGCCAACGGCAAAGGTAACAACGCTAAAGCCAATCCCGAAGGCCCTCAACCCGAAGCCGGCCACACTAAAAAAGACGGCGATAAACAATACATTGCCACACTTTATACCGGCACCTTGAGCGTGATTGACCTCCCAACCGGCGCCAATTTCGCGCCCCAGATGGCCGCTTGGACTGCAGATGTCCGTAAAAATACTCCCTTGCAGCCGGACGCCTCGGTAGCGGTTCTGCCGCCCGCTGATAATCCCGTGCCCGGCAAGATCGGCGCTGCCAGCCCAATCAAACATTGCATCTACATCATCAAGGAAAACCGCACCTACGATCAGGTTTTCGGCGATCTGCCCCAGGGCAATGGCGATTCAAAATTATGCCTTTTCCCGGAACGCATCACGCCGAACCTGCACAGCCTCGTGAAGCAATTCGTGTTGCTCGATAATTTTTATGCCGATGCAGAAGTCAGCGCCTCGGGCCATGAATGGTCTATGGGCGCGATCGCTTCCGATTTCGTCGAAAAATCCTGGCCGCTTAATTACGGCCACAAAAAGACCAAGTTTCCTTACCCCAGCGAAGGCGTATTTTCCATCGCCGCGCCGCATAACGGCTATCTCTGGGACCGTGCCGCCGAAGCCGGTGTGAGCTATCGCAACTACGGCGAGTTCGTGCAAAACCCGACCGACGATCAACATCCCGGCACCACCAAGCTCAAGACTTTGCAGGGCCATTTTGATCCCTGGTATCATGGCTTTGGCTTGGACTATACCGATGCCAAACGCGCCGACCGCTTCATCAGCGAACTAAAACGTTTTGAAACCGTGGGCGACATGCCCCAACTCCAAATCGTTCGTCTCCCCAATGACCACACGCACGGAGTTACCCCCGGCGAACGCACCCCTACGGCCTATGTGGCGGACAACGACGCCGCTGTCGGCCGTGTAGTCGAGGCGGTCAGCCGTTCCATGTTCTGGACCAACACCGCGATCTTCGTGCTGGAAGACGATGCGCAAAATGGCCCCGACCATGTCGATGCTCATCGCACCGAGGCATTGGTCATCAGCCCTTACGTCCGTCACGGCACCGTGGATTCCACGCTTTACTCCACCACGAGCATGTTGCGGACGATGGAGCTGATCCTCGGCTTGCAACCCATGACCCAATTCGACGCCGCCGCCACGCCCATGTTCAATTCGTTTCAAGCGCAGCCGGATTTCGCTCCTTACATCGCGCTGCCGCCCAACCTGGATCTGGGTGCCACGAACACTTCACTCGCCTGGGGCGCCAAACAGAAATTCAATTTCGCCAAGGAAGACGCGAATGATGACATCAAGTTCAACGAAGTCATCTGGCGCTCGGTGAAAGGCTCGGATCATCCCATGCCCGCGCCCGTCCACGCCGGCTTCGTCTTTGCCTCCGCCAAGGATGGCGATGACGATGATGATTGAAACCATCGTTCAAAAATCTCATCTCCCGAAGTGCATATATCAGGCGCGGCCCAATCGGCCGCGCCTTTTTAAATTTTGTTCCGTTACGATTGCGTTAAATCAATCTTCAAAAATTCCCGCTGGCAGCCGGAAATAGACTGAAAGGGAACACTGCGTTCCGTTGTTGCCGGGGGTGTCGGCCAGCTAATCTTCATGCTCACGGTTCTGAAAAACAGAGCCATCAACCAAATACAACCCAACTTTTAAGATCATGACTTATCGCAATCCAATGCAGGCCCGTTATCAACGGGATAAGATGCCCGGCGGATGGTTAAAAAGAATTTCTCTGGGCTTGGCCGTGAGCGCAAGCTGGTTGTCCGCGCACGCCACGCCCGTGCTCCACGGTGTTTCGGCGGCCAATATCGTTGTGACCCAGCACAGCACCAGCGCCTCCGCCACCACGGCCATCTCGCTCACGAATTCGCTCTCGATCAACAATTTCCAGATCGGCACCGGCAGCAAGCGCGGTTTGTACAACATCCAGATCGGCGCCACCGCCACTGATGACGCCACCAACGGCGTTCTCATGAGCTGCATCGCTGAGAACGGTCGCAACAATAATGAAGGCGCCAACAGCGCGTTCCCTGGCATCACCTACGGATCCTGCGCCAATGCCAGCAGCGTCGGCAGCCTGACCAGTCCTCCCGGTGCCTCCGGCCAATGGGCCATCTCGCTCTACGGCGATGCCGAGCCGGTGACCGCCACGAACATCGTGTCCAGCACCAACGGTCTGGGCGTGGTCACCTTGAGCACTAATTATACGCACGACACTGCTTCCTATGCGTATACCGTTTATAATTTCAATGCCAACGCCGCGTATTTTCCTTATGCCAAAGGTTTTTACGGCGGCTGGCTCGTCAATACGACCAACGTGAACAACGATGTCAGCGCTGACATCACCCAGGACACTTTCGTCGGCAATACTAACCTGGTGTTGGGCGTGAACGTGATTCCGTTGGGCAACGGCAATGAGACGGTCAACCTCCTCCAGTTCGGCCTCGATTCACGGTCCAACGCCGTGATGCTGGCCTGCGGCGGAAAAGCCGAAGAAAATTTCGCCGACGCAAAACCCAACGCCGACGGCACTTGGACCGTGACCTGTCGCGATGATCAATCCGGCAGCGTCGAGAATGATCCGGTCACGTTCGTGGCGATTCCCCTGACGAACAGCGCTGTCATCGTCGGACGCTTTGCCGCCAATCTCAATCAGGCCAACGATCAATGCACCCTCGGATTGCACAATGCGCCTTTCAATGCCGTCCACATCGGCACCGGCACTTATCATTTGACCATCCAGGGCGTGGTCCCCGGCAATGGTGTGCTCATCGTTGAGAACGATTCCGATGGTCCCAACAACGTCGACAACCTCGTGAGCTGCCAGGCCACCAACGATGGCTGGATTGTCCAGACCCGCGATACCGGCACCGCTCAGACGCCCAACCTGCAGAATTTCACCCAAGGCGATACCATCGTCGATTTCGTATACATCCCCGCACCTACGCCGGGCGTGACCGTGACTCCCACCAATGGTCTCGCCACCAGCGAAAGCGGCAACTCCGCGGCGTTCAATGTCTCGCTGGATGCTCCTCCCGTGGCCGAAGTGGATTTGACGCTCAACATCAGCGATTCTACAGCAGGCATTTTTACCAATGGCCTGTCGACCGTAACTCTCGCATTCAATGCTTCCAACTGGAATGTGCCGCAGACGGTCACGGTCATGGGCGTGAACAATGGTTCCTCGGTTCCCGAGCCATATTCGATTAGCTTCCAACCTGCCTCCAGCACCGACACAAACTATAGCGGCTTCCAGGCGCCATCCGTTGCCCTGGTGAACATCCCCGCAGGTACGCCCGGAATTTTCCTGGTTCCTGCCACCGGCTTGACCACGACGGGTGCCGGCGGTACCGCGACGTTCCAGGCGATCATGAACATCGCGCCCGCCGCGGGCGTGACGGTTAATTTCTCTTCCAGCAACACGGGTGAAGGCACCGTCTCGCCGTCATCGGTTACGTTCACACCGGGCAACTGGACCCTTCCGCAAGTCGTGACGGTTACCGGCGTAGATGACGGTTTGGTGGACGGGAATATTTCCTATCAGATCAATGCCGCACCCGCCATCAGCGCTGATCCGAATTACAATGGTTACCATGCCGGCAGTGTAAGCGTGGTGAATTTGGAGAACGACGTCGCGGGCATCACCAACAGTTGCGGCTCCTCAATCACCGTGTTGGAAGGTTTCTCCACCACCTTCACCGTGGCGCTCTCCGCTCCGCCGGTCAGCAATGTATCCATCACCTATGCTTCCAGTGATACCACTGCCGGCACGGTTTCGCCCGCCACCTTGAACTTCACGCCGGGCAACTGGAACGTGCCGCAGACCATCACGCTCACCGGCATCGCTAATCCGGCCAACAGCGGCAATGCCAGCTATCTCATCACCGCCACCGTCAGTTCATCAAACTTTGGTTACTCCACGCTGCAAGTCCCCGGCATCGCCGCGACCACCGCCAAAGCCGTTGGCTTGCCTTCGGGAACCACCGTGTATGGTTTGGGCATGCCGCCCGTGGGTATCGATGGACAGGCCACCGCCAATGATTCCATCAACTTCAGCGGTGCTACCCTGACGTTCAGCCTCACCGCTCACGCTGATCCGACCGATGTTCTCGGCATCCGCAACGACAGCACCGGCGTTGGCATCACCGTCTCCGGCAATAACATCAGCTTCGGTGGCACCCAGATCGCCACGTTCACCGGCGGTACCAGCGGCTCCCCGTTGGTGGTCACTATCGGCAACGGCATTATCGGCGACACCGTCGCAGCGTTGATCCAGTCGGTCACCTTCAACACCGCCACGGCCACCAACTTCTCCAACCGCACCTTGCAACTCTCGTTGAACGGCGGCGGCAGCACCGTGAGCAAGAGCATCCGCGTGGGTCAGTTGCGCGTCACGCAATATCAAAACGGTCTGGATTGGGGCTACGGCGTTTATAACAGCCAGGCCAATGTTGAGATCGCCCAGACCAACTCCGGCGGTTACATCATGGGCTCTTTCGGTGGCACGGGATTGCTTGTGCAGGTTGATGCCAATCTGGCCAACCAGCATCAGGTGCTCCTTGGCTTCAACAGTCTGATCGGCACCAATGCCGGCCAGATCCCGCCGGGTTCCACCATTGTGTCCGCCGATCTCAGCGTCAACATTGTCAAAACCGGCCAGGGTTGGGCCTTCAATCGCATGTTGACTTCCTGGGATACAAACGCGAGCTGGAGCACCTTCCCGCCCTTCAATTACGGCGTCTATATTGATGTGCCGCAAAACGATCCCAATGCGCAGATCGAATATGATTCGCAGATGGGCAACTTCGTGGTCACCACCAACACCCTCGGTCAGTTGGTGGATAATGAAACGGCCATCGCTGATGGTTATGTCAGCGTCGGCGTCACGCCGGACATTCAAGCTTGGGCCAATGGCCAGACCAACAATGGCTGGGTATTTGTCGCCTCTGATCCGTGGGGTGCGGTCGATGACTTGACCACCAGCACCGCCTTTACCTCCGGTTACAATGCGAACGCCAACATTCGTCCCCGCTTGCGCGTCTACTGGCTGCCGCCCGGTATTGCCAGCGCCAGCTTTCAATATGGCGTCAACAACTACACGGCTGCCCATGATACCGAAATCACTCAGACCACACCCGACCAGAACAATTTCACCTCGATCAATATGTTCTGCGATGGCGATGACCTGGGCCTGGCACCGGATGCCACCGAGGCGTTGATGCGGTTTGATGATCTCATCGGCTCCGGTCCCAATCAGGTACCGCCGGGTGCGCGCATCGAAGTGGCCATGCTGAACCTTTCTTCTTTGAACAGCAAAGACAGCGTGGGCAACGGCGGCGAATTCTATGCCTTGCTCCGCCCCTGGCAGGATACCAACACGACTTGGAACTCTTGGGATCCAAGCGGCAACGGTATCTTGAATGATGGCGTCATGGCTGCCGTGAATCCCACGGTCACTGCCGGTGTCTTCACCCAAACGGCCACCTCCAAGGTTCCCGGCGGTTTCCATTCCTTTGAAGTCACGCCTGATGTTCAGAACTGGGCCCATGGCACATTGCCAAATTACGGTTGGGCCGCGATCCCGTGGCCAAATGGCAGCGATGGTTGGGGCATCAACAGCTCAAAAGATCCCAACACCAATTCGCATCCGCAGTTGGTGGTCTACTACACGCCGGATCCCAACTTCGTCGCCACGCCCACGCTGCTGCCTTTGGGTCTGTCGGCCACTCAGGTACAGGTGCATTTCACTGGCACTCCTAACAAGACCTACACCGTCTGGCGCGCAGGTGCTGTGACGGGTCCGTGGACTTCGGCGGGTACGGCTACCGTCGGTTCGGATGGCACCGCGACCTTCAATGACAATGCCCCATTGTCATCGGCGGCGTTCTATCGCGTATCTAATCCGTAAGCTTGTAACTGAAGATCATTCATCACCGGCGTGGGCTGTGGCCCACGCCGGTTTTTTGTTTGGTGTGTTTCCCCAAAAGATGACCCCGTCGACTGCCCACTCAATGAGGTCGAACTCCCTCTTGTGCAAATTGTTACGGTTGCGTTAAATCAGATGTTCAAAATGTCCGGTGGCGCGCCAAATGAGACGGAAAACAGATGTCCACTGCCCTTGAAAGAAACCGCTGCGATTGAAATCATTTTATGATTTTTAAAAAATGAATACGCCCAAGTCTTCAGCCAAACAAATCGAGTCCACACTCGCTTTGAGCCTGCGTCGGAAATCTTTCCACCGCGGATTTACGCTCATCGAGCTTCTGGTCGTCATCGCCATCATTGCCATTTTGGCGGCCATGCTGTTGCCCGCGCTCGCCAAAGCCAAAGCCCGGGCCAATCAGATCTATTGCCTCAATAATTTAAAGCAATGGGGGTTGGCCATGACCATGTACGCCAGTGATAACAACGAAGCCTATCCGGCTTCACGCGATCTCAATTATGTGGCCACCCCGGATAATAATCCGGTGTGGTCGGAAATGTATGCGGATGCGACCGCCTCGCCGCCGATCGGACTGTCCGACTGGTACAATGCTCTGCCTCCTTACATCGCCGGATTCCCGCTTTGGAAATATGGGGCGAACAGCATCAGCAACAACGTTTTTACTTTGTCTCAATCGATCTACATCTGTCCGGTCGCCGCCGCCATCCCCACCATTTCACCGCCGGACCCCAATTCGGTCACGGGCATCCAGCCGGGTGTCGGACCGGGACCCACTTTTAACTACGGCATGAACCAGAAAATCAACAATCCCAATCCGCCGGAAACTCCCTTTAAGATTACTCAAGCCGTTCATCCTTCGGCGTTCGTTGTGTTTTCCGAGCAGCGTGTTCATGCCAGTGAAACCCCTTACTATGGAACCAGCCCGACGGATCTCAGCAGCACCTACAACTATTACAACCGCTTTTCCGGACGGCATACCGCCGGCGGAAACATCGTATTCGGTGATGGCCATGCTGCCTGGTTCAAATACAACGCGGTCGTGGGTGTAAGTGGCGGCAAATTAGTTGACCCCAACAATCCTAATATCAATTGGGCCTACAATGGCGTATTTCTCACGCCTCCACCGTAAATCCAACCATTGAAAGTCAGGCAACGGGCATCCGCATTGAATATTGCTCGTTACAGCCAGCCTTTTCTTTAGCACCGTAGGTGCGATATCTCTGTAGTAAAAAACCAAAAAGAGTAAAAAGCCCCGTCAGGGGCGATATATTCTGCCGCATTTGGACGAGGCTGGCTTAAGGTGAAAGAGCATTAAAATAAACTTCCATCAACCATCCAGCCTTCGCCTTGTCAAAATCGCGATAAAAAATCCTCCTCGTCCTCGTTCTCGTCCTCGTAATCGATTTAATTTCAAAAGCGTGTCAACTACCCACGACCGGTAGGGACCGTGCGCTGCGCGGTCCGCTGGCAACGCAGTTGCCACTTGTGGTATGCAAACTTCAGATAAACCCTCGCCTCTTCCAAACGCTAAAACATCCGACCACGTCCATTGCGCCCTGGTTTCTACCGAACAGCTTTATTCCCGAATTTTCCCGCTCTTCTTGGTTCAGTTCCCTCAATTGTTACAGTTCTGTTAAATTGGTCGTCCAAAATTTCTGACTGCCGGCCAAATCAGACGGAAAGCGGATACCCACTATTCTTGAAAGGCTCCCACACGCATGAAATGATTTCTACGTTATAAAAAATGAATATTTCAAAAAATTTAACGAACTCCTGGCAAAAATCCCTGAAACAGGGATTTACGCTCATCGAATTGCTGGTGGTCATCGCCATCATTGCCATTCTGGCCGCGTTGCTTTTGCCGGCCTTGGCCACCGCCAAGGAACGTGCCCATCGCATCGGCTGTGTCAGCAATCTAAAGCAACTGATGATGGGCAGCTTGATGTACGCTGGTGATTTCAATGGCAATCTCACCGCCCCAAGCTGGTTTGATACTTCTGGGGTCACTACCGCTTGTGATCGTAGCGGCTCGGATGACGACGCAAGTTGGCTGTTCCCGTCTTATATTCCGTCAGTGGGAAATCAGGGCCATCCCGGTGTTTTCGATTGCCCCTCCACGCAAAATTTTATCCGCACCACGCCGGCAATCCAGGCTGATGTTCAAGCCTCGAAGCTTCCGTCATGGTTGACTGGCACCACGGTCTATGTGGATTTGTGCAATAATGCCCAAACCAAAAATGCCATCACCACTACCTCGGCGTGCGGTACCAGCTACGAGATCTTTGGTACCGCTGATGGCTTTAAAAAAACCGAGAAGATGCTCGCTGGTTATTCTCTGAAAAGTTACAAGGGCCATATCGGCATGAAACCGGGCCCGTCCCAAGTCGTTCTCTTCTTGGATGGCGATGATACCGGCGGCGGGGCTGACCCCCAAAACAAGTACAATAACTGGCCTGATCCAGGTAACAACCATGGTTCTACGGGAACTTGCATGAATTTTTGTGACGGCCACGCCCAATGGATCAAAACCGCCAACTATGATGACACCCTCAACACCAGCCAGGACGGCGATACCATTCATATCGTGTTGCCAAACGGCACGGTGACCACCGGACCAGTTCCATAATCTTGTCATTATAGCTTGTTGCTTTATCAAAGGACGCCACCACTCGTGGCGTCCTTTTTTGTCCTGATATTTTTCTTTATCTCGCGCTAATTTTGGCTAGTGTCAGTAGCAAGGAGAAGCCGTTCGCGGGTGATTTTTTGCCGCGATAAGCCTGTTACCATGAAGTATTTGAAAAGTTTTTTGCGGAGTCGTATCGTCGCCGTCTTTTTTTGTCTCGTTGGCTTGGGAAGTCGTCCCGCGTGGGCGGGAGATGCGGCGCAGTTGGTTTCGGTTTCGATTACCAACGGCACACCTATGTTGCCGCGAACAGTCTTCACCCAGACGTGGACTATGTTGAACTCGGGCTCAACGACTTGGTCTCCGACTTTCAACGGCTTCACGATGAACATTGTCGGTCTGGATAGCCTTGGTTCCGTTCCGCCCACCAATAAACCTTTTTCTTCACACACTTTGTCCACCTTCATTGGCAGCGGCCTCTCTGTTCCCCCGGGCGGGCTGGCGACCTTTACGATGAGCTTCATCGCGCCGGAAACACCGGGACCGGTGACCAATATCTTTCGGCTGAATAATGCCAGCAGTGTTTTTTACGGGCCCTCAAATATCATGTCGATCGTGGTGTTGCCTGCGGGTTCCACCAATCAATATGACCGCGCCCGCGCGGTTTCTTACGCCAATAATTATTGCGGTTATGTGAACAGCGATGGTTATTTTTGGACGAACAGTTCCACCTACGGAACGTTCATCCCGCGCTCGGCTGCACCCACCAGCGGGTTGGGCGATGATTGCGCACATTTCTGTTCCAGTTGCATCGGTAGCGAGCCGCATGTACGCGGGGGCGGTTTGGTGATACCCAGCCGGGTGACCCCGACTTACGGCGAACCGGGCGCAGGGCACCTGGTCAATACCACGTTGATCGCACCCGGTTATGCGGTGGAAGTTTTTTCCTTGACCAACATGGAACCGGGGGATCTGGTCGGCTGGAATTGGGAAGGGGACACAAATGTGGCCGATCTGGATCACGTCACCATGTATCTTGGCAACGGCTTGCTGGCATCGCACTCTGCTTCCAGCTTGGATGTCTCGGCGAATACTTGGTATCAAAGCTCGGAATCCAAGGCGGTGCGGCATCTCATTCACATTCTCGATGCACCGGCCATCACTTCATTTACGACCGGAAATAATCTGGTGCTCTCTTGGGGCACAAACTGGTCGGGCTACGCTGTGTATTCATCCCCGGCTCTTGGTGCTGGTGCAACGTGGACAAAAGCAAAAAAATCTCCGGTCATTGTCGGTAAATCCAACCTCATGACGAATGCCGTTACCGCCGATGCCGCATTCTTTCGCTTGATGATGCCGTGAAGTTATGGAGGCTGGTTATTTGTTTTGTCGTAAACTGGTTGAAAATTGGGTTTAAATGATTAAGCTACGGGGCAACGGAAACAGAACCTAATCAAGATGAAGCAAAAACAACCCACTTCAGTCGTGACCGGCGCGGCCGGTTTTCTCGGATCCCATTTGACGGACCTGCTGCTCTCGCGGGGGCACAAGGTGATCGGGATCGACAATTTTGTGACGGGATCGGTGGACAACATCGATCATCTGGGCGGCAACCCGAATTTCAAGTTCATCCAGCAGGACGTGACGGAGTTCATCTTTTTGGAAGGACGGGTGGATTACGTGTGGCACTTTGCGTCGCCGGCCAGCCCGATTGATTATCTGGAACTGCCGATCCAAACGCTGAAGGTGGGCTCCTTGGGGACGCACAAGGCCTTGGGTTTGGCAAAGAACAAAGGCGCGCGCTTCCTGATCGCCTCGACCTCGGAGATCTATGGCGACCCGTTGATCCATCCGCAGGTGGAGGAATATTGGGGGAACGTGAACACGATCGGGCCGCGGGGTTGTTATGATGAAGCGAAGCGGTTTGCGGAAGCGATGACAATGGCGTACCACCGGGAACACGGGGTGGAAACGCGGATCGTGAGAATATTTAATACCTATGGGCCGCGGATGCGGGTGAATGACGGGCGGGTGGTGCCGGCGTTCATCAGTCAGGCGATCAAGAACAAGCCGGTGACGGTGTTTGGGAAGGGAAACCAGACGCGGAGTTTTTGTTATGTGTCGGATTTGATCGAGGGG
>Ga0206948_1121_pt2 | contig 19296 bp, 7 predicted proteins | sample Alteio_BWOrgHeat_FD_153236 | JGI IMG/M metagenome (GOLD analysis project Ga0206948, IMG submission 153236) | Enriched cells from forest soil in Barre Woods Harvard Forest LTER site, Petersham, Massachusetts, United States -... | ecosystem: Environmental > Terrestrial > Soil > Temperate forest > O... | reverse complement strand
CCTCGTCACCGGCAGCAACAACACCTTTATCGGCGCCGCGGCGACGGGACAGGCGACGGGGCTGACGGGGTCGACCGGGGCTAACGTCAGCAACGAAATGGTCTTCGGCAACTCCTCCGTCTCGCTGCAGGTCATGAGCGGCTCGGGCTCATTGGTGCTGCCGGTCGGCCTCAGCACTTCGGTGGCGATAAGCACAAGTGGTAACGCCTATTGCGCTGCCGCCACCCTCGGCGGCCTGCGCTTCCAGACGGACGGCACCGCCGGGGTTTATCTCTGTAACGGCACGACCTGGGTTCTGGCCGCCAATGCCGCAGGCGCGGGCGCCAGCACCCTCGGCATCGACGGCCTGACCGACGCCATCAACAATGGCAACGCGGGCCACTTCAACCTGCTGATGGGCAACCTTGACGCTAACTACGGCCTCCAGGGTGGCACCGGCACCAACAACACGGCCGTTGGTATCCTTGCCCTCACGCAAACCGTCGGCGCCAGCAACGATACGGCCATGGGTTTTGCGGCGATGTATAACAACGTCTCCGGTGGCACAAGCACGGCGCTTGGCTACTACGCGCTTTATAGCAACGTCAGTCAGACACAAAACACGGCGCTCGGGTATCAGGCGATGCTGTATGCCAACAACACAACGGCGGCTGGCGTGGGCGGCAACGTGGCGATCGGCGCGAGTGCGCTGCTCGGCAGCGTGACGGCCGCCAACAACACGGGCAGCGCCAACAACGCGATCGGGAACCTTGCGCTGCAGGCCGTCACGTCAGGCAGCCAGAACATAGCGGAAGGCAACAAGGCGCTCTACAGCCTCACGACAGGTAACCGTAACGTGGCGGAAGGCTTCCAGTCGGTCTATAGCATGACGACGGCGAGCGACAACATCGGCATGGGCGCGCAGGTGCTCTACACCAACTCGACCGGTATCCAAAACGTGGCGATCGGTTCGCAGGCGCTCTATACCTCGACCGTGAGCGGCAGCACGGCCGTTGGGTATCAGTCGCTCTATAGCAACACGACGGGCACTAACAACATAGCGATGGGCTATCAGTCGCTGTGGAACAGCACGACGGGTAATTATAACACGGCGGTTGGAGCTAATGCCTTGTACGCTAACGTCCTCGGCCAGGGAAGTACGGCGGTGGGTTTTGACGCCATGCAATTCACCAGCAACAACACGTTCTCGTCCAATACCGCCGTCGGTTATCTGGCGCTGCAGGGCAGTGCGACCATCGCTAATAACGGCGGCACCAACACCGCTAGAGGCGCCAACTCGATGCAGAACAATACGTCAGGTAACTCCGATGTCGCCGTCGGGCAGGGGACGCTGCAAAGCAACACGACCGGCAGCGGTAATATTGCGATGGGTAGTGACCAGGGCACCGCAAGCGCCATGCAGAACAACACCATTGGTTCATTCAACGTCGGGCTCGGCGACGGCGCTCTCGCCAAGAACGTCGCCAATCAGGGCAGCACGGCAGTAGGTTATCAGGCGATGTATTACGCCAACAGCACGGCGACCACTGTTACAACCTACAACACCGCCGTTGGTTATCAGGCGCTGATGGGCAGCGCGACGCCTGCGGCCAACGTAGGACTTTATAACACCGCCATCGGCTATAGCGTGCTGCAGAAAAATACGACGGGGAATGCCAATACGGCGGTTGGCGATCTGACGATGGGCAACAACACGACGGGAGGCAACAATGCGGCGCTGGCGGGCGGGGCGCTGCTCAATAACACGACGGGGGGCAACAACGTTGCCGTAGGTCAAAACGCGCTGAACACCAACGTCGGCATGAACGAGAGCACGGCTGTCGGGTTCCAGGCCATGCAGAACGCCAACAGCTCAAACAGCAACAACCCGACATATAATACCGCCCTCGGTGCCTATGCCCTGCAGGGCAGCGCGACCGCGGCGAATAACACGGGTATCGACAACACCGTCGTCGGCCATTCGGCGCTGATGGCCAACACCACCGGCTTCCAGAACACCGCCATCGGTACTCAGGCGATGCAGAATACCACCGTCCAGGCTTACAACACCGCCGTCGGCTATCAGGCGATGCAGCTTATCGTGTCCAACTCTAGCTCGAACAACACAGCAGTCGGCAACGTAGCGCTGCAGGGCAGCGGGACGCCCGCCAATAACACCGGCATTGATAACACCGCTGTCGGCAGCGGCGCGATGACGCAGATGTCGACGGGCAGCTACAACACGGCGATGGGAACTAATGCGTTGTCGGGGGCGTATGGCGTGGCCATCACCGGCCAGTCCAACGAGGCTTTTGGTTACAATGCGCTGCAGTCCATGAGGACCGGCGGCGGCAACATTGGCATCGGCAACAACGCCGGCGGCGGCCTCGTTAATACGAGCTACAATACGGCGATCGGGGCGAACGCCCTGGAAGGCTCCGACTCCGCCGGCACCGGCGGCAACGTTGCCATCGGCAACGAGGTGATGCAGGCCAACACCACCGGCGGTAGCAACGTGGCGATCGGCAGCGATAACGGCAACCAGGGCGCGCTGTATCTCAATACCACCGGCAGCTACAACGTAGCCGTCGGCTCTGACGCGCTGTTAAGTAACAGGGGTATGAATTTCAGCACGGCTATCGGGTACCTGGCCATGTACTACGCCAACAACTCGACGGCGAATACGGCGACAGGCAACACGGCTCTCGGCGCTTATGCGCTGGAGGGCAGCGTGACGGCGGCGAATAACACGGGCCAGTACAACACCGCGGTTGGCTCTCAGGTGCTGGTAGAGAACACTATAGGAGGTAACAACACCGGCCTTGGCGCGGGCGCGCTGTACAGCAATACCACCGGTGGCGGGAACATCGCTATAGGTACGGCTAACATCAACGGCGCTCTTGGCCTCAATACCACGGGCAGCGATAACACGGCGATCGGGTATTCCGCCCTGCAGAACAACGTCGGCATGCAATACAGCACGGCGGTGGGTTTTGAGGCCATGATGTATATGAACAACTCGACGGCGAATACGGCGACTTACAACACCGCCATCGGCGCGTTCGCCCTCGAAGGCAGCGCGACGCTGGCCAGTAACACGGGTACGCAGAACACCGTCATCGGCCATGGCGCGCTGCAAAGCATCTCGACCGGAGCCGGGAATGCGGCCATGGGCTATGACGCTCTTAACGGGGACACATCCGGCGCCAACAACGTCGCTATCGGCAATAACGCAGGTCTTGCCCTTACCAACGGTTCGCAAAACACGCTTATCGGTTCCGGCACTGTCAGCACGGATACCGCCAGTGCAGTCAACGAGACGGCTATCGGTTACGGCGCGGCGGTCACGGCGGCGATGGACCACTCGGGCGTGGGCAACGTCATGGTCAACGGTAACTCGTCCGTCAGCCTGCATGTCATGAGCGGCTCGGGCGCATTGGTGCTCCCGGTCGGCCTCAGCACTTCAGTGGCGATAAGCACGAGTGGTAACGCCTACTGCGCTACGGCCACCCTCGGCGGCCTGCGCTTCCAGACGGACGGCACGGCCGGGGTTTACCTCTGTAACGGCACGACCTGGGTCCTGGCCGCCAGCGCCAGCGGTCCTGGCTCCAGCACCTCTGGCATCAACGGCTTGACTGACGCGCTTGCCACTTACGGCGGCACCAACAATATTGTCCTCGGCGGCACCGCTACCGGAGGAAAACCGGTGTTCGGTGGCGGCGCGACGAATGACCTGTATATAGGCACATTCAATGCGCTCACGTCTAATACAACGGGCCAGAACACCGCCCTCGGCGTCCAGGCGCTCTACAGCAGCACCACCGGTTCATGGAACGAGGCCAGCGGCTATCAGGCCCTTTATGCCGACACGACGGGCTATGGCAACACCGCCCTCGGCGCCGTGGCCCTTTACGCCAATACGGTGGGCTACTTCAATACGGCGGTGGGTCTGAACTCTCTGCAAACTAACGTCGGCTCCTGGGAAAACACGGCGGTCGGGTATCAGGCGCTGCAGAACGCTTACAGTTCGGCGGGAGGGGTATGGACGGCGAACACGGCCGTCGGCGCCTATGCCCTGAAAGGCAGCGCGACTGCGATCAACAACACCGGGGTTTTCAACACCGCCGTTGGCGATGATGCGCAAATAAGCAACTCAACGGGGACATGGAACACATCGGTGGGCGGCGGGACGTTGTACAGCGGCACCACGGGCAGCTATAACGCCGTGCTGGGCACGCAAGCGATGCTGAATAACACGATAGGCAGCTACAACACGGCGATCGGTACCCAGGCGCTCTACGCCAACGTCGGCGCCACCAACAACACGGCGGTTGGGTATTATGCGATGCAATATGCCTATAGTACGGCAGCCGCGACCTCGATGGGCAACACCGCCCTCGGCGCTTACGCCCTGCAGGGCAGCGCGACATCGATCAATAACACAGGGGCTGACAACACGGCGATCGGGTATAACGCGCTGATATCCAACACAACGGGTAACAACGACACCGCTGTCGGAGCGGGCGTTCTCAATAATAGCACGACGGGCAGCTATAACGTGGCCATGGGTGACTGGACGATGTATTACAACACGATCGGCCAGTACAACACCGCGCTCGGGTATGAAGCCCTCGGCTACACCGTCGGCGCGAACGAAAGCACAGCGGTGGGCTATTACGCGATGCGCTACTCCAACAGCACGGCGACGAGCCTCAATACCTTTAACACCGCCGTTGGTTTCCAGGCGCTGATGGGCAGTGCGACCCCGGCCAACAATACCGGCACCAGTAACACCGCCCTCGGCGCGGGCGTCCTTGAAAGCAACACCACCGGTATTTCGAACGTCGCCATCGGCGGTGACATCAACACCAACAACGCCCTGCAGAATAACACCGCAGGCAGTTACAACGTCGCCGTCGGTAACGGCGCCCTCGGCACCAACGTCGGCGCCCAGCAAAGCACGGCGGTGGGTTATAACGCCATGGGCAGCGCCGGCAACACGACCGCGACGACGACCACGTTCAACACCGCCGTCGGTGCTTACGCCCTGCAGGGCAGCGCGACGCTGGCCAATAACACGGGCGTGAAAAACACCGCTGTCGGTCACTCTGCGCTGCAGACCAATTCTACCGGTACAGGAAACGCGGCCTTCGGGCAATATGCACTGCTGTCGAATACTACCGGTTCATATAACACGGCTATCGGGCAATGGGTGCTGCAAAACAATACCACGGCGCTCGGCAACACGGGGGTTGGACAGGGGGCGCTGCTTAACAACACGACCGGGGGGTCGAATACAGCCCTCGGATCCGCGGGCGGGACCGGCGGCGCGATGGCCAGCAACACCACCGGCGCCAACAACGTCGCGCTAGGCTTTGGCGCGCTCTACAGCAACGTCGGCATGAACGAGAGCACGGCGGTTGGGTATAACGCCATGCTGAACGCCTACAGTTCGGCGTCGAACTCCTCCACCTACAATACCGCCGTCGGCGCTTATGCCCTGCAGGGCAGCGCGACGCCGATCAACAACACGGGCAATAACAACACGGCGATCGGCGCTCTGGCGATGCAGATCACCACGACGGGCATTAATAACACGGCAGTCGGATCAGGGGTGTTGATGAATAACCTGATCGGCTCCAGCAACGCGGCGTTTGGCACGTCTACCCTGCAGTATAACACCGCAGGCAACAACACGGCGCTGGGCGCTTTTGCGCTGCAGAGCAATACAACAGGAACTAGCAACACGGCAGTGGGGAATGCTGCTTTGATTAATAACGTCGGTTACGGCGAAAGCACGGCGGTAGGGTATTACGCCATGCACTTCTCCACCAGCGCGGCGGCAAACACGGTATCGTACAACACCGCCGTCGGCGCCTACGCCATGCAGGGCAGCACGACGCTGGCCAATAACACCGCGACCCACAATACCGCCCTCGGCCACTCGGCGCTGTATAATATCAGCGCGGCGACCAGCGGCTTCAATGACGCCATCGGGTGGCAAGCTCTCTATAACGATACCACGGGCTACGACAACGACGCGTTGGGCATTCAGGCTCTTGGTGCGAACGCGACGGGGTATTATAACGTGGCGGTGGGGGCTGCGGCTATGTATAACAACGTCTCGAGTGCCTGGAACACGGCGGTTGGGTATAATGCCATGTACTATGCCAACAGCACCACTGGGGCTGGGAATACGTACAACACGGCCCTTGGTTCTTATGCGCTGTTCGGCAGCGGGACCCCTGCCAATAACACAGGCACGAATAACACCGCCGTTGGCTACTGGGCGGGGCAAGGGCTTTCGACCGGCAGCAACGACACCTTTATAGGTTCTCTGGCGATAGGCCAGGCGACGGGGCTCGCGGGATCGACGGCGGCTAACGTCAGCAACGAAATGGTCTTCGGCAACTCCTCCGTCTCGCTGCAGGTTATGAGCGGTTCTGGCTCATTGGTGCTGCCGGTTGGCCTCAGCACTTCGGTGGCGATAAGCACAAGTGGTAACGCCTATTGCGCTGCCGCCACCCTCGGCGGCCTGCGCTTCCAGACGGATGGCACCGCCGGGGTTTATCTCTGTAACGGCACGACCTGGGTCCTGGCCGCCAGCGCTAGCGGCGGCGGCGGCGTCACCGTCGGCATTAACAGCCTGACCGACGCCAAAGCCGACTACGCAAACTCCAACATCCTGATGGGCGGTGCGGTCTTAAAATCTTCCTACTCCATCAGTTCCGGCACCAACAACACCGCCATCGGTGTCGGCGCCCTGCTCGGCAGCACCAGCGGCACCAACAACACCGCTATGGGCTCCGGCGCGCTCAACCTCGCCGCCGCGAATACGAACAGCGTCGCTATCGGGTATCACGCCCTGAACGCGTCCGCCGCCGCGACGGCGGCGACAAACACGGCGGTCGGGGCTTATGCGCTGGCGGGTAGCTCGACCATCGCCAGCAACACGGGCTCCCAGAACACCGGCATTGGTTACGGGGCGATGATCAATAACGAGACGGGCATACAAAACACCGCCGTCGGTCTCCAGGCGAGCTACTGGAACACGACAGGCACGAACAACGCCTCGCTGGGTTACTTTGCGCTCGAGAACTTCGCGAACTCGACCTACCAGACGGCGGTCGGCTCCAACGCGCTGCAGGGCAGCGCGACGGTTGCCAATAACACGGGTACGAACAACACGGCGGTCGGGTATAACGCCCTGCTGAACAACACCAGCGGCCAGTTCAACGTCGCTGTCGGCGCGGACGGCCCGGGCCTCTCGCCGCTGGAAAACAACACCATCGGTCAGAACAATGTCGCCATCGGCTCCGACGCCCTCGCCAGTAACGTGGGCGGCTTTGAAAGCACGGCGATCGGATATCAGGCCATGCTGTACAGTTACAACCTGGCGTCCTCGAATACGCTGAAGAACGTCGCCGTCGGCGCCTATGCGCTGATGGGCAGCAACAACGCCACCAACAACACAGGCACGGGCAACACCGCCGTCGGCTGGTCGTCGATGGTCAAGAACACCACCGGTTACAGCAACACGGCGTTGGGTGGCTGGGCGCTATATCCCAACACGACGGGTGAGGGGAACCTGGCTGTGGGATACCTGGCTTTGAGCAACAATACGGTAGGATTTGCCAACACGGCCGTGGGATATAATGCGATTGCGAACAACAATGGCGCTAACTATGTGACAGCGGTGGGATATGACGCCATGATGAACGCCAACAACACGACGGCGGCAACGACGACATGGAACACCGCCGTCGGCGCCTATGCCCTGTTCGGCAGCGCGACGCCGGCCCTCAACACCGGCACGTGGAACACGGCCATCGGGGCGGGAGCCTTATATTCCAACACCACAGGCACTAGCAACGTCGCCGTTGGTTCCGACCAGAACAACGCGGCGCTGTCCAGCAACGCCAGGGGCCTGGACAACACCGGCATTGGCTCCGGCGCCATCGCCGCCAACCAGGGCGGCAGCGAAAACACGGCGGCGGGTTTCCACGCCATGTACTACGCCAACAGCGTGGCGGCGCAAACGAATACGTATAACACGGCGTTCGGCAGCCAGGCGCTGCGCGGCAGCCCGACCGCGTCCAGTAACACGGGCATAGACGAGACCGCCATCGGCGCATCGGCGCTGCTGAGCATCACGACGGGCAGCGAGAACACCGCCGTTGGGGTTCAGGCTCTGACGGCCAATACGACGGGTCAAAAGAACGTGTCGGTCGGGAACTATGCGATGCTTAACGACCAGGCGGGGAACTACAACGCCATCATGGGATACCAGGCGCTGCAAAACGCCACATCGGCGTCCGGCAATGCCGCCGTCGGTTATCAGGCTCTCTATCATGATACGGCGGATAACAGCGTGGCGATCGGGTATCAGGCGCTTTTCGCCTCCACCACGGGCACGCTGAACACGGCTGTGGGTTATCAGGCGATGACGTCAAACACCACCGGCTACAATAACGCCGCCTTCGGTTACGAGGCGCTGGCATCAAACACCTCCGGTTTCGACAACGTCGCCGTCGGTGACGGCGCGCTGCAAACGAGCACATGGGGACAATGGAACACGGCCGTGGGGCATGAGGCGCTGTACCTGGAAACGACGGGCTGGGCCAACACGGCGGTCGGGACCGGCGCGCTGCAGAACGCGACGGCCGACCAGGACGAAACGGCGATCGGATTTAACGCCATGCAAAACTCCACCGTGGCAACGAATGGATTCAATACCGCCGTTGGTTATGAGGCGATGTGGGGCACAGCCAATAACACGGCCACAGAGAACACCGCCGTCGGCTGGGGAGCGATGCAGGTTATCACGTCGGGAGCTCAACAGAACGTGGCGGTTGGGGATGGGGCGCTGTTCAACATCGGAGGCAACATCTCCGACGTGGCGATCGGGTCCATGGCGTTGTATAATAATATAGCGAGCTGGAACACGGCTATAGGAACCAATGCGCTGAAGGCCCTGAACGGTGGCAGCGCCTATGCCAACGTGGCGATCGGGAACGCCGCCATGCAAAGCAACACCACCGGAAGCTGGACCGTGGCGGTCGGGTATAATGCCATGGCCAACAGCATGGCGCCGGGGCAGACGAATGACGTGGCTGTCGGCGCCAATGCGCTGTTGGGCAGTGCGACCTATGCCAATAACACAGGGGAAAGCAACACCGCCCTCGGCTTTCAGACACTGATGGCCAACACCAATGGCGGCGGGAACTCGGCTGTTGGCAATAACGCGTTGACCGCCAACACAACAGGGTATGATAACAACGCCTATGGCTCGGGCGCGATGATTTCGAACACCACCGGCTATTATAACGTGGCAATGGGAGATAATGCGCTGTTTAGCAGCACGACGTCCTACAACAACACCGCCATTGGGTTTGGCGCCTCGTATAGCGCTGACGCCTTAGATAACACGGCGGTGGGGTATGAGGCGCTCTATACTAACGTCTCTTCGTCGATGAACACGGCGGTGGGCTACCTGTCGCTGTTCACTGCCAACCCCGCTGATCCGGGGAATAACACCGGCCTTGGTGCTTACACGCTGTTTCAGGACACGACAGGCACCAATAACACGGCGCTGGGATATGGCGCTGGCAATATCGGCACATCCATCACCAGCGGTTCGCAAAACACGCTTATTGGGTCCAATGCGGATGCGGGCTCGGCCACTGCGGTCAACAGGACGGTGATCGGGTATGGGGCGGTTGGCACGGCGAATAACTCCATTCAGCTTGGCAACGCCAGCGTGACGGCTGTACACACCTACGGCACCATCTATGCCGACGATACCGCTGGATCTATTAACACTACCTTTGCGTATTACACCAAAAATGGTGCCTCTACCTCCACCGGTGGAGCAAGCTGTTCTGGTTGTATCGTCAGTGTCAATGGGGCTCACCGCATTATGGCTTCCGAGTTTGACGCGACCTCCGACGAGCGTAAAAAAACGGATATAAATGATATCACCCTCGCCGAGGCGCTTGGTTTCGTCAATAAGGTAAAACCAATCCATTTCCGCTGGAAGGCTGACGAGAACAAGAACATACCCGTTAGCACGGGCTATCTGGCGCAGCAGCTTGTTGCTTCCGGGTTCGGCAATATGATCGACCTGGTCCCGGATAAAAACCTGCCGGCCATGAAGAAAAAATATGACGGCGTGGAAGTTACTTCCCCGAAAGATCTCAGGCTAACGGCCAACTATATCGCCGCTATCCCTTATCTCCATGAAGCGCTCAAATACGCATTAGATGAAATCGAGTCCCTCAAAAAGGCGCAGCCCACCCAGAAAGTTATCGATGAAATCCACGCGCTGGAGGAGACAGTCAGGGACCTGATCGGCCGCCTCAACCCGCTCGAAAAGAAAGTCACCGCCCAACAGGAACTCATCGCCAAGCAACAGGACGAAATCGACGACCTCAAGAAATCCGTCGCCGAGATGCAGAAAGACCTGAATAATATGAAGAAGAAAAAGGCTCCCGCAGAATAGATATAACCCAATATGAGCATAACTGACCGCTTCCAGATCCTGACGCCGTGGCAAAAGGCATGGCTCCCCTGCCTTGTTCTGGCGGGGGCCGTTTTTGCCGCTTACGTGAATGTTTATCAAAATGAATTTGTGTGGGATGATCTGTCCAGCATCATCCAAAACAAAGCCTTGCTGCACTGGAGCAACTTTCTCGACTATATTAGCGGCAAAACTAACGATCGTTTTTACCGTCCGGTAATGGTGCTGCTTTATTTTTTTGTCTATCACTCATTTGGCCTTTCAAAGATTGCGTTCCATGGGTTGAATGTCCTTCTGCAAGCTGCCAATGCCTGCTTTGTATACCGGCTGGGAGGCCGGCTTGGCTTTTACCAACGCGCGTCTTTCGCGGCGGCGCTGCTGTGGGGGGTGCATCCGATGTGGTCGGAAGCGGTGGCGTACGTCAGCGGAATCGCCAGCCTGCTTGTAGCTTTTTTCTTAATGTCGGGGTTGCTTGTCCTGCTGCCGGATTTCAAGCCGCGCCGTTCTGGCGCTGAACAAACACCAGGCGCTTTCGCGCAACAAATACCAGGCGCTTTCGCGCCGCGCAAGTTCTGGCTGGCAAGCCTGTTTATGCTGCTCGCTCTCGGCAGTAAAGAGTCCGCTGTCGTTTTTCCGGCGCTTGTGATGTCCACGATGTTTCTCGCCAGCGAGAAACGCCTGCATCCAGCCATTTATCTCAGGACATGGCCGCTATGGTTGTTGGCCGCAGCCTACGTCAGCGGACATTTCATACTCCATCCAGGGGCCTTTATATCGTATGATTATCAGGATTCCAACCATGTCGAATTCTATGAGAATAATATCATCAATCGCATCCTGACTTCTCTTGCGACCTTGCCTATGTACTTCAGTCTCTTTGTCTGGCCCCGGGATTTGCATATGGATTGGCATTTCCCCATAGTCGTAACGCCGTGGGCCTGGCAGGTTTTAGCCGGCGTAGTGATCGTCGCTTTAAGCTTGTGGCAAATCATCCGAAGAGGAAAACACAGTTTGCCTCTCACGTGGGGGCTACTGTGGTTTGCGATAGCCTTCTCTCCGAACTCAGGCATCTTGATGCCGCTCAATACCATCTTTGCTGAAAACTGGATCTATCTGCCAACCATTGGACTTTCTCTCGGAGCAGCCCAGAGGATGCTGGTCTGGATAAAAACCTTCCACTCCAAAAAGCCGCTGATGGCCGCGGCGGTGGTGGTAGCGTTGGCGGCCACCGGGCTGGGAACGAAAACTTATCTTCAGAATGAATTTTTACATGACCCGGTATCGTTATTTGACAATATTATCAAATACCACCCGGAATCGCCGATGGCTCGCTATGCACTGGGAAAATTTTACTTTGATCATAAAAGTTATCAAAAAGCCGCGGAGCAATTACATATAATGGAATACTATGATTATAGTGTGGACAAAGACTATGCGGTTGGTGTGCATATGATACTTGCTTTAATTGATTTGAATGTCGCGCTTGAGAAAAATGGCACCATCTCCATACAGGATGTAGCGGCTGCGCTGCCGACAGCCAAAGATATTCCCGGAGCAATAGAAGAACTGAGACTGGCTCAGCAAATTGACCCGAAAGCTTATCCCGCCAACGCATCTCTGGCAGCTATTTACTATTATCTGGGAGATAAGAAACAAGGAGATTACTACAGCGCTATAGCCGAAAAAAATTCACCCAAGGACAAGATAGATTTGATCAAAAATGCGGATAACTGAACAATTCCGAACGCTGCCGCCCCGGCAAAGGGCATGGCTTCCTTACATTGTCTTGACAGGGGCAGTCTTTGCCGCTTACGCGAATGTTTATCGAAACGAGTTTGTATGGGATGACCTGATTATCATTATCCACAACAAGCTCTTGCAGCACTGGAGCGACTTGCCCGGTCTTCTGGGCAAATCAGCTAACGGAATTTTTTATCGTCCGGTGCAGATGCTGCTTTATTTTTTTGTATATCACGCGTTCGGATTTTCTAAAGCCGCATTTCACGGGTTGAATGTGTTGCTGCAGGCTGCCAATGCCTGTCTTGTGTACCGGCTTGGCTGTCGTCTCGGCCTCTATCAGCGCGCGTCTTTTGCGGCAGCGCTGCTCTGGGGCGTGCATCCGCTCTGGTCAGAAACCGTGACATATATAAGCGGTACGCCCAGTTTGCTCTTGGTATTCTTCATTATCTCGGGCCTGCTTGTGCTGTTAGCGGATTTTAAGCCTCGCCGTTCCGGCGCTGGACAAATATCAGACGCCTTTGCGCAACAAATACCAGGTGCCTTCACGCCGCGCAAATTCTGGTTGGCCAGCCTGTTTTTTATTTTGGCCCTGGGCAGCAAGGAATCTGCTGTCGTTTTTCCGGCACTTGTGACCTTCGCCCTCTTTCTGGTGAGCAAGGAGCGCATGCGTCTCTCCACATATTTCAGGACATGGCCGCTGTGGCTGCTGGCTGCGGCCTGCATAGCCGAACGGTTGATATTGCACGATGCAGGTATAATCGCGTTTGATTATCAGGATTCCAACTATGCTGATTTCTATCAGCATAATATCATCAACCGCATCATAACTTCTCTTGCGACCCTGCCTGCTTACTTCAGCCTTCTTGTCTGGCCAACGGGGTTGCATATGGACTGGCATTTCCCAATATTTGTAACGCCATGGGCTTGGCAGGTTTTGGCGGGCATATTGATTGTCGCATTGAGCTTGCTGCAAATAATCCGGAGGAGACACGGCTTGCCTCTGACCTGGGGGTTGCTTTGGTTTGCGGCAGCGATCTCTCCGAATACAGGCATCCTGATGCCTATCAATGCGGTCTTTGCCGAAGCCTGGATCTACCTGCCAACTATTGGGCTTTCTCTGGGGGTAGCCCATACGGTGTTAGGTTGGGTAAAAACCTTCCATTCCAAAAAGCCGTTGATAGTCGCAGCAGTGTTAGTGGCGCTGGCTGCGGCAGGGCTGGGAACTAAAACCTATCTTCAGAACGAACTTTTGCGCGACACGGTATCGTTGTTTGAAAATACTCTCAAATATCATCCGGAGTCGCCAACGGCGCACTATGAACTGGGTTTTTATTACTTTAAGCATGATGAGTATAAAAAGGCGGAAGAGCAATTGCGTGCGGACGAACACTATGGCTATTCTCTGGATAACAATTCTGTGATCAGCTTGCATATGATGCTTGCTTTCATTTCCTTGGAAGTCATGCCGGAGAAAGAGGGTGTTCTCTCCATAGACGATATAATAGCTGCGTTGCCGAGAGCCAAAGACATTCCCGGAGCGATAGAAGAACTAAAACTGGCTCAGAAAGTCGACCCGCATTATTACGTTTCCAATTCATTTCTGGCAGCGATTTACTACTATCTCAAAGACAAGAAGCAAGGGGATTACTACAAGGCGCTGGCAGACAAAAATCCGCCAAAAAACGATGACTTTCCAAATGATGAATCCCCTTGAACGCCCGCTATGACAGGCGTATAAACAGGGCATGAAAACATTTTTGCGTTTCCTTGTTCTGTCCGTGGTCGGCTTCGTGCTGGGGGCGGCGCTTGCCCTGGTTCAGGTCCGGAGCCAGCGGCCTGCGGCAATTGTTATTTCTAAAGCGGCATCGAGGCCCGCCGCGCCGATGGAGGGCAATGCGCTGGTCGGCGGGGCTTTCTCCCTGACCGACCATACAGGCAAGCCCGTGACCGAAAAGTCGTGGCCGGGCAAGTACAAGCTGGTGTTTTTCGGCTTTACCCATTGCCCCGACACCTGTCCGGCGACGCTGCAGAAGATCGCCTCCCTCATGCAGCAGTTCGACCCCAAGGGCGAGAAGATCGTGCCATTGTTCATTACCGTAGATCCGGAGCGGGATACGGCGGATGCCATGGCGAAATACGTCTCAAACTTTGGCCACTCCATCGTCGGCCTGACAGGCACTGAAGCGCAGATAAAAGATGTCGAAGAGGTTTATAAAGTCTATGCCGCCAGGCAGCCCGGGCAAACCAAGGGCGAATATGCAGAATATATGGAAGACCACTCCGCCTTTATTTACCTGATGTCGCCGGACGACAAACTTCTGCAAACCATCAGCTTTGACGAACCCGCCGAAGGGATGATAGCCAAGGTCAAAGAATCTGTAAAATAAAAAATTGGCTACGGTCAATATGCGGCGAAATGGGATATTTTTATTGCGTCTGCGGGTATTTTTGTGTTAAATCGCGCACGCGACCAACAGATAGAGAATCTTAAGGGGTAAAAATTGGCCGGCCAAACGGATAATCAAGATATTTCAAGACGTTACGCACGAGCTTGCTTTGCGCTCGCCCGGGAGCAGAACCAGCTTGAGCAGGTAGCTGCGGATTTGCTCGGACTGCAGAAGATGCTGGCCTCCTCATCCGACCTGCAAAAGTTCATCAGCAACGCCACGCTGAAGCGCGACGACCAGGTAAAAGCACTGGCCGCTCTGGGCGCAAAGGCACAGTGGGCGCCGCTGACGCAGAAGTTCCTCGGCACGCTGGCGCAGAAGCGCCGCCTGAATGCGCTGCCCTCCATCATTAATGCCGTTCTGGGCGAAATTGCCTCCCACAAGGGCGAAGTCACCGCCGAAGTCACCGCCGCGCATGCGCTTGACGCCGCGCAGGTCAGCAACATCGCCGCCGCGCTCACGAAAGTGCTCGGCAAAACAGTAAAGGTCGCCCTGAAGCAGGACGCCGCCATCATGGGCGGCCTGATCATCAAGGTCGGCTCCAAATTAATCGACAGCTCGGTACAGGCAAAGCTGGAACGCCTGCACCGCGCCCTCAAGAGTTCCAATACATCACAAGGCCAAAAGAAAATAAGAGAGGTAGCTTAAATCATGGAAATCCGCGCCGCAGAAATTTCATCCATCCTGAAAGACCAGATCGCCAACTTCGGCGCTGAAGCAGATGTCGCCGAAGTGGGGCAGGTTGTCTCCGTCGGTGACGGTGTCGCCCGCATTTACGGTCTCGACAAAGTGAAGGCGGGGGAAATGGTCGAATTCCCCGGCGGTATCCGCGGCATGGCCCTCAACCTCGAAACCGACAACGTCGGTGTGGTCATTTTCGGCGACGACCGCGACATTAAAGAAGGCGACACCGTGCGCCAGACCGGCGAAATCGTGTCCGTTCCCGTCGGCAAAGGCCTGCTGGGCCGCGTCGTTGACGCGCTGGGCAACCCGATCGACGGCAAAGGCCCGATCAAGGCGACCGAAACCAAACGTGTGGATGTGAAAGCGCCCGGCATCATCGCCCGTAAATCCGTGCATGAGCCGATGCAGACAGGTATCAAGGCGCTTGATGCGCTGGTGCCCGTTGGCCGTGGCCAGCGCGAGCTGATCATCGGCGACCGTCAGACCGGCAAGACCGCAATTGCGATCGACACCATCCTCAACCAAAAAGAAATCAACAAAGGCACGGACGAAAAGAAAAAGCTCTACTGCGTTTACGTCGCCGTCGGCCAAAAACGTTCCACCGTTGCCCAGCTTGTGAAGACGCTGGAAGACAACGGCGCGATGGAATACTCCATCGTTGTCGCCGCGACGGCCTCCGAACCCGCCCCGCTGCAATATCTCGCGCCCTACACCGGCTGCACGATGGCCGAATACTTCCGCGACAACGGCATGCACGCGCTGATCATTTACGATGACTTGTCCAAACAAGCTGTCGCTTACCGCCAGATGTCCCTGCTGCTGCGCCGCCCGCCCGGCCGTGAAGCTTACCCCGGTGACGTGTTCTATCTCCACTCACGCCTGCTGGAACGCGCCTGCAAACTGAACGATGAACTTGGCAACGGCTCCATCACGGCGCTGCCGGTCATTGAAACGCAGGCCGGTGACGTTTCCGCCTACATTCCCACGAACGTGATTTCGATCACCGACGGCCAGATATTCCTGGAAACGGGTCTGTTCTACAAAGGGGTCCGTCCGGCTATTTCCGTCGGTCTCTCCGTTTCGCGTGTCGGTTCCGCCGCGCAGACGAAGGCGATGAAACAGGTTGCCGGCACCATCAAGCTCGACCTCGCGCAGTTCCGCGAAATGGAAGCCTTCGCGCAGTTTGCCTCTGACCTTGACGCCTCCACACAGAAACTTCTCGCGCGGGGTACGCGTCTGACTGAGTTGCTGAAGCAGCCGCAATACAGCCCGCTCGCGATGGAAGAGCAGGTTGTCTCGATCTTCGCCGGCGTGAACGGCTACCTCGACACCGTGCAAGTGTCGGACGTCAACGCCTTTGAGGCGCAGTTTCTGAGCGCGATCCGCGGTCACGGTGCAGCCATCCTGAAGTCGATCCGCGACGAACAGAAAATTACCGATGAGAACAAGGCAGCGCTGCAGAAATTCCTGTCTGATTTCGTCACCACCTTCACCTCTGGCAAGAAAGCGGCCTAATCACGTATGCCTACCTTAAAGGAATACAGAAACCGGATCGCCAGCGTGAAGTCCACGCGGAAAATCACCTCGGCTATGAAGATGGTCGCGGCGAGCAAGCTGCGCCGCGCGCAGTTGCAGGCGGAGGCAAGCCAGCCTTACTCCAAACGCATGTTCGATATGCTGAGCCGTCTGGTGTCGAAGATTAATATCGACCAGTCTTCGCCCTTCCTGCTGGGAGGGACGGGCAACCAGAACGTGCATCTCGTCATCGTCATCACGTCCGACCGCGGCTTGTGCGGTGGTTTCAACAGCTCTGTCGCCCGTATGGCGCGGCTGCAGATACGTGAACTGCTCGATGAAGGTAAGGAAGTCAAAATTATCTGCGTTGGCCGCAAAGGCCGTGACATCCTGAAACGCGAATTTGCTGACAAGATCGTCAATAGTTTCGAAGGCCTGGGCCGGAAGCGCCTGACTTTTTCAGAGGCGATGCAGGTATCGCAATATGTGCTGGATATGGGCGCGCGCCGCGAATTTGATGTTTGCACCGTGCTTTTCAACCAGTTCAAGTCCGTGATCACGCAGATCCCGACATCAAACCAGTTGATCCCGTTCTATCTGCCGGAGAAAGCTAAAGAAGACGATCACACGCCGCATGCGGTCTATGAATTCGAGCCGGACGAGGAAGAAATCCTAAAAGACTTGTTGCCGCGCAACCTGTCGGTGCAGATCTTCCGCGCCATGTTGGACAGCGCTGCCGGTGAACAAGCCGCGCGTATGACAGCAATGGAAAACGCGACCAAGAACGCGGGCGAGATGATTAACAAGCTGACGCTCCGCTATAACCGTGCGCGCCAGGCTTACATTACAACCCAACTGATCGAAATTATTTCCGGCGCTGAAGCCGTCTAAACAAGAATTGAAGGAGAAAACAAAATGGTAAAACTCGCAGCAGAAAACAAAGGCGCAATGGGCAAAATCACGCAGGTATTGGGCGCCGTTGTCGACGTTCAATTCGAAGGCAAGCTGCCCGCGATCATGAACGCGCTGACGCTTAGCAACGATGGCAAGAACCTCGTGCTTGAAGTAGCGCAGCACCTCGGTGAAAACACCGTGCGCACCATCGCTATGGATGCGACAGAAGGTCTGGTCCGCGGTCAGCCGGTGGCTGACACGGGCGCGCCGATCCGGGTTCCGGTCGGTCCTGAAACACTTGGCCGTATTATCAACGTTGTCGGCGAGCCGATCGACGAACGCGGACCGATCGATGCAAAAGAACACCACCCCATTCACCGCGCAGCGCCCGCTTTCGTTGACCAGTCAACCGAAACACAGATGCTCGTCACGGGCATCAAGGTCGTCGACCTGCTCGCTCCTTACGTGAAGGGGGGCAAGATTGGTCTCTTCGGCGGCGCAGGCGTTGGCAAAACCGTTACCATTATGGAGCTCATCAACAACGTCGCCATGAAGCACGGCGGTGTGTCGGTGTTCGCGGGTGTAGGCGAGCGTACCCGCGAAGGGAACGACCTTTACCATGAAATGATCGACTCCGGCGTTATCAAGCTGGACGGCAAGGGCTCCAAAGTGGCGCTCGTGTACGGCCAGATGAACGAACCGCCCGGTGCGCGTGCGCGTGTCGCCCTGACAGGTCTGACATCGGCTGAATACTTCCGCGATGTCGAAGGCCAGGACGTTCTGTTCTTCGTCGACAACATCTTCCGTTTCACACAGGCCGGCGCCGAAGTGTCGGCGCTGCTGGGCCGTATTCCTTCCGCCGTGGGTTACCAGCCAACGCTGGCGACTGAAATGGGCACGTTGCAGGAGCGTATTACATCGACAAACAAAGGCTCCATTACTTCCATTCAGGCGATTTACGTTCCGGCGGATGACTACACCGACCCGGCCCCTGCGACCTCCTTCGCCCACCTGGATGCAACAACCAACCTGAACCGTTCGATCGCCGAAATGGGTATCTTCCCGGCCGTTGACCCGCTGGAATCCTCCAGCCGTATCATGGACCCGCGCATTCTGGGCGAGGAACACTACACTGTCGCCCGTGCCGTCCAGAAGACGCTGCAAAGCTACAAGGCCCTGCAGGACATCATCGCGATCCTCGGCATGGATGAATTGTCCGAGGACGACAAACTCACCGTCGCCCGCGCCCGTAAAATCCAGAAGTTCCTCTCGCAGCCGTTCCACGTGGCTGAAGTGTTCACGGGTACGCCGGGTGTGTTCGTTTCTCTTGAAGACACGATCAAGGCCTTCAAAGGCATCGTCAAGGGCGACTACGACCATCTGCCGGAAGCGGCTTTCTACATGGTCGGCACCATCGACGAAGTCGTCGAAAAAGCCAAGAAACTGCAAGCAAAGGCGGCTTAAATTATGGCTGATCTTCCCACCAGCAAAACCTTCAAGTTCGAACTGGTCTCGCCG
>Ga0206948_1120_pt1 | contig 19604 bp, 18 predicted proteins | sample Alteio_BWOrgHeat_FD_153236 | JGI IMG/M metagenome (GOLD analysis project Ga0206948, IMG submission 153236) | Enriched cells from forest soil in Barre Woods Harvard Forest LTER site, Petersham, Massachusetts, United States -... | ecosystem: Environmental > Terrestrial > Soil > Temperate forest > O... | reverse complement strand
TGCATTCAATGTTATAATAAACTAGTTGAAAATAATTATTTGGTGTGTCCTTTGTGCAAAACTAAAATGAAAATTATTACCATTCATAAATTTTATGCTATTATGGTTATTTTTAATTGTAATGATATTGGTATAATATATAGGCCGCCAATATTTGACGAAATTGGTAATAAATGGATTGATTGTGAAGTGTTTTATGATATCGAACACAACCACAATGAAATAATTCGTTTTGATAACACATGCAAAAGAATAAATAATGAAGATTTTGTGGTTGTGGCGAACCAATCACAATTATTTATGATATTGAACAGCCTTCCTTTTGTACATATTAAAAAATTAAAAATTATACCCATTGATTACGAAAAAATTGATTGATTTATTTTTAATATTGATATATTAAAATAGTTCAAAAACCATGATTATGTCAAAAAAATATAATTTTTTGTATGAAACGCCATCAAACATTTCAAATACGGATTATCATCATAAAGAAAATATTGTTAATACGGTAGCAGATATAATCAAAAAATTGGAAAAATATGATGAAATCGTTACCATGGCTGAAATGCAAAGTGGGAAGACATATGTTATGAAACGTTTAATATATGTCATCAACAACTACAATGACAAAATCAAAAATTTTAATATTAATATTGACAAACATAATATTTATTTAATCATTTGTGCATCATCAACCAATTTAAAAAATCAGCTCAAACTAAATTTGCCCGAAATTAAACATAAAATATATCATCTCAATGATGTTTACACTTTTAAAAAAAATATTTTTGAATATGAGTCTTTGTTAACAGCAATGGCTGATTCAAGTTTGGTCATTTTTGATGAATGTCATTGTGACGCAAAACAACAAGGACTTGTTGATGTATTTAGAAATTTATTAATAAAATATTCAAAAGTTAATAAAACTTATTTCCACAAAGTAGGATTTTCAGCAACACCATATGAACAAGTTATGGCAAATTATCCTAAAGTAATAATGAAACCAGGTGATGGATACTATGGTATAGTGCAAATGTTTGACACATGGAAACAGTTGAAAACTAATAAAGAAACCGTTCCAATAATATTCCAAGCAAAAAATTTATCAGATGTAATCGAGTGCGAAATATTTTTCAATGAAATCGAAATATGCGATTTTTATTATATCTTCCGGTTGCCTGGTAAAAAAAATATCGAAGAAACCGTTATTTTAAATATTGAAAAAGAATTTAAAAAGAAAGGAACCAAAATTGATTCCTATATTTATGATATGAATTATAAGGAAAATATCAATGAACTATTGGATATCAAACCCAAAAAACCCACCATTATTTATTTAAAGGATAAATTAAGAATGGGCGAATATTTGAACACCGAATATGTTTATTTGGTGCATGATGATCCAAATAATACACATACCCATACAACAGCACAATCATTGCTGGGCCGATGTTGTGGATACAATAAAAAATCACATAAAACTATTATTTATTGTGATTATGAAAAAGCATTGGAGCATTGCAAATGGATTAAAAGTGGATATGATATAAAATTTATTCCATCACATGCAAAATATATTAACAAAAAAAATGGGGGGACAAAAGATAATTGCATCTATTGATTAACAAATAGTTTTTGTTTTTAATATATATAATACATGAAAGATAAAGATAGGAAAGTATTAATTATCATATCCATAATTATCATATTGTTTGTCCTTATTATTATTGGTTTATTATATTATTTTTATCACAACACGGGGCCATCAAACAACCAAATATCACCATTTGTCACAGCCCAAAATTATCAGCTTGGATATGCCCATGATTCCGACCCATATGATAAACCCTTCATATTGCAAAATTTTATCACACGAGAAAAATGTCAAGAAATTATTGCTCATGCCAATGATAAATTGTTCGATTCCGAAGTAATTGGCGGTGTACATAAAAATATACGAAATAGTAAACAATATTGGATACAAAAAAATAACCAATTGGTGAAACCAATGTTTGAACAAGTATCGCGCCATTTTAATATACCATTAGAAAATGCAGAAGATTTACAGGTTGTCAGATATTTGCCAGGCCAATACTACAATGAACATCATGATGCTTGTTGTGATGATAATGATAAATGTGTTACTTTTGTTAAAAAAGGAGGACAAAGAAAACTCACCGTTCTAATATATTTAAATAATGATTTTGACGAGGGATATACATATTTTAAAAATATGGATCTCAAAGTCAAGCCACGAACAGGAGATGCAATTGTATTTTACCCTTTGGCCAAAGGAACAAATAAATGTCATCCATTAGCCCTACATGCAGGTATGCCTGTTACCCGTGGAGAAAAATGGGTCGCTAATTTATGGTTTAGGGAGCATAAATTTACATAATATATTATATTATAATATAATATAAATGTATTAACAAGCCCGAACAAGGCTGTGGGACATGCAAATATCTGGAATACCTTGAGAATTTGCCCCGATCCAAAAATCAAATTTGATACGAGGAATTTTGTCCAGATATTTTAAATCAAAATCATCAACATACCAAATTGTTTGGTCTTCAACCTGGTTATTATCAATGTGGTAATAATCCGATTTGTGGTGCCAATGATTTACGATTGATGCTAAACCATCCATAGTGAGAAGAAATCCATTGTAGTAATAGGCCAACCGGGCAGCCAATCGATCATCACATTCACCATCACATTCGCCATCATTCAATGATTCCGGAATAGCAATATTAAGGTCATATTTATGGGGCAATGGATTGGCATCATTCATAAATGTATTGGCAAAATGTTTTTTGAATGTTGTCCAGAAATCACGTGTTCCAAATTTCTTTATGACAAAATGAATGTGTGAGCCAACAGGTACTGCCTGTGAAAAAAATTTCTTTGCCACATCAAATGCGCGCATCAGTTCAACCTGGCAATCAAACTGATGTTTTTCAACCCGGCGATCTATTTTCATGCATCCAAGGTCCTTCCGATGCGTAGTGATGGTCTCATTCATTCTACCAAAGAAATTCAACCCATCTGCAATAATATGGAGTGGTTCATTTTTGATATTAGTTGTGTTCAATGGTGTTAAAGGTACGGGCCTACTAATAGGGGTGAATGTAGTGGTGACTGGTATGAAATTGGTTACTGGTGTATCTATGATATCAATTTCCATTTGAACCGAAAATGATTTTACTTCCAATTGTTTGGCCAAATTTGCAACAAATGCTGCCAAAAGTTGGTTATGTATATATATGAACGGGCTACATTGTTTTGAAACAATTTGGTTATAAAGTTGCATAACGGTTTGGTCCACAAACATTGTTGTTTTGTTTGTAACAACTTGGACAATAATATCATTGAGGATCTTTTTGAATTCCAGAGAATCCGAATCAGAATACCCCAATAAAAAATTGGGAAGAAATTCGATGATTCTCTCACCAAATAATTTAAAAATTTCCTCATCGGTAAATCTGGTAATAGGTATTTGGTTCATAGTGTTTAATTAAATTGGTTAAATTGGTTAAATTGGTTAAATTGGTTAGGTGTTTTTGCCAAGCAAATAAAATATCGTAACAGATATAATATAATTGGTCTTAATGGGATATTTTAATATTTTTTTTTTCAATTTTTTCATTTAAAATTTAAACAAAAAAAATTGAAAATTTATATATTTGATAAATACATATATTATCAATATATGACTATTATCAAGTTTTTAATTTGATCAATGAAAACATTTACATTGCCAGATTTTAATTGTGTCACAAAAATTGATGACAAATATTTTTTTCGAGAGGATAATTTTATTTTTAGGTTGGAATTTGATTTTCCAAAAAATTTATTAGAAACGGATGATGCGATGGATACATTTATTCAAAGATATTTTGAGCAACTAAATAATATTATCAATAATAAATCTTACAGTGTGGAACGTTCTATGGAACAGGCAGATATACCTTTCAAACATAAAAATTACGAATATCACATAGTGATGGTGTTGGAAGTAATAACAGTTCTTGTAAATGAATGTGCTTTCATATTAAGACCCACAATTAATAAAATCGCGTTTAGATTGTGTGGTGGTTATCAGATATTTATTATACATATTGATTTTAAAAATATACTATCATATCTTTCTATATTTCAGAGTATCACACAAAATTAATAGTTAGCAATAAGTTATCACTAATTATTAATTATTTAAACATCAACCAATTTTTTATTTTTATTTTTAATCTTTTTTATTGGTTTTTTAGATTTTTTAACAATGATATCTTCCACATCAGATAATTCTTCGGTTGATTCTATTTTTTTAATTGGCCTATCTTTATGTTTGGGTTTCTTTTTCATATTATCATCCGAATGTGGATCTTCTGTATCAATATTTTCTTGTGGTGGATCTGTAATCATCCATAATTCGTCTTCGCCTTCCAAAAGATAGGGATTATTGGATAATTTAATTGTTTTGTTTTCGGACTCGTTGATCAAATAAATTATTTTGAGAGGAATTTTTCTTCCAAATCTTTGGGCACGACCGATAACCTGTGTTTCTAATTCGGGAGTCATTCTATGATACAGTATCAAATAGCCAGCATCTTGTAAATTTAAGCCGCTACCATAATGTTGTGAATCGAGCATGAGTATATTTGTGACACCTTGCTGAAATTCATGAATGACATTTGTTATGTGTGCAGGTATGCCCGATAGCAATGCATATTGAAGTTTTGCTTTGGCAATATTTTTAACAATTTTATCAAAAGTTTGTGAATAATCCGAAAAAATTAAAATTCTTGGTGTAGGATCATTTTTGGCAATGTAAAGTAATATTTTCTCAAGAACATCGGCTTTGTCCATTACATTAAATCCTTTTGAACATTTCTTTTTCTCTACCACTTTTTTTTTATCAGGTTTGGCACTGATAACATGGTATTCTTTATTATTTTTAATGATATTACGACAATATGGACATTTGTTATCACCTGCTTTAAGAGCCGAAAGTAAACATTTTAGACAAAACACACTTTTACAACAATCTAAAATTGTCGGGGTATCAAATGGCTCCGCACAAATGAAACAGCATTCATCATTTATCGATCCAATTCTCTCTCTGACAGTTTCCAATTTAGTTTTACATCTGATAATATCATTTTCTATTTTTTGGATACGTTTTTCATGGGCATCTTTATCGGCTGGTATGATAACTTTGGCATGTTCCAAATCTTTTTCCAGATTATAAAGTTCGGTGTTTATTTTGCCCGTTAGTACTTTAATTATATTTTCTTCCGTATCAATATCACAATTTAATTTAGCAACCGCTTCTTTCATATTACCAGCATTTATTAGTTGTAAAACATCAGGAGGTATCAAGTCTTGAATGGCAGAAACAACACGATGCAAAAGAGTATTTATCATGAAAATATAGGGTTTAGGCAGAACAACAGATTTGTCCACGTACTCGTCTTTATTTTTAATAATAAAATATTGCAACAAATGCTGATGGTTACCAAATATTTTATTAACATATCTTCTGCATGATTTATAAAAAATGGATGTTGGGGTAGCCGTCAGAAACCAATTAAAATTACCAAATTCGTCAAACATGGTTGGAATACTGGCGGAATCCATTTCATCTACTATTACCCGTGCCCATTTGGTTGAACGAAAAATTTGTTTAAAAAATCTGTACCTGTTAATATTCAAAATAAATACTTTCTTGGTTGATAAAATATTTTGGACCTTTTTTGGATTCAGTTTACGTCTTTCATAGCAGGTTGATCTTGTATATTTCCTATTTGTTTTACTACCTTTTATATTATTTTTTTTGGTAACTTTCAGGATAACATCTTTTTTGCGACAAATATTATGAATAACCAATGGACAATTGGGCACGACTTCCTGTTTTGATACATAGTCAATATCAAAAAATACGTCAAAATCGGAAACACTATTTAATTTTAAAAAGTCCAAAGTTGATTTCTCCATAAACTCGCCCCACTGGTTTGCCAAATTATGTGGCACAACAATGAGGTTTACCGGTTCGGATTCTTTGATGCTCATCATTTTAATGGAAAAATGGTCACTACCAATAATAAATCTATTGTGTTCGGCTGGTACAAGTGTATTAAGAATCAACCCAATAATCATATATGTTTTACCCGATCCTACTTTATCAGCTAGAATAGCAGAATTTGTTTCGATAACAAAAGTAGATCCGGTAAATTCGTCCGTATCTTTTAGTATATATCGAACGGCCGTATATAGACCAGATGCTATATCGGGTTTATCTATTATGATGGATCCTTGTTTTTCTAATTCTCTCATGGCAGCTATTGATGTTAACTGGTGGGCCCGTAATTTAATCTTAAGACCTTTGGGATGTTTAACAGTCGGAAAATTTTCATCTAGTTCAAAAAAACTCATAACAATACATGTATTTTTATCTACATAAATTTTTATATAAATAAATTTATATATCAATTTTTTTTATATAGGAAACTTGGATCAATCCTAATCATGACTTGTACCAATCCTAATCATGACTTGTACCAATCCTAATCATGACTTGTACCAATCCTAATCATGACTTGTACCAAATATTTTATCCATAAAAATTCCAATTCCATAATTTTTTATAAATAAAGTATGATGTTTATCATGATGTTCAGCTATCATAAATCCACTATGAGCAAATACTATTGTATTTACTATTATGATTGTTAACCATATTCTTATAGTAGTAATATGTGCGCCGATGATTAACATGGGTAATAAAACTGGTAATATATTTCCAACATAAAAATCTACCATTGTCATATAAACGGCACATAGACCAATTGGTGTAATAATTTCATGGTGTTGTTTATGATATTTTTTATAAAAATATGGCATATGCAATACTCGATGTATACCATAGAAAAAAATGTCCGTTAAAATAATTGACACACAAATGTCAAGAATGCATCCTAAAATATTAAATATCGGATTAAAATAAAATTCATACCATCCAAATATTAAACATGGCAAAAATGCATATACAAGTGTATTAATCATGACACATGGTAGACATTTTATATAATTATCCAAATAATTTTTTTTATCCTGAATTTTTTTTGATGGAAATAATTCAAAAAAATCAATAAGAAACAATATACCACTTGTCAAATAATAAATAAAATTAAATAATAAATAATTGACCAAAGTATTATACAATATTTGTGATAACATATGTGTATATATAATATAATATTTTATTAGATGTGCCACATTAAATTTGGTCATTGCATTAAATTGGAAAAAATCTTTAATAATGGTATAGAATAATGATAAAAAAAATACCAGCTGGTACACGCATATATTTGACCAAGAAATACAATCCAGTGCTATATATACAACCTGATAAAACATTGGTAAATGATAATTTATATGTGGCATATGATGTTAAAATAAATGGTCAGGTTGTTATTCCAAAAGGAACACGAGTTTTGGGAGATTGGGTGACAGAATCATCTCCGACTATAGCAGCGCAATTACAACTAACCAAAATTTATTTACATGGTTCAGGACAAGACATTTCGGCTGATTCTGATGTGATTGAGGCCATATCAGAATATAATGACAGAGAAGTTAATAATACAGGATATCTATATAAAATTAATCAATACCATGCTACTTCAAATATAACAAGACGTATTGTAAAATTCCAATGCAGAATCAAAACTTTACTTGATGATAACCGTAATACTATTTATTTGGAACTTTATACAAAAGAAATTCCTGTGATTTTGACATCTGATTTTGTTGCATTGCCCTGTTTATCATAAAAAATTGAAATAATTTTACGTACAGTATTTAAAATAAAATAGCATATTAATAGTAGGGAAAATATTGCATAATGTATATCATAAAAAAAATCACGGTTAATGGTGAAAATTATCAGTCATCAAAAATTATTGAGCACACAAATAAAAAAATAACATCGGCATTGATCCTTCTGGAAAATTGTGCCCGTAATTTTGTCAAAGAAGAATTTGGCATAAAATCTTTTGAACAGGCCAAAATTCTTAATATACATAAAATTGACCAAGTTTGCGAACCTATTGTTGATGGTATGTTATTATACAGATTGAATGATGACCCGCATCGCATCCATGTTTATCAAAGACGAAGCGAAGTAATTGATCTGAATGGCTGGTTCAGTAAATCCAAAGTTTCACAGGCCCAATTCAAAAGAACACATATTTTTGAACTGGAAGAATATGCCAGACTTGGTATTGGTAATGATTTTGACCCTATTTCAGTTATTCCACAAATTGAAATGATACCCATTGGATCTGCTGGTATCAAAATACCAAAATTGATGACAATAGGGCCAATGGTTAATCTGTTTGATGAACTCAAAAAATCGGACAAGTTTAAAGCACGCTTCGAAACTACAAAATCTTGAATTCCGCACATAATATTATTATGATTGATAAAAAAATTGATTAAATATTTTTATTCAGTGTGATTTATACATTAGACAACATTATGGATTAAATGGATAATATTAAATTGATTTTGACTGATGTTAACAATAAAATAGCCATTGATATTAGTAGGTATGATTTGGAAAGTATTAGCACATTTTTTAAGAGTTTGGTAAATTTTGGTCGCGGCAAAGAAAAAAATCAATCCGAAATAATTTTAAAGGTTCGTAATGCATCAATTGCAAAAAATGTTATAATGGGTAATTATATCTCAACCAATTGGTTATATGTTCTGGAAACATTACAATGTCAAAATTATTTTGGAATGAATGTTGATATCACCAAATTATATGATTTGATGGTGCCGGCAGAAGGTTTTAATATGTTATTGGAAACAATTGATGAACTTAATTGTACACTTGACAATAAATTAAAAGAAACAATAAAAATAAATATTCCAAATAATTATGATTTAAAAAATTTATCAAATGAATTCATTAAAGAACTAATATCAAAAAAATATTATTTGGCAACATGTGATAACACAACTATCAAAATTTGGGATGCGTCAACTGGTCAATTATTAAATACACTAAAAGGACACAATAAAAGCATCAAACATATGGCATTATCTTCAAACAACAAAATAATTGCATCAGGCGGTGAAGATGGCTATATTAAAATATGGGAAATATCAACCGGTAAACTTTTGAATATTTTGGTTGGGCACACTGATTGGATAACATGTATTGCATTTTCACCTTCATCGGATGGTCAAATTATTGCTTCAGGAAGTTGGGACCAAACCATCAAACTATGGGATGGATTTAGTGGTATATTATTAAATACTTTGGACGGACAAACTGGTTGGGTTTCTTGTCTGGCATTTTCATCCAATGGTCAAATTATTGTCTCTGGGCATTTCAATGGAAATATAAAAATATGGAATACAACAACAGGCCGCCTATTAAATACGTTGATTTCATATGGACAAAGTACAATGTGCTGGTGTCTAGCATTTTCACCTAATGGTCACAAATTCGTCTCTTGTGATTTTAATTTTATTAAAATATGGTGCGCATCTTCTGGCCAATTGCTGAATTCTTGGATCGGACACACTCTGCATATAACATCTGTTACATTTTCTCCAGATGGTCGAATGGTTGCATCCAGTAGTTGGGATTCCTCTGTCAAATTATGGGATGTATCGGGTATCGTCCCAGGAAGTCAGCCAAAACTATTGCACACCATTACGAAATCTCATAATGTATTAAGTGTGGCATTTTCACCAGCCATTGGTGATTTTGGATATACAGATAGACAATTTATTGCATGTATGTGTGTTCGTGGTAAAATTGATTTATGGGATGTCTTTACTGGTAAATTATCAAATACTTTTATTAATCATACCAATAGTGCTCATTGTGTTATTTTGTCTGGATTTATTTATGATGATATTGATAAAAAATTAATCGATTATGTTAAAGCAGAAGATCAGCAATCTATTTTACATGAGGGAAAAATGGAACTCATTGATGAAAATCCAAACGAAAAGCTAACTTTTGCCGCTGGATCCAAGAACACAAGATACATACCATTTAGATATATTTGGGAACATACACATAAATACTTCTATGAATTTTGTTTTAAAATAAAATCATGGAAAAAAATATTGTTTTTCTTGGGTATATTAATGGTTATATCAATAAAAAAATAATCAATTATTAGTAATGGTTGATTAATTTTAAATGCCAAATGCACCCAATATACGTATTTGGCATGGGTTTGTTTCAGTCTTGGACAGATCATACCTGATAATTTTGTTATTTCTTTCGAGAAGATCCACAAATGGTTGTTTGGCATTTATGGCTCGAACAATTGCACCAGTTTCTTTTGGAGCATGATAACCACAATTAATGGTAATATGCGTTGATCCATCATCATGAATAGCATACAGCGGTGTCACGAATGTGTATATATGGTGACCATCCACTGATATAACTTTATAAAAAGTACCATCAACCATTACAGGATATATCGCTGCCAAATTATCAAAATCATCCGAACCAAAAATAATATTGTGGTCTGTATCATATTTCCATGTGATATGGCCAATTGTACCATCATTTATTTGTGCTAATAATCTGATTTGACCAAATTTTCCTTTGGAAATAATTTCACCATGAACCATAGATGCTATTATTTTACCAAAATTAAATTTTTGTTGAATGCCATAGTTATTTGATGAAATTATTGGATAGCCAAAAACAGCATCTGCATCAGCTATCAATAGTTTAGCAAATTTGGCATTGTCTGCGGATTTTTTGATTATAAATGCAATAAAATTATCTCTCATGATCTCTTCGGGTGTACAATCACAAGGAATATTAGTCCCGGATCCGAATTTTGGATCAATAGTCCATTCTCCGTAATAAATATGTCTTATGACCGCATTTTTGACCGCAACAGTATCTGCATAAATTTCGTCAATGCTATGATTTTTATCTAAAAATGTAATATTATCAAAATGTCCGGGTACACAAACTATAACCTTACATTTAATACCCAGGGTTGATTCAATTTGTTCACGCAAGACAAAACATTGCTTATGGCCGGACGAAAAGAGTGCACCTCCACCCATAGAAATAACTGGTATGCGACCCATCATTAGTGCTTGGATGATCTTCCAGCGAGTATAATCATTCCGTTCTTTGCCCAATATCATGGTTGTCTTTATGCCTAAATCAAGCATATCGCCATCAATCGCTTCAAAAATTGGATCAAGTGATGCCAGTTTATAAGCAATGGTAGTTTTCCCCGATCCAATTGGTCCTATACAAATGATAATATTTGTGGTCATTTGATTAATATTATCCATTGTATAAATCATACCATTCAATCCTATCAAAAATCAATTTTTTTTGATTTTTGATAAGATTGAAGTTTTTCCTCTTTTACAGTATACTATTGTTTAGATGAGGCATACTTTTGGTAGTATTGGTGGTAGCGGTTGGTCGTATGATTGGTGGATCAACCGGTAAACCGGGTTTGTGCATAGCATGATTAACCACTAGCGAACCCTCATTGAGACCTTGGTCATAAATATGACGAACCTGCCCGGCAATATCAACAACATTGGCATTAGAAATATTATCGGTATCCGTACACATATAAAATTGTACGGTTAGACGAATTGGCCTATCGGTATCCCGAACCAATTTATGAATGGAACCATCATCCTTTTTAATTCCTTTGTAAGGACCTTTGACTTCTCCCATTGTCAAAATAGCCCTCTCCATACCACGACAATGATCGATCATATCATCATCTGGCGCTTTATACATTGGATTTGGTGCGCCACATGTGAAATCATCATATTTGTTGAATACGGGTTTACGTTTAGCGATGTTGAGCGGAATTTGGAAAATATAAATGCCATTCAATGATTTTTCTTCTGGGGTCATTGGACCATCAATGGGTTTGCCCTGACTTTGACGGTAATCGGTCAAACGTTCTGCTTTGAACAATCTGCTGGTACCCATATCATTAAAATATAATGTGGTATTGCCACCACATACAACCTGGGCAGATGTACCATATGCTGTTGCCATAACAACAAGTACGGCTGGTTCATTTCCGTCAGATTGATAGTTGTAAACGTCAACTGCAAATTCCACCCGACCATTATCCGTGGGGAGCACACATGCTTGTGCAGATGTAAGTATATGCGAATCCCGTTCACTATATAAATTTATTGGGTCGGCATGTGGAATCCCACTATACAAATGAAGATGTTCCAAATATTCACGAAGCGTAACTTTGGTCAATATGGAATTATTTTCATTACCAATGACAAGCATGGGTAATTTGTCTGTAGTCAAATCAACCGTTGGATCGGTAAAATTATCTCCGCGAATAATTGGCAATCGCATTGGTCCAACTTTGAGTGTGACATCCGTAATGTTTGAACCCCAACAACTATTTCCATAGCGACTAGTATCCTCCCATGCAACATTGGAGGCCCTGAGACCATATGATTTAAGTTTGGCTTGTGCTTCCATATTGGTTGCTAGACCTGCCACCCTTTTAACAAATACGGGATATGAACAAACTGCAGAATTTTCATTTGAAAAAATATTCATGATTGTAAATTATAATAATCAACTTAATTTTTGGGACCATTCCAAGTATTTAATTTTTCAATTTTTATAATATAATATGTGACATTAATATATAAATGTGTGATTGTAATTATACTATTGTAAGAAAACCAATCATGGCTGGTCATCATTCTTATTACAGACATCCAAATAAAATGCCATACACAGGTTGGCATGTTAAAGCCGAGCGTCCAAATTATTCAAATTATATATTAAATGGCTCTTATGCAGGCAGACATAGGAGGAATCGATGCTGATATTATGGCGACCAAATTGAAATGTGAGTGTGTATAAATTTATAACCATAATAAAATAAATAATGTTACCTAAATGATATTATGTATACAAGAGGTGGATGCAACAGATGCAATTCATTTGGCAATAACTTTAGTGCAAATGGTCGTTTTGAAAATTTATCAAGATGGTTGGAATTACCTAGTTACAGAAGTACCCATCGCACCAATAAACCACGAGTCTATTCGGCACCGGGAAGTAAATGGAATGGGCATCGTTTCTGATTTAAATATATTTAGTACATATTCAAGATATAATGAACCACCAACTTATTTGTCTAATTAATAACTTTTACTTAGAGTCTATGAACTACGATTTGCCAAACACAATGCGAATTCATATTTCACATTTAAAAAATTTAGCGCTATATTGGTTAGAATTAAATCATCCAATACCAAATTCAGATGTAAATAATTTATGCGACCAAATACAAAAATATATTGTCCTCCTAATCGAAGAGATATCAAACCATAAAATATCATTACAACTAATATATACATTTAGCGAAATTGTCATAGATTATATAGATATCATTGTTGATAACGAGGCCAAAATAAATGATTTGGCCGATATATTTAATAAAATGACCTTATCTAATGGCATATCCAATACTTTTATAAATGATTTTTCCCAAATCAGAATTTAATTAAATGAATTTTTCCATGTGCACTTTATTTTTTTCCGGAATAGTTTCATATGTTTTGAACCCCATGCTATACCAAAAGTTAATTAGTCTGGTAGAATGAGATCCTTCCAAACTAATTGTCAGGATGATCCTGATGTAATTATTCATTTTAAAATATTTTTCCATAAATACATAGAGTGTTGTACCATAACCTTTATTCGCGCAAAACCATACTATTTCAACATCCATATTTTCATGTGGATCATATTGAAAATAGCCTTGGAATTTATCATCGATTTTAGTGCCAATGAGGAGCCCACTGTTATTAATTATATTTTGTTGAACATCATTGCGTGTTCTGTTTGAATCCATATATATCTTGTCCAATTGCAAAATATCATCAATATCTTTTTCTTCAAGGGTATAATATAATATTTTTTTGCCATCAACTTCATGCATTTCATAAATAATATTTGATACCCCACAATTGCCTTCTGCATCACATACTTTTTGTCTGTCTATTATAGTATTTATTTCGATAGTGGACTCTGGTAAAGTTATATTGTCCACCATATCATCGGTTGTGGAAGTATCAACATCAATGGGTGTTGTGGGATCCTGTAACATCACATCATTACCACCACGCTGATTTTTGCGTTTTTTTGTTCTATAATAATTACGGTTAACCAAATTTTGCCATCGTTCCAAATCATTTTCATTTTCCCATACCTTATATGGAGGAGCCCGACGATGTGTTTTGCGATAGGGATCATACATATCTTTCATAAATTCAACATCACGGCTAAATATTTCTTTGTTTTCAGGTATGGCTTGATAATTTCTTAATAAATTAAGGCGTCGTAATACTGGTAATACATCATAATCTTTAGCAGCGGCTCTCAATGCTTCTTTTCTAACGGAATCTGGTTTGTGTATGGAATAACCATACGCCGATAAATGTATTAGATTATCGGGTGGAGGTAATGTTTTTCTACCACGTCCAACTTTACCAAAATCTGGAACACATGTTGGTGGAACATAGCTTGTAGGAACAACAGTTCCATCCTTTCTGGTAAATTTGTTTCTTTTAAAACCCTTCCGCAATATTTCTCCCGGACCGCATTTTTTTGATAGATTTGATTTCTTTGATTGATTTAATTTTTTTGACATGGTTATATAATATTTTGTAAGATTATTTTTACAAATATAATTAATTTTAACATAATTAATTTTAACATAACTAATTTTAACATAATTAATTTTAATATAAAAAGATACAGCTAGCTATTAGTACAGAAGTATGAACAGGCTAGATATTGTTATGTTTGGTAATGATAGACCAGTAGAAGCTATTTTATCGGATTTGGCATTTTTATTTCCAAGCGTAAGACCCGTTTTCCAATTGGTATACCATAAATATAATCAGGCAATTGAACAGCTTAATGATAAAAATAATGAATTACAAAAGGAACTAAACAAACTAAGTGATGAACTCGAATCAATAAAACTTCAACCACGTGGTATATCAACCAATAATAAAATTCAGTTGGATGATGATAGTGACACCGATGAGATACCTAATCCAAAACAAGCATTAGACCCAAATAATAATCAACCAAATGAAACATCAGAATCTGGTAATGATGACCAACCAATAGAAGCATCGAAAGATCCAAATAATGATAACCAACCAAAAGAAGTTCCCGAAGAATCTGGTGAAAGTGATCAACCAAAAGAAAACCCAAAAGAGAAAACTGAAGCAAAAGAAAAAAATGAATCCAAAGAGAAAACTAAAGGTAAAGATGATAATAAATCAATGGAGAAAACTGAATCAAAAGATAAATTAGAATCAAAAGAAAAAAATGAATCCAAAGAGAAAACTAGAGGTAGGGATGACAATAAACCAAAAGATAAATTAGAACCAAAAGATAAATTAGAACCAAAAGATAAAATTGAATCCAAAGATAAAATTGAATCCAAAGATAAAATTGAATCCAAAGATAAATTAGAATCAAAAGATAAACCAGAACCAAAAGGAAAAACTGATACAAAAAATATTAAACCAAATGAAATATCTGAATCAAAAGGAAAAACTGATACAAAAAATATTAAACCAAATAAAAAATCAATCTGAAGCCTTATAATTAATTAATCCAATTCATAAATTAGATCAATTAATTATGATTAATAAAATGTGTCCACCCTTAGTGGGATTGATTTTCACCAAATGGATTGTTTACTGAGCAGCATATTTATTTGATTGTCCGAAACAATACCATAATCTTTTCTAAATTTCATTTCGGCCGATAATTTTTTGTACCGTAATATATTCATAAGTGATGAATAATACAAATTTTTATTGTAGTAGGATAATATTTGTTCAATATCATATTTATTCTGGGCAATACAAATAGCCAAAGTAGCATTTATATCGAGACCAATTGAATCACAATATTTTATTAGTTCAATATCGAAAGTATTAAGTGATCCAATTTTATAGGCAATTAGTACCATTAATGGTCTGGTATAATCGGTAGTATCGGTTGGAGGAACAGATGGTATATATTGTGGTGCTTTTGGTTTCGATGACAAAGTTGTAGCCAATTTATTTATTCTTTGCAATAAAATATTCGTAATATCAATCAAAGAATTTATTATGACCAAAAATTGTGCCGTACCATTACCACCAATTTGCAATGTCACATTTGGTATTGTTAATGAGCCAAGAGAATTAATAATATTGGTTAGGTTTTTGGATATATCGGTTACTGGATCGGTTGGTGGATATTTTTGATCAATTGTCTGTAGTCTTTGGGCGATATTTATGATAAGTTGCTTATCGGATTGCGTTGTGGAGATGTTAGAAATTATTTTATTTTTAACACCATTGATATCATTAATTTCTTCATTGACTTCTGCCACATCTCTTTGGATTTCATTATAGGTGGGTTGAATGATAGGCTGAGCTCCTGGAGGACCGGTAGGAGGAGTTACAATAGGAGGCCCACTTGGAGGTACAACGGGAGGCCCACTTGGAGGTACAACAGGAGGTTTACTTGGAGGTATAACAGGAGGCCCACTTGGAGGTACAACGGGAGGTTTACTTGGTGGAGTTACGGGAGGTCCACCAGGAGGTTTACTTGGTGGAGGTACAACGGGAGGTCCACTTGGAGGTTTACTTGGTGGAGGTACAACGGGAGGTCCACTTGGAGGTACAACGGGAGGTCCACTTGGAGGTACAACGGGAGGTCCACTTGGAGGTACAACGGGAGGTCCACTTGGAGGTACAACGGGAGGTCCGCCAGGAGGAAGTCCACTTGGAGGTCCGCCAGGAGGAAGTCCACTTGGAGGTCCGCCAGGAGGTTTACTTGGTGGAGTTACAACGGGAGGTCCGCTAGGAGGAAGCCCGCTAGGAGGAAGCCCGCTTGGAGGACCACTTGGAGGAGGTGGTGGGGCTTGAGCAGCTTGTATTTGGGTTATGGTAGAGCTAATCGTTCCTGAAAGAGCACTTATATCATCCACTAATTGTCTTCTTTCTTGGCGTGTTCCTGCTGAAGGTGGAATTATCATTGCATTTAATTTTGTTGTTGCATCATTTAGATCGATTGTTTGTTGTGGATTAATGATATTCTTTACAACATCCCTAGCGATATCATTTACAACTTTATTTATTGCTACAAATTCATTTTGTAACTCTATCAAGGCAGCCAACGCAATTTGTATATTGGTTATATTAGTTTGAATTTTAGTTAAAAGTTTATTTATGTCGTTTACTAATTGGATTAAAGAAGCTGAAATCTCTGCTTGCAATATATATAAATCTGTCATTACATAACCCATAGCAGATAATTGGTCTTTTCTTGTTACATTTTTTGCAACCTCATCGTCGATTACAATTATTTCTGTTTCTAACTTGTCGTATCTCATCTGTGGTGGATCAGGATTTGGGGCTGAAGGTATTTTGTTCATAGCATCGCCAATAACTTTTTTTAACGCATATATTTGTGTATTTAGGAGTTCTTTCTTAGGTTGGCTTTCATTTATGTCCGGAATTAGGGCTAATATTTTGTCCAATTCACCACTCGCATTTTTCAAAGGAATATTTTGTCCAGATGGTGGTATTGTTCCATTCATGATACCTAGTGCAATATTATCCACATCTGTTTTTATAGTACCAAAGTTTGTTTGCAAGTCGGACAACGTCACTCCACCAATTTGGTAGAAATCCACATTGCCATCAGTATTAATTCTGTCATAAATACTTGTAAAAAAATCATTGAGTGCTTTTCGGGTTGGATTATTTGGATCGAGTGTTTCGCTGGATAACATTATAACCGGCGAATTTGGTCCTACATGAAGTTTGTCAAGTACACCTAATTTATAATTCACCAAATCCTCTGATAAAATTTTGGTTGTCTTGAATATTGATTTGAGCTGGTTATATGTTATATTGTCTGTTTCAACTATATATGCACATGGTAAACTTGTTGGATTAAAAGGTATGGTGTCTTCTTTGGCCGAAACATATGCATAACTTATAGGCTCCTGCAAATTGGCAATTGTTTTGTCATATCCATATTTATTTTTTGACAATATATTAGCCAAATGGTCAATTATATTAAAAATCGTATTTACTTCTGTACACATAACACCAAATAGTTCAATTGCCGTTGATATATTTCCATCAGAAGGCATTGTCAATGCGGCCAAATTATTTTTGTGCATTTGTAATTTATCTTTGGCATCATTAATATTTTTCGTATTTGCATTCATCTATATAATTATCCAATAAAATTGAAATTTAATTTGAATTTAATTTGAATAAACAATGTGCCACAGTATTGTATTACAATATAATATTATAATATCAATGACCGAACATTGTATTGGTATTTATCTTTTGAAAAATAATGATGAATGTTGTCATATTACAAATTTATCGATATTTAACTATTTTATTAGAAACCGCGCACACGAATTTATGCTTGCCTCTGTCAAGGAAATAACCATCCGAAGCGAAGAGCATAGTATTATTGATATAGAACTTGAATTCAGTGATAAATATATTTATTTGGTTGGTGTAAAAATGTTTGAGTGTGGTTGTTTTATTTTTACATTGGAAGAAAAACCACACAACCATTTAATTGCTCTCGCAAAATACATCATACACAAGGGATTGGCCGATTCCATCGAAAAAAATTTTGAATATATCACAACCGAAATTAAATGTGCCCAAATTCAAAAAGATCTGGATGAAATAAAATATCAAATCATTGAAAATATTGATGCCCTACTTGAACGTGGTGATAAAATAGACGATTTGGTGAAACGAACCGAACATTTGTCAAACGTGTCAAAAGAATTCTATATTCATACCAAAAAATTAAACCGATGCTGTAATATTATTTGAATTGTGTCATAATTTAAATAGCTTTGCATACTAACAGCATTACAAATTGGTTCTATGATAATTTGATTATATTTTGTCATCGTTGATAACAAAATATAATCAGATATTTGTGATTTTATTTTTCATGTATCACATGTAACACCCAATCTGCATCAATTGAAAATGGACCAATTTTGTATATATTTTTGTGTTTTACAGAGATAGTATTAAAATTTTTTGATATTTTATTAATTGCGATGTTATCCTCCAAACAATCAAAACAAAAAATATAACCATTAAACATATCAATATTCCTAAAATATTGATAAACAGCCATACAATACTTTTTTAAAAAAGATTTATTGCGATACTTATTATGTAACATAAGTGATATTTCTAATAGCGGTTTTTCATAAGAATATTGCGTGTAATTACTAATGCTCAAAATTCCCATTAGTTCATCACCTTGATAAATCAACCAATGCAATTCAATTAAATTTTCCACCACCAAATGTTTATTTTTATAATGATTTTTGTATTCGTTCCATAAAAAATCAGAATCAAACATATTCATGATCTTAATAATGGATGTCATTACTATTGATCCAAACATCGATTTTAATCCATCATTATCATACAATTCCATGAATTTT
>Ga0206948_1119_pt1 | contig 19765 bp, 14 predicted proteins | sample Alteio_BWOrgHeat_FD_153236 | JGI IMG/M metagenome (GOLD analysis project Ga0206948, IMG submission 153236) | Enriched cells from forest soil in Barre Woods Harvard Forest LTER site, Petersham, Massachusetts, United States -... | ecosystem: Environmental > Terrestrial > Soil > Temperate forest > O... | reverse complement strand
TGTTCCAGAGGAACGAGCAGGAGTAGACGTGAGTTTGCCAGCCCGGCTCAATGCCCAGGATATCGCAAGGGATATCGTCCTTTCGAAACGACTGCGCCAGTGCGAGGGCGTCGTCCGCCGAAAAGTCGCTCTTACACCGGTAGGCCATCCCTAGACCCCACAGAGGCGGCAAGGCGCCGCCCCCCGAAAACAGGTTGTATCGCCGGACGGCGTCGAGGCTCGTGGGACCGGCTATCAAATAGAGGTCGAGTCCCTGTGCTGTGGGGACCTCCACCAGGACCTCGTTGGGCTTCTTCCTGCCCCCGCCTTTTCGGACGGCGTCGCCGAACGAGAACCTGGCGTACCGGGCGGTATCGACAAAAACGCCATATCCCTTCGTGGATACATAGAACGGCTCGGGGGCGTGAGACTCGTTCAACTGACTCTCCGGATTATCGGAGGGTGCGACCCAGGCCCGGCGGTTCGAGAGTTCCCAGCCTTGCGTGTTCAGACCAAGTCCGTAGAACTTCTCATCCGCACCCATCGGCAACTCGATCGTGCAACCTCGAGCCGACTTCTGGAAGCCGATGTCCGAGAGCGAAAACGGCATCGGTCCGGCGTCGGTCATGCCTGCGAGCGCGCCCTCGGCCGGCATGGCAGAGCGGTGCGAAACCGGGGTGTGCCGCTCGGGATTTCCAAACCGAATCCGCCATATACCTGGCGCAACCTGGCTGACCTTCGCCATATCGGTTGGAGTCCCGAAAGTTGTCGATCCAGCTTCCGCCATCGGCACGACAGTTGCCGCTAGGGCCGACATCACAAGCGAGAGAACAACCCGTCGCGGTCCAATTCGTACACACATTGGAACAACTTACCCACCGTTTCAGCCCCGAGCGCGTCAGTGGCTAATTTTCGGCCGTGGGCAAACTCATGATTGCGCCTTTGCTAGCTGAATGTGACCTTCCGGTTGAATAGCGCTGCAATCCCAAATGTATTAAGCTCAAGTCATGTTTCCGCGCACGTTGTGTGATGTCCGTTTATTAGGTTTGCTTTTCATCATGCTGGCTGCCCAATCCGTGGCCCAGACTCCACAGCCGCGGCTGCCGACGCATGCGGATATTCTTCGAGGGGCGGATGGTCCGTTTCGGGCTAATAACAAGCTGATTTCTTATCACCTCGATATACGGGTCGATCCGGCGGCGAAGACGATTGGGGGGAAGAACACGATCCGGTTTCGGATGGTGAAGGACGACAGCCGGATTCAGATCGATCTGATCGACACCTTGAAGATCGACAAGATTCTGCTTGGGAAGATGGAACTCAAGTACGAGCGGGATGATCGAGCTGTGTTTATCGACTTTCCGGAGCCATTACGGGCAGGCAAGGCATACTCGATCGATTTTTTCTATTCGGGGCATCCAGTTCAAACGGGCAGGTTTGGCGCATTGACGTTTGGCAAGGACCCATCAGGGCATCCGTGGATTAACACAGCTTGCGAGGGAATTGGGGCGAGCGTGTGGTGGCCGAACAAGGATCAATGGAAAGACAAGGTTGAGAACATGCAACTCAGCGTGGCCATCCCTAACAATCTGGTTGATGTGTCGAACGGGAAATTTGTGGGCAAAACCGATCTTGGTGATGGCTACACCCGCTGGGATTGGATGATCCACTATCCAATCGACAACTACTGCGTATCGCTCAATATCGGCAACTACCAGCACTTCTCGGACAAGGTGGGCAATATGCCCCTCGACTTCTATGCTCTACCGGAACACATGGAAGGCGCCAAGAAGCAGTTCGCTCAGTGCAAAGGGATGATCGAGGCGTATCAGCACTTCTTCGGCGAGTATCCGTTTCGCAAAGATGGATACAAGCTGATCGACGTGCCGTATTCGGGCATGGAACATCAAAGCGCGGTGACATACGGAAACCGTTTTGCCAACGGCTATCTGGGTATGGACTGGACCGGGGTCGGAATCAGCAAGAAATTCGATTTCATCATCATTCACGAGAGCGGTCACGAGTGGTTCGGTAACGCGGTCTCTGCCGCTGACCCGTCCGACATGTGGATTCACGAGGGATGGACCACCTACTTGGAATGCCTTTACGTCGAATACATGTATGGCAAAGAAGATGGGCTCAAGTACACAAACGGCTATAAGTCAAAGGTTCGCAATCGTCAGCCGATCATCTCCGAACGAGGGATCAACGCCGAGCCGCCTCAGGATATGTATTTCAAAGGTGCGCTATTCCTCAACACACTTCGAAGCATCGTGGACGATGACAAGAACTGGTTTAGGCTCATCCACGATGTCTACCAGCACTTCAAATACCACGCGATCATGACCGAGGAAATGGTCGCCTACATTAACGGCTGGCTGCACATGAACCTGACTCCGGTTTTCGATCAATATCTTCGGCACGCCAATCTCGTGGCACTCGAGTTGAAATTCGAGGGTGGCAACGTTAGTTACCGGTGGAAAGCGGACGAACCTAATTTCGCGATGCCGATCAAGGTTGGGATAAAGGATCACTGGCAGGTTATCCATCCGACAACGACCTGGCAGACGATGCCGACGACATTATCGAAGGACCAGTTTGAGGTCGATACGGAGCATTATTTTGTTGGCGTTGCGAAGGACTAATCGGTATTTCGGTCTTCGGGCTTCGCCCTGTATTACGGTATTTTGGACCGGAGGAATCTTTCGGTGAAGTTAGTTGCGAATGCGATCTTCCCTTTCGGAAGATTCCCCGTGGGAAGGCGAGTGCTTGTCTGTGATGACGAGCGCCACATTGCGCGCTTGATCCAGGTGAACCTTGAGCGGCAAGGATATACGGTGGTCTGTGCTTACGATGGCGCGCAAGCTCTCAAGCAGTTGGAAGAACTGGATGATTTCGGACGCCCGCGCTTTGACCTAGTCGTTCTCGACGTGATGATGCCGATAATGGATGGCTTCGACGTGCTGAAATGGATTCGAACTACCGAATATACGCGAGATCTTAGGGTCGTGATGATGACCGCAAAAAATCAAGACCGCATGGTACTTGATCAGCTTCCGTACCGGCCAGACAAGTATGTTTCGAAGCCGTTTAATCCACTTGAGCTTCAGTTCTAGTGAGAGGGCGATGTCCTAATTTGAATCGTCGTGAATTAGCACCATTTAATGAGGCGTGGTGGGCCTGACGCGCTGCTGGCCGTTCCAGACTTTCATTGGATTCTCACCATGAGGGTAGTGCGAATCGAAGATCGACTTTTCGTGAGAATCGCCGGCCATACCGTGCAAATGCGGCGAATGACTTGGGATGCGCAAGAACAGCCCGCAGCCGAGCAACACGCAAACTATCACGGCGATGGTTTGCAATCTTAAAGCAAAGTTATCCATCCGCATTGATTGGCCCCAATGATATATCAATTGTACGATGAATTAGCTCAGGCGTTCACTCTCGCTCAGCAAAGGTCGAGGGCGCAGGAGGAACTGACCCGCGCAGGAAGCGCAACCCTACTAATTAGGAAGGCAACAGCTAAAAGGATGAGTCACAAATCGTCGTAGCTTTAGTGACGAAATTTGGTTGAAATTGAGATGTTGTTTACCTTCACTCCCTGCCCCCTCTCTTCCCGATTCGCAACGCTCATTCCCCTACGGTGGGACTCGGAAGCATTACGAGCCAAAAGGGAGAGGGGGCCCCGGACAAATTCCGAAATACCGCAACACCGAAAACCCCATGATCATGCAATCCTAATTAGAAATGGCCATCGGCATTTGCGATTGGGGGATTGGGGGGTTGGGGTTTTATAACCTACTCCGGGCGGAACGGCCGGACCTCGATGTCGTGTACATCGGCGATCAGGGCGTGCCGGGATATGGGAAGTTCGACCGGAAAAGCCTGAAGTGTCGTATCGAAATGGTGTTTCGGACGTTCGAGTCATGTGGTGTTTCTGAGGCCGTTGTCGCATGCAACGCAGCGAGTACCGTCGTCGGTGACGTTCATGTTCAGGGAGTGCGCGGCCACGGGATTATCTTGCCGACTTTAGATGCGATGAGCCACTTGCCAAAAGGAGCAGTTGGTCTGATCGGCGGCCGACGGACGATTCGATCAGGCGTTTACCGGCGAGCTCTACAGATTCAGGGTTGGACCGTTCGGCAACGTGTGGCTCAGCCGCTGTCGCAGATGATCGAGGATGGCGAAGCCGGCACTCCCGAGACTCAAAAACTTCTAGCGCAGATTGTAAGTCCGCTCGGTGGAGTCGATTACCTGGTCTTGGCATGTACGCACTACATCGTGCTGGAAGCCAATGTGCGGCGATTGCTGCCGGGAACGGCGATTATCGATCCGGCAACCGAGGCATGGGATCGGGTGAAAGGGCAGTTGCCTCCAACTGAAAATCATGTTGGTAGAACTCGGTTTTTGACGACAGGATCAGCAGCAGCAATGCAGCTTCAGGCGAAGATAGCATTCGGCGTCGATGCCGCCGTTGAGGAGATCACGATTTGAGCGCCAAGTCGGTAATCCTGATCTTGTATACAACCAAGTATCGCCTCGGCGGGCAAGAGATGGAGATCGCGGCCAAGCGTATGGCGGACGAGAAGGCGAAGGAGTTTCCAGCCGAAAAGATCGTTTGCCAAGCCGTAGAGTCAAAGCTCGAGTTCCTTCAATCAATTCAAAGTGTTCCTGGAGCACTCCGAGAATTTCACTTCATTGGCCATAGCGGACTTTATGGACCGATGTACGGGACGACCAGCCATCCGGACCAAATGAGCAGGGCGGAATGGGCTGCGTTCGAGATTCCTTTTGCAGCTGATGCGGTGGCCTATTTCCATTGCTGTCGTTCGGCCCGTTGGTTTGCGCAGTTTTTTGCCAGGAGATACCGTGTCGTCACGTTTGGAAATATGTCGTACACCACGTTTTCACACGATCCCGACATGTATGTTCAAGTTCAGCCGGGTGGAGCGAGGCCGGACGTGTATGTAGTTTCGGCGCCCGGATTGAAAGGGATGGGATTGGCTGGCGCAGTTCGGAAACGAGTGGGGAAGTGCCCCACTCTCCCGATGTCTCGTTTCGAGCCTGGCGAGCCTGATGCCGACGAATCGTACGATGACGTGGCTGAACTTTACGATGCCGTGTTTGAGGATTTCTGCGTTCGTCAGGATGAGTGGCGCTGGGTCACGAAGAACCTTCCAAAGTCGGCTCAGGTACTCGACATCGGATGCGGCAACGGCGCGTTGTTACTCGCCATCGCGCCGCTGATCGCGGAGGGAATCGGGGTCGACGCTTCGGCGCGGATGATCGAGATCGCGCAAAAACGGTCGTACGGTGAGCGGAATCTACGATTTGAAGCGATCGACGGTCCTGTATTGCCGTTGCCCGATGCCAGCGTTGACGTTGTGTTATCCATGCTTTCATGGCGGTATCTCGATTGGGATCCGATTGTCGCTGAGCTCCATCGCGTGTTACGACCAGGTGGGCGGGTTTTAATCGTCGACATGGTCGTGTCGCCGTTTCGCTGGCAAGCAATCGGCCGCGTTCTGTCTGACAAATTACGTGCGACGTTCCAAGGACTCCAGCATCCCAACTTTCGGCGAGCGCTGAAGCGGTTGGTCGAGGACCGGCGTTGGGCGCAAATGCTTCAACACAACCCGATGCGTGCTCAACACGAATACCGCAACTACCTTCCCAGCCGATTTCCTGGGGGAGTCGTAGAAACGCTGAATCTGTCCCCTCGGTCGGAGATTATCGCCTTTCGGTGGGATGCGCCGCATTGAGGAAAGGAGGAAAGGAGGAAATGGGGAAAGGAGTTCTTATGCCGAGCCAAGTGGTATGGATGAAACTTCGGAATTGCGATGCCTCCACTGCTCCGTGCCGTGGAGGGTGATCATAGAGCGCTCGCTTGGGGAGCCCTCCAGAATCCTTCCAAAGTTGTGGTGAAAAGCCTCCATGGCACGGAGCAGTGGAGGCATCAAAGTTATGTTTGGACCGATAGTTTATGCGCTCAGAACTATTTAGCTTAACCAGAGAACTCCACAGAAGGACACAGAATTGGATGCAACCGCAGATGGCGCAACTATCGTGGGGGGCTCTTCCGTAGTCCCATCTGCGGCGATCTGCGGTTAATTTCTCAACTTGAAGCCACCAGGATTTCAAGCGAGGTCTCGAAAACCCTATACTGAGATCCAACCAAAGGAAAGACTGTGCTAATACTTGCCGCCACCATTCTGTTTTCCCAGTTCACATCACAACGCCCAACGCTGCCATTCGAGTTGAAGCCTTACCACGCCGATGGAATCTACGAAGTTGGGGAAAAGGTCGGTTGGTTAGTGCCTCCCTTCGCGATGACACGTCCGCCGTTGCCATTTTCATATGTTATCAAAAAGAACAATCACGATGTGATGAAGACTGGCATTGTGGATTTCACGAAAACTTATTCCGAGCGTCGAGAGCCTCAATTCGATCTTGCGATTGATGAGCCAGCCATGCTTTATGTGACCGTGACTTGGCCGGCTGAAGGAAACCTCGAATACACGGGGACTCGGATTCGGCAAGTATTTGGCGCTGTAGTTGGGCCGAACAAACTTCGACCGGTCCAGCCGCGACCTCGCGACTTCGATGCGTTCTGGAATTCGAAGATCAAGATGCTTGAATCGATTCCGATGAATCCGGTGCTCACCCAGAAGGACAGCGGGAATCCGAAAGTCGACTATTGGACAATCCAGATGGACCATATCAACGGCACCCATGTGTACGGACAAATCGCCAAGCCCAAAGGGGAAGGGAAGTTTCCTGCGATGGTGATTTACCAATGGGCAAGCCCGCCTTATCCGCTGCAAAAAGCGTGGGTTACTGATCGGGCCGCCGAGGGATGGCTAGTAATTAACATCGAACCGCACAATGTTTTGCCCGACGCGGAGCCAGCCTACTACCGTGGCTTGCCTGCTGAACTCAAAAACTACGGCGCCATCGGCCAAGAGGATCGCGACAAGTGTTATTTCCTTCAGATGTATCTAGCCGACTATCGGGCGGTCGACTACATCGCAAGCCGCCCCGATTGGAATGGCAAGACTCTCGTGGTCACCGGCACCAGCATGGGCGGACAGCAGAGTGTTTGCGTGGCTGGTCTGCATCCCAAAGTCACGCATCTCGTGGTAGAAGAACCTTCCGGTTGCGACTTAACCTCGGCCCAACACGGGCGTCAAGCGGGTTACCCAGAATTTCCCGCCAGCAATCCAAGGGCCGCGGCAACTGCCCCATATTTCGACGCCATCAACTTCGCCTCGCATATCCGGGCGACGTCGTTGGTCGCGATGGGTTTTGTCGACACGATCGCGCCGCCCGCCGGGATTTGGACCGCATTCAACCAAATCCGAGGGCGAAAAGAAGCGGCGCCAATGTTCGAAGCTCCGCACAACAACACCGCGACGCGAGCTCAACAGCTCCCGTATACGTCACGCGCAAACGCGTGGCTATCGGCGTTAGTAAAGGGCGAGCGGATTCCGCCGAAATGACTCCTCCGGGGTCGGGTTGGTTTGAACGATTGGCCAGCCCTAAATCGAGATGCCTTCCGAACGAAGTAGCTCCCTATGTCGCTCCTCGCCGCCGGGGAGTTTGGCGTTGGGTTTTTTGTCTTTCGTAACTCGCCACCATGGTGCGATGTTCGTTTTTCCTTCATCGCGATCTTCTTCGGCGGCTTGTGCGACGAGGCGCCAGCAAACTCCAGCCGCATAGGGACATGTGACATCGGCGCCGGCCTCTGTGGCAAGTTGCTCGCGAAGGTCTTTGAGTGTTTTCGCCTGGCCAAGCGGAATGGTCAAAATCGCATCTTGAACCTGGGTTGGCGACGGAATGAGCATCGTCGATGCCTTAAATCGGGCAGCTTTTTCGCCTTCCAGTTTCGCCACCTCAGGTGGCCCCGCCTCAAGGATCTGTTGTCTTGCCGACATATTTGCCAATATTACTTGCCAAGAATTAAACTGTTACCACGCATCCGCAAGAGAGTGTAATGGTTGAAGGCGATGGAAGAGTCCGCGAACCAGTAACTGTCCAGTGGATGACTTTGTTCTGGGTGCGGTGAAGAATTACTACGTCCTTAACCCCATTTGCAAGGTACAGCGGTGGTCCCGAAACCAAATCTTTCGCTTCGGAATCAGGGCTCGTGATCTCAATTACAGCCTCCGGAATTGCGTGTACAAATCCTTCTTCATCTTCAGGTCGCCGGCAAAAGATTGAAACATCCGGGCGTTTTACGACTCCACTGGGAAAGCGGATGTAGATGTCGAGCGCCCTGTAACACTCACACTCGCCCGATGAACCACCTGGTTGGATTGCGCCAAAGATTGAAATGGCTAATTCCTGGTGACGCAATCCTGGCATCGATTCCCAAATGATTCCAGAGTTAGTAGCCTCCATCCGCAGCCCAAGTTCCTCACCTCGAGCGAACAGAACCCACAATTTGTCGTCGTCAATCGGTGATAGCGGGGCCGATGGCAATGCCATGTAACGATTATACGATGCGTAATGTTACGGAGACTTAGACTCGGAATCGGACCAAGGTGGTAAAACTTCCCGAACAGCAATCCCGTCAACACCGAAGTTCGTTCCGGTCGCTGAGACATTTTTGCCGACAACTTCGATCCGAAGCGAATGCCACCCGCACGAGATTGCCTGCCTACCTAGCGAAATTCGACCTGAACTCACCACGATCGGCGCGAAGCCATCGAAGGTTCGGCCAACCGGAATGCCATCAAGGAAGAAACGCACGACACCGTAATCCCGCGCCATCGTCATGTAAGCGCAAAGCTCTACCGTAGAGGCACGATCGTGTTGGAAATGGAGGGTCACTGACCCACCACTTGGTGAGTGGCAGAACAGTTGTGCGTTGCCGCTCCATCGGTGTCGATTGAATCTGTTCATACCTTGGACTTCGCCAGCACAGCCTCCAGCATAAGTGGGTTCCAGGTCCTCGGCCTCTAGAATCCCCGGGTCAAAGGCATTCGATTGCCATCCCATTCCCACGCTTTGACGGATCGAACAGTATTCCCGGACGCAGTCAATTTGCTGAGGCGATAGCCACTCATGGCCGGGCCAGTTCATATACGACATGATGTTCCCATAGGGAATTTGCACTCGGACACCGTTGAGCACCATCGAGTCGCGCGGTTCGCCTTTAGGCGGAGAGAACCCGGGGTCTGGTGGTGTGTCCGAAAATCCATCACCATCAAACACATTGAGGTTTCCTCCGTGGTCTTTGAGATATTGCTCCGCCTGCTCCACCGATCTCATCCTGACCCTGAACGTGTGGGACATCCCGAAGTAATGACCCATCTCATGGGCAAGCAACCACGTTCCCGCATTCGTATGGCGAAGACTTGGCAGGAACACGGCAAAGAGATCGCGCCCAGAAAAGCCAGTGCCCGTCGGCCCCTTCGAGGCTCCATATCGGCAGAACACGACGAGCTTGCCGCGATATTTTTCAACAAGCTTGTTTCCCTCGATAGCGCCCTGATCAGCGAGCGGAGAAGAGACGACATCTTGCGAGTTGACGGCTGTGTTCCGAACGTCAACGAAGTCGCGATGCGGATCGCAGACGAACTTCACTTTTGCGACCGAGTAGATTCGATTAGCAATCCCCATGAGGGTCATTACGTCTGCCCAGGTGAAGTCGCAAGCATGCTTTCCATCGTCATCCGCGCAGCGAATGAACTGCAGGCGAACGGTGAGCCATTTCATCTCTGGCGTATCAGCGAAAGCCGAGAATCGCGTCACCGCGATGCAGACAAGAGGAACAAACACTCTGGGATATTGGCACGTCCGGGTCGTTCGCGCAAAACTCCTCACCAACCACCAACCACTAATCTCTCGATATGGTTTGAAGCTCAGCCTTTGCCTTTTTTATCGAGCTTAGGAACATCCAAAGGAAGAAGCAGCTGAACAGGATCAGGATGGCGATGCCGAATACGTACCGGGCTATCGTCATGCGTTGCTGGACTAAATCAAAGGTGAACCAGAAGGTAGATATGCAGATTTGAACTACGAGAAACCCAAGGCCGAACTTGCATGCTCGGAGTGTTGCGTTTGATCTTGCCCGATAGAGCGAAACGTAGTCCGAGACCGAGTTGGTCGACGACTTCCAAAGAGATTGCCAATTCCAGACTGAGTATGTGGTGGCAAGGATAGTTGCAATCCACACGTATATGGCCCAAATGACCATCTCGGTAGACCGATCATACATGGCGAATGAAAAGCTTCCGACCAAGAAGACCACCGCAGCTACAAGTTCGCCGACATGTTTTGCTCGAAGGCGCGATTCTTGTTTGACCGCTAGTTGGTGAAGGGTGCCGGCATCGGTAGGGACGGGTGCGGCTCCCTCCTTCCACCCCTTTTGCCAAATCTCCATTTCGGGATCGAAATTCATTCCATTTCTCCTAGCTTCTGCCGAAGTAGGGTTCGCGCCCGACTCAAGCGGACGGCGACGTTATTCTCTGTCAATCCAAGCACCTCAGCAATTTCCTTGTGGGGTAATTCTTCTAACGCCAGACTGATTACTTGCATCATAGGCATGGGCAATGCCCGAATTGCAGCCATGAGTTGTTCTAGGTCGACCTTTTCCAATGTGACACTTTCAGGCCCTTTCTCTTGATCGGGTAATTCAAGACCCTCGATGCTCGTTAACACATCAGTTTTCTTCTTCTGCCACATGTACGTCAGTGCTCGGTTATGCGCGATTCGAAACACGAAGGTCCTTAGTGATGATTCGCTCCTGAAACGCGGCAATGCCATCCAAATAGCGAGCCGGATATCTTGCAGCAAGTCCTCGCGACCCTGGCTGTGGGCCTCATAGGTTGAGGCAAGGCGAGTCAGGCTGGCGCCAAACTCACTCCAAAGTTCAGCAAACTGCTGCTCGAGCCGAAGGCGTTCGCCTGCTCCGTCCCGCCTCCAAAACCTCAGTCCGATCCGCGCCTCAACATCCACCCACACAGATAGTCTAAGGGTATGTGAATTTCCTTACAGTTATTTTCCAAACGGGCGGAATCTCCTCACGCCAAGAACCGCGATGGACGCTGAGCGATGTCCTTGAAACCGCAAGGAGTCGCTGGGAAGAAAGCAAGGGCACACGATCAAAGACCAACCCCTTTGCGGTCCTGGCGTCCTCTGCGTGAGGCGAACTGTAAGGATTTTCGCCTTCTTCGTACTAACGAGAACATGAGACGAATCATGTTCTTAATTCTTCACATTGCTTTGGTTAAGGCCATTTTCGGAGCGCCAGACAATCCGCACGAGATAACGGCTATCTACCGGCTTTCCAATCAACCGACTGGAACCTATCGAGAATCAGAAGTAACGAATGCCGATGGCGTGATCGAAACGACAATCGACTCCGCCTTGGTTTTCAATCGGCTTGGCTCCAAGCTTGAATTGAAGACAGTGTCTCATTATTTCGAAACAGGGCAGGGAAGGTTAATCCGCGTAACTGCCGAAATATCAGGTTCTGCTCAAACCACAAGGGTAGAGGGGAAGGTGGGAGAAACTAACATCGAGATTTCTACTACCGTTGGAGGTAAGTCCTATAGTCGCACTTTGTCTTTCACCGGAACGCTTCTTGGTCCGAGGACGGCTCGGCAATACGTCTTAGACCACCTCCACTCGGTTGGTGATTCGGCTCAATATCAGACGTTCCTGGCCGAATTCGCATCGGTAGCAACAGTTACGGACAAACTCCTCCCGGTTGGAAATCAGACAGTCGGAAAAATCGCCATCCCGGGGATGAAGTTGGAGCAGACATTCAGCACGATGGCGGGCAAGTCGACCCTCTGGCTGGACCGCAAGGGTTGGCTGTTAAGTCAGACGATTCCAAGTCCGCTCGGAGAAATTGTCGCTTCTCGATCAACGGGAGGAGATAGTAGCGTGGTGCCAAAGGGCTCCGTACTCCCGTCGGAGACCTTTACTCGCTCAATTATCACGTCGAACATCCGGTTACCGGAGGAAAGGCTTATCGACGAGATCAAGTTGAAGATAGTTCACAAGCACCAGGATTTGGGATGGCCGGAGTTCGGAGGTCCGAACCAAACGGTCCTGTCAAAGACTTCTGATGCGGTAGTCCTTCAAATCACGCGACCTCTACCAAGTGCCATTGCACTCAGACCGGCAGTCACGACACCAGATTTGCGGCAATACCTCGCTCCAAACGCTTTGTTACAAAGCGATGATCCTACGGTCAGGGCTATCGCTGCAAAGGTCGTCAATTCGAACGATGATGCCTGGACCGCAATACGCAAACTCCAGCGCTGGACCAACGAAAACATGCATTTCGACCTCGGAGTTGCAGTCGTGCCGGCTTCGGAAGTCGCCAAAAATCGGGGAGGGACGTGTTTTGGGTATTCCATGCTTCTAGGTTCGCTGGCGCGTGCCGTGGGAGTTCCTTCGAGGCTCCGAATGGGCTTTGTTTATGCCGGCGGGATATGGGGCGGCCACGCCTGGGTCGATGTGCTGATCGGCAAGCAGTGGATTCCTGTCGATGGAGCACTCTACTCCCCTGGACCTGCCGACGCCGCGCGGTTTAGTTGCTTCACTGGATCGCTTCAGGAGAACACTCTCACCGACATGAGCTCCCTTGCCCAATTGTTCGGCAACATCGATGTCAAGATTATTGAGTACACCGTGGCTGGCAGGCATTATGTTGTTCCGGAGAGAGCAAAGGCTTTCTTTGTAACCGGGGGCACTTTCACCAATCCATGGTTGGGTGTATCAATCTCCAAACCAAAGAACTTCCACTACACCGCATTCAATTTAACATGGCCGCTGGCGACCGTTGTGTCGATGTCAGGTCCGAGTGGCCAACATTTAGAGCTTAAGAACGAGTCGGCTTCGCTGCCTACAAGTGACTCAAACGATGCGAATTCCTTTGACGACCCGGCGCTTCGGAGCCATTCCAGGTTGCGAACTTTGAACGGTAGGCAAATGCTTTTCGCAAGTGTCGGAGCGAAAGCAGCAGTCGTTCTCCGTGGCCATGGCAGTGTGTGGGTCGTCGAAGCGAGGGGCCCTCATTCCGAGAGAAACGTCATCCGGGCCGTCCAATCGATCAGGTTGGATCATTTTGGTGGTTAGTGCTGAATGGTTGGACCCAAGCTGCTTGTCTCCAGTAGGCAAGAACGACTGCCGGCATAAGCCCGGACCCAAAGCAGGTCCTTTCCTGGCGAAGCTATCGGATGGCAGCGTGGTCACCTTCTATTGGTACCGCTTCATCGATCAACCATCTCTTCAAAATGCGAACCTAAGAGAAGCCGAGAAGGTCCGTTTGCAGACCAAAGTCGAGGCGATCCACCTCAACTGGACAACAAGGATGCAATACATGCCACCTCCCACGATGGGAACCCTAGCCGCAATCGATCCCGCGCTTTTGGTAAAGCCCCCGAAGAGCCTCGAACTCGGCTATGTTCCGATTGTGACAAGGCAGTCAGGCCGGTGATCAGCGCCGCTGAAGTTCCATTAGGATTCTGAGGACGTACCAGAAGAGGAGGGCTACCGCTGCAAACAGGTCAAGGGCTGCCGCGACGTACTGGTCGGTTTGGTAGACGCGGAGGACGTTTGAGGTGCTGTAGACGATCGCGCCGGAGGCGAACAGGACCATTAGGGCGCTGAAACCGATTCCGAGGGAGAAGCCGAATATGGCGCCGCAAACGATCGCGCCAATGGCCACAAAGCCACATATTGCGAGGGCGGGGCCGAGGAAAGAGAAGTCGGTTTTCGAGAACAACACGAATGCGGTCAGGCCAGTGAATGCGGCGAGGGTAATGATCGTTGCTTCGGGGAGCACTCCGGGCGCCATCTTTGCGGCGATATAGATCATCGGTGTGAAGATCACGGCTTCGGCTATGGCGTATAGTGCGAGACCGGCGTATTGGGTTCCGAGCGATTTGTTGGATCTTGCTAGCCCTTGGGCCAAGTAGCCGGCAACCATGAACCCACCCAGAATCAGCAACCAGCCATATCGGCTTTGCCCCATAAACCCAAGGATCGATTCGCCGACACCCGCGGAATACATGACTGCCGATAGCCCGACAAATAGCGCAACCGCTCCAGCCAAATGAGAATAGGTTTTCCGAATGAAAACCATCCGCGCATCAGCCGAAGCCGTATAGACCGAACTGGAACCATAAACCTGTGAGTTCACAGAGTTATCTACGGATAGGCGAGGGGGTTCGTGTCAAGGATAGTGGCCGGTGGTCAGTGGTCGGTGGCCAGTGAGGAGATAGGAGCTAGGAGCTAGGAGATAGGAGATAGGCGCTCGCTGACTTGGGTGCTGCAATACCGAAAAACCGCAATACCGTCGCTTTCCCTCGCCTCCTACTCCCATTACAAACCAACTGCGAGATGGGGTCTTCAAAAAAACTTCAATTTCAGGGGAACAGGATTTTTGGTGATCCGGTCGTAACTGTCGCAAATTATTTGGGAATTGCCGCAATTCGGACGATGCCGGGGTAGGGAGCCGGGGTGACGAGTCCCAGGGAGTACGCAGTGAATAATAGATCATTGGGTTGGGGAATGTTCCTATTCCTAACAACCGCGCTCTTATTGAATGGATGCGGCGGCGGCGGCGGCGGCTCAGCCGAAGTTGCGGGATTGCCCGCGCCAAAAGTCGTATCGACAACACCGGCGAATGGGGCACATGGCGTCCCCCTCAATCAGACAATCACGGCGACGTTCAGCAAAACCATGGAGGCGTCGACGGTTACTACAGACTCGTTCTATGCCTCTACGGCTTCTGGACCGATCGCGGCAACCGTCTCCTATGCAGCTCAAACTGCGACTCTTCAACCAAACAGTCCTTTACCTTCAAACACGGTGGTAACGGTCACGATTACAACGGCTGTGAAGGACAATGGCGACGCAGGTCAGCCGGTCGGCAAAGCAAAGCCTGGCCATATTGGGATGCCACAGAATTATGTGTGGTCCTTTACAACGTTCAACAACGACCCCGCACCGACGGTGCTTTCTACCGTACCGGCAGCAGGAGCGACCGCCGTTTCCACCAGCAGCAGCGTCTCAGCGACGTTTAGCAAAGCAATGAACGCGGCGTCGATCAACAACACGACGTTTACTCTTAGGAGTCCTGGCGGTGCGGTCGTACCAGCGACTGTCAGCTATGCGAACAACGTTGGAACCCTTAATCCAACATCAGCGCTGCTCACCAACACGCTCTACACAGCGACAGTAACAACCGGCGTTCAGGACGTTGCCGGCACCTCGATGGCGGCAAACAAGACATGGACGTTTACAACGGCTGCCGTGGACACCGCGCCGACCGTCGTTTCCACAGTTCCTGCGAACTTGGCGATAGGCGCTTCGACGAGCAGCAACATTTCAGTAACGTTCAGCGAGGCGATGGACCCATCGACAATCAACACAACTACCATTAAGCTAACCGGTCCAGGCGCAGTGAGCGTACCGGCAACCGTTACTTATTCGAACAATGTGGCGGTTCTTAACCCTACTGCAGCGTTGGCAACAAATACGGTCTACACGGGAACAGTTACTACTGGGGTTAAGGATGTCGCTGGAACTCCGTTGGCCGCTAGCTACAACTGGATATTTACGACCGCGGCAGTCGACACTGCTCCAACTGTAGCTGCTACGACTCCGTCTTCCGGCGCAACTGGCGTTGGCCTCAGCACTGAGGTGACCGCTACCTTTAGTGAAGCCATGAAGGCGAGTTCGATCAATAACACGACATTTACGCTCACGGGTCCCGGGAATGTTGGTGTAGCCGCGACGGTGACTTATGCCAACAATGCCGCCGTACTCAACCCGACCGCAGCTCTTACTGCAAACACTCTCTACACTGCGACCGTTACTACCGGCGTTCAAGACGTTGCCGGCACACATATGGCCAACAACTTCACGTGGACGTTCACAACGGCTGCCGGTGATACCGCTCCAACTGTCGTTTCGACCAGTCCTGCGGATTCGGCGACCGGTGTTGCTCTATCCAGTAAGGTCACCGCGACGTTCAGTGAGGCGATGAACTCCTCGACGATCAACACGTTAACGTTTACTCTCAAAGCGTCTGGTGGCGTACCGGTGTCGGCGAGCGTATCCTACGCGAACAGCGTTGCTACACTCTCGCCAACTAGCCCGCTTACACAGGACACCGTTTATACGGCAACGCTAACGACGGGCGTCGCCGACGTGGCTGGAACTCACATGGCGGTAGCAAACACGTGGACCTTCAGGACAGACGTCGCTCCAACTGTCATCTCGACCAGCCCACCAGCTAACACAATCGAATACGGTGTTGCAAACAACGTGACGGCTACCTTCAGTAAGGCAATGGACACGAGTACGATAACGGGGGCAACCTTTACCCTTAAGGATAGTCTCGGCGTTGCCGTACCCGCCACAGTCAGCTACGCGAACAACGTTGCGACTTTGGCTCCGACAGCCAACCTGGCCGGAACAACAGTCTATCGAGCGACACTGACAACAGGTTGTAAGGATGGCGCCGGAACTGCGATAGCGAATACCTTTACGTGGACGTTCACTACGGGCCAATCTTTGATTAATCTCGGCACAGCCGAGGGCTATGCCGTGCTTGCCGGCTCGACAGTCACCAATATTGGCGCGACCGTCTTGAACGGCAACTTGGGCTGCTTCCCAGGTTCCGCAATTACAGGATTCCCGCCAGGAACGCTTACGGGAGCGATCCATGCAGGTGACGCAATTGCGGCACAAGCAATGGCCGATCTTGTCCTTGCAGCCGCTGATGCTGCCGGCCGACTCAACCCGAAAGTCTGCCCTGGCGACCTAAGCGGACAAGTCATTACTCCGGGCCTATACAAGTGCCTCACTCCGGTGACGCTCTCGTCAGGGAACGTGACGTTCGACGCAAAAGGCGACTCAAATGCTGTGTTCATTCTTCAAATGGGCAGCACCCTTACAACGGGCGCAAACAGCGGAATGGTCTTGGCCGGTGGCGCCAAGGCGAGTAACATCTACTGGTCAGTCGGCTCCTCCGCCACACTTGGCTCAGGCTCGAACTGCAAAGGGATTATCCTTGCGGCAGCGTCTATCACTGCAAACGCAGGGGCTTCGATCCAGGGACTCTTGCTCACAAACGTTGCGGCAGTCACACTTGACGCTAACTCGGTAACGAAACCGCCCAGTTTTCGAAAGAAGGGTGCTCCTCCCACGCAAAAGCGTAACTGAGCGTCATTGAAGAGACAATCGGTCCCCAGCCACACGGCTGGGGACCGATTGTTTTACGTCGCAGCTACCAATATTCACCAATGACGGAACAGGACTTTGGGCCTGAGGGTCCTACCGGGGCAAATCATTTGGGAAATGTCGCCGTTTTGGGCGATGCCGGAATAGCGAACCGGGGTGGCAAGGTCCCGGGGAACACACAATGAAAAATAGAATATTGGGCTGCGGAATGCTGCTATTACTGGCAACCGCGCTCTTCTTGAATGGCTGCGGCGGCGGAGGCGGATCAGCCGAAGTCGCCGGCTTACCAGCGCCGAAAGTCGTATCGACAAATCCGGCAAATGGAGCCAAAGCCGTTCCTCTCAATCAGACAATTACGGCGACGTTCAGCAAGACCATGCAGGCGTCGACAATTAATTCACAGTCGTTTTATGCCACGACCGCTGCGGGACCAATCCCGGCAACCGTGTCTTACGCCGGTCAAACCGCGACACTCCAGCCAAACAGTGCTTTACCCTCGAACACGCTGGTGACGGTTACGATCACGACTGCGGTCAAAGACAACGGTGACGCGGGTCAACCGGTTGCCAAATCCAAGCCGGGCCACGTCGCGATGCCGCAAAACTATGTATGGTCGTTTACGACTTTCAACAACGATCCTGCGCCGACAGTTCTATCAACTGTTCCAGCAGCAGGCGCCGCGGGCGTCTCGATTAGCACCAATGTTTCAGCGACGTTTAGCAAAGCGATGAATGCTGCGTCGATCAACAACGCGACGTTTACGCTGACCGGACCTGGTGGAGTAGTCGTACCTGCAACAGTGACCTACGCAAACAGCGTTGGAACACTTAATCCGACTGCGGCACTTCTAACCAGCACGCTCTATACAGCTACGGTAACAACTGGCGTTCAAGACGTTGCCGGCACTTCGATGGCAGCAAACAAGACATGGACCTTTACTACGGCAGCCGTGGATACCGCGCCGACAGTTGCTTCAACAGTTCCAGCGAACTTAGCGACAGGCGTTTCGACGAGCAGCAACGTTTCAGTAACGTTCAGCGAAGCGATGGACCCATCGACGATCAACACAACAACCATCAAGCTAACAGGTCCGGGCGCAGTAGGCGTGCCAGGAACGGTTACCTATTCGAACGGCGTCGCAGTTCTTAACCCAACGGCAGCCTTGGCTACCAACACGCTCTACACTGGGACGGTTACAACCGGTGCGAAGGATGTCGCCGGCACTCCGATGGTCGCCAGCTACAACTGGACATTTACGACCGCCGCAGTCGATATTGCGCCAATCGTAATCTCCACTATTCCCGCTGCAGGAGCGACGGGCGTTGGTCTAAGCACCAACGTTACGGCGACTTTCAGCGAAGCGATGAAGGCAAGTACGATCAATAACACGACCTTTACGCTCAGTGCTCCAGGAAATGTAAGTGTTCCTGCTACCGTGACGTATGCCAATAATGCGGGCGTCCTCAATCCAACCGCAGCTCTAACTGCCAACACTCTCTATACTGCAACCGTTACAACCGGAGTGCAGGACGTCGCGGGCACACCCATGGCCAGCAACTTCACGTGGACGTTTACGACGGCTACGACAGATATCGCTCCAACCGTAGTTTCGACAAATCCAGCCCAGTCGGCGACTGGTGTGGTTCTCGGCAGCAATGTCACCGCTACATTCAGTGAAGCGATGAGTTCCGCAACGATCACCACTTCAACGTTTACACTTACGTCGCCAGGCGGCGTCGCAGTGCCGGCGTCAGTCTCCTATGCAAACGGCGTTGCAACGCTCACTCCAACGAGCCTGCTCACACAAGACACCGTTTACACCGCGACGGTGACAACTGGCGTCGCCGATGTTGCGGGAACGCACATGGCGCTTGCGAAAACGTGGACCTTCACAACTGACATCGCTCCGACAGTTGTTCTAACTGTTCCTGCGCCGCTGGCAGTTGATGTCCCGCTCACGAGTACCGTGTCGGCGACATTTAGCGAAGGGATGAGCGCGGCCTCGATTAACGGGACCACCTTCACGCTCACCGGGCCCGGTGGTTCGGCAGTGACTGCAGTCGTAACATATGTAAACGGCGTAGCTACTCTGACTCCTGCATCTGCGTTGACGGCTGCCACGGTCTACACCGCGACGGTGACCACTGGTGTCAAGGACACCGCCGGCACCCCGATGGTGAACAACAAGACATGGACCTTCACAACGGATGTCCCTCCGACTGTTATCTCGAACAGCCCTGCGGCTAACGCGACCCAAGTCGGCGTTGCAAACAATGTAACGGCGACCTTTAGTAAGGCGATGAGCGTTGCTACGATCACCGGAACAACCTTTACGCTTAAGGACAACCTCGGCGTTCTCGTACCTGCAACCGTGACCTACGTGAACGGTGTTGCGACTCTCGCTCCGACAACCAATCTTGCCGGGACAACACAGTATCGGGCGACGGTGACAACCGGAGTCAAGGATCTCGCTGGAACACCTATGGTGAATAACTTCACCTGGACGTTTACCACTGGTCAGGCCCCAGTTAATCTTGGCTCGGCCGGGACCTATGCTGTGCTTGCCGGCTCCACA
>Ga0206948_1118_pt1 | contig 19772 bp, 18 predicted proteins | sample Alteio_BWOrgHeat_FD_153236 | JGI IMG/M metagenome (GOLD analysis project Ga0206948, IMG submission 153236) | Enriched cells from forest soil in Barre Woods Harvard Forest LTER site, Petersham, Massachusetts, United States -... | ecosystem: Environmental > Terrestrial > Soil > Temperate forest > O... | reverse complement strand
CGGGCGACGTCGCCGTTGGGATCGCTGCGGGCTTTGGGGGTGTTCACCAACTGGTTCAGTTCGGTGGGGGGATAGAAGGCGCAACAGCAGACGACGCCACTGGAATATTTCAGGTTGCCGCCGACATCGCCTTCCATCTTGGGATCCTTGGCGGTGGTGGCGAGCAACAGGGCGAGATGGCCACCGGCGGAGGCGCCGAAGACGCCGATGCGGTCGGGGTCGAGTTGATATTCACTGGCGTGGGCGCGGAGCCAGCGGATGGCACCTTTGCAATCGTCGAGTTGGGCCGGGAACGGGGCGGTCTGGCTCAGGCGGTAGTCGACGCTGACGATGGCTACGTATTTTTCCGCCATGAAACCGATGGGGCAAAAGTTTTTGCTGCCCATGTCCCACGCGCCGGGATGCAGCCAGACGAGGACGGACACTTTGTTGGTGATGACTTTGGGCGAATAGATGTCGAGCTTGAGCGAGTGGCCGTCGACCTGGGCGAATTCGATGTCGCGCTGGACTTTTACGGTGGAGGGGAGGCGGCCGATGCAGCCGGAACCCAGCAGGGCGACGAGGAGGAAGAGGGTTAGGTGGCGGAGGTTAGGGAGGGAAAGGGTCGATGGAAGGTGGGGAAATTTGTTAGACGACCTCCTCACCCCTGCCCTCTCCTCCAAGGAGAGGGAGAAACGCTCCCAGTGTTTTGGAAATTTTACGGTTACGGGTTGGTGGAGGTCAGATCGAGGACGAGTACGAGCACGAGGACGAGGAGGAATTTTTTGCGATGCGTTTTGGATGAAAACGTAGCTGGTTGGTTGATGTGTATTTCTGCGCCCGGGGACGGGCGTGGTCCGGCAGAGATGGGCGAGCTTATCCGAAAAGCTAAGCACCACCTCTCCCCTGCCCTCTCCCCCAATTTCATTGGCGGAGAGGGGGATCGGAGCGGCGGGGTGGTTAAGGTTTGTTTGCAGAGATATGTTCATCGGGAGCAACTATGGGGCGATTTTGGATAGCAGTGCGGCGGCGTCTTTTTGGGCGGCGGTGTCGTCGAGATCGAGGGGTTTTAGGGTGGCGCAGTTTTTTAGTTCGGTAATAGCAAGCTTGGTTTGGCCGGTGGTTTGATAGGCGTGCGCGAGGGCGAGGTGGGTGAGGATGCGACCGGGGACCAGGGCGATGGCTTTTTGATAATTCTTGATGGCTGCTTCAGTACTGGCGGGAGGCAGGCCGCCATAGATAAGCCTGACCAGGCCGCGGAGGACGAAGTTGATGTTGGCGGTGTCGTAGTTCCAGCGACCGAGCAGGTAGTAGCCGAGATCGAGTTTGGGGTCGAGGGCGATGGCGGTTTCGGCTTCGGTCTTGATGGCTTTGGACCATTTGACCTCGGTGCGATTGTCGACGTAGGGGAAATTTTTGGCGTAGCAGATGGCGACGCAGAGATGGGCGGTGGGATTTTTTGGATCGGCAGCGAGTGCGCGTTGGGCGCAATCCAACGAGGTCTGGGCAAGCTGCTTTTGCAGATCGGGCGCGGTGGTGAAGAACATCACGTCGCAGTAACGATGAGTGACGATGCAGAGTTCCGCGCTGTTGCCGACGGCGGCGGCATCGGCACTTTTCAACCATTTGATCGCGCCGGGCACGTCCTTGTGCTTGGTCGCGGCGTCGGCCCGGGCCAAGAGATTGGTAAATGTGACGGCCGATTTGCCGGTGCTGGCAGTGTTGGTAGAAGCCGTTTCGGCGGCGCAAGCGGAGACGGGCGGGGAAAGTGGCACTAACAGACACAGCCAGAGAATGACCGAGCTAACGCGGAGGAATCTGCCCACACATGGTTTGTGCCCGGTCATGTTGCAAGTCACACGGCATGGTTGCGGAACAGGTAGTGAGACACCAGCCATTCCTCGCCTTCGCGATAGCCCCACAATTCAGCGCAGGCCATGTAAAACACGCGCCAGTAGACCCACCATTTGGTTTCGTTCTCCGGGCCATAGGTTTGGGCGAGGAGCGGGCGGATGGTGCTTTCGTGGGCGTCCATGTTGGCAAGCCAGGCTTCGGCGGTCTTTTCGTAGTGGGTGCCGTTGACGCGCCAATGGTTCTGGATACTGAGATGTTTCTGGAAATAGAGGAGGAGATCATCGCTGGGCATGATGCCGCCGGTGAAGAAATAGCGCGCCATCCAATCGGATTCGCTCCGGGCGACGAAGTGGTAGGCGTATTCCTTGTGAGTGAAGATGTGGACAAAGAGCAGGCCGTTCGGGTGCAGCCAGCGGCTGATGTTGCCGAGGAGCTTCTCGAAATTTTTCATGTGCTCGAACATCTCGACGGAGACGACGCGGTCGAATTTGGTGGAGATATCAAACTGGTTCATGTCGCAGGTGATGATGCGAAGGTTGGTCAGGCCGCGGCGTTTGGCTTCGGCATCAATGTGCAGCTTCTGCGTGGCGGAATTGGAAACGCCGGTGATGCGGGAGCCGGGATATTTTTCAGCCATCCAGAGGGAGAGCGAACCCCAGCCGCAGCCGAGTTCGAGGATATCAAGGCCGTTGGTGAGCTGGGCGCGGTCGCAGGTGAGCTGGAGCATGACTTCCTCGGCGGCGTCCAAAGTGGTGACGCCTTCCGGCCAATAAGCGCCGCTGTATTTCAGCCGTTTGCCGAGGCACAACTGATAGAACTGCGTGGGCACTTCGTAGTGCTGTTCATTGGCGGCGCGCGTCTCGATGGCGATGGGACTCTGGCGGAGTTCGGCGATGAGTTTCAGCAGATGCGCCTGTTGGGCGGTGACGGAACCCTGATTTTCTTCGCGCAACCGTTCGCGCAAGAGCCGGCGGATGCCGATGCGAATGAGCCAGTCCGGCAGGATGTTCTTTTCGAGCAAGGCATCGAGCGCCTGCGCGGGCTGGGGAACCCGGACAGAGGGACGAACTGGATCGGCACCGACGCCGGGGTCGAGAGGCAGAACTTGATCGGTATGCATAAATGGTTACGGGGTTGATTTGATCGAGAGCTCATGGCGCATCCTTCCGGAACCAGGGAACGAACGCGCTGGTGGTTTTTTGATAGGCGATATATTTCGCGCCCTTGCTTTTGACCGACTGCGCCTCGGTCATGGGAATGCCGGTGACGCGCAGGAGGAAATAGAGCATGAGCGCCGGGCAATAGATGGCGGTGCAACCGAGCGGCGAGCCGAGGGCGAAGGCATAGAAGGCCAGCCACATGAGCCACTCGAAGAAATAATTGGGATGGCGCGAGTAGCGCCAGAGCCCGACCTGACAGACTTCCCCATGGTTTTTAGAGTCGGCACGAAAATGTTTCAACTGGGAATCGGCGACGGCTTCGCCAATCAAGGCGACGAGCCAAAGGCCCAGGCCAATCCATTCGATGACGTGAATGGCCGGCTGTTCGTTGAGGCAGGCGATGAGGAAGGGCACGGACAAGAACGGGAGCAAGGCGGCCTGTAATTGGAAAAACCAGAACATCTTCGTGTTCAGGTTAGGAGCCCAATCAATCCGAAGCTGGGCGTAGCGGACATCTTCCTTGGGATGATGGCCCATGACGCGGAAATAAACATGAGAACCGAGCCGGATACTCCAGAGCGAGACCATGCCGGCGATGAGCCAGCGGCGTTCGGCCCAGCCATGATTGAAGAGCGCGAAGAAAATCACGATGGGCAGGAAGCCGATGGACCACGCGACATCGACGAGGCCCCAATTATGGATGCGAAAGCTGATGGCCCAAACGATCAGCATGAGCATAGCGCCAAAAGCCCAGGCGACGGCTAACGAGATGAGGAAATCATTTAGCATGGGCGCCTCGCTTCGCTTCCTTGGCCGGAAGCTTTTTCAACAACGGCAGCAGGATGAAATAAAGCAAGGCCGTGAAGAACGGAGCGATGACGAGCCAGGCCACGATGCCGTGCAGGCCAGTCAGGCCGAACTCGTGAAAGAATTTCACAGGCGATTCGTGAAATTTGCGGAACAGTTCGGGAATGGAAAAGCTGACCCGCGGGGCGCGCAGGAGCCATTCGCCGATGCGTACGAACACGAGGACCATGGGCAATTGGAGGGGAGAGACGAGCCAGTTCACCAACTGGATAACGGGCTGATTCAAGCGGAGCGCCAAACCGAAGCCCAGACAGAGCATGGTGGTGGTGCCGAGGATGGGAAAGAGGCCGAGATTGATGCCCAAGGCGATGGTGAGGGCAATCTTTTGCGGAGTGATGCCTTGCTTGAGCTGCGACAGGATCAAGGCCACGACACGGTCCCGCCAGAACTGTTTCAGGCGGGAGGAAATCGGTCTTCGTGTCATGAGCGTGCATGGTAACTATTTTTTGGCACGCAACAAAACCTGTTCCATACCGGCAGAGGCAGGCAAACGGAACAGCGTGATGAGCATGTAGGTGGAAATGGCGATATTGCCCAACAACAGAATGGCGATGAGCCAGGCGATGCGGGGCAGCGCACCGGTTTCTTTGTAGGCGAGCCAGAGATAAAAAGTGAGAAAACCGAAATAAGTATCGAACAGGGTGGCGATGAACCACGGATGCAAGACAACGGATTGCGGGGTCTTCCAGAGCGGACACTGCAAGCTGGCCCAACTCGTGGCACACAGCATGGTGACGAGTACGAAGATAAAGGCGATGCGGAGGAACCAGATCATGGCTTAATGACAGGGGTGGAGAGCGTGGGATTGTTGGGGCGCGTGTAAACGGCTTGCACGACGCTGATGTTGCGCATGGCGAAGGCGGCTTCGCAGTAGGACAGGTAGTAATTCCACTGGCGGATGAAGCGCGGGCTGAATTTCAAGGAGCGGACATGCTCTTCATTGCGATTGAAACGCATGCGCCAGCGTTTCAATGTCTCGGCGTAGCTGAGGCCGAGGTCTTTGAGATCGTGCAGAAAAAGATCGCCGGTCTGGCGGAGCGCTTCATTGACGCGATGCACGGACATGAGGAGCGAGCCGGGGAAAATATGTTTCTGGATCCAATCGACATTTTTGCGGAGCGAATCGTAGCGCGAATCCGGGCAGGTGATCATCTGAAGCGCGAGCAAGCCGCCGGGCTTCAACAGCTCGTGGCATTTCTTGAAATAGGTTTCGAGATAGGCATCGCCGACGGCTTCGATCATCTCGATGGAGACAATCTTGTCGTATTGGCCGGTCAACAGGCGGTAATCCATCAGCTTGACCTGGACGCGGTCGCCGAGGTTTTCGGCGGCGAGAAGTTCCTTCGCGTATTTGTATTGTTCCTCCGAGATGGTGACGGTGGTGATGCGCACGCCGTAGTTCACGGCGGCGTGATGACTGAAACCGCCCCAGCCGCTGCCGATCTCCAGGACGTGATCGCCGGGCTGCAACTTGAGATGGCGGCAGAGGCGATCGTATTTGGCGATCTGGCCGTCTTCGAGCGATTGATCGGCACCTTCAAAAAGCGCCGAGGAATAGGTCATGGTGGCATCGAGGAAGAGGCTGTAGAAATCGTTGCCGAGATCGTAGTGCTCGGAAATGTTGCGGCGGCTGGTAGTAAGGCTGTTGGGGCGGAGCAGATGGCGGATGCGATTTTGCCAGCCGAGAAGATTGATGAGAAATTTTTTAGTCTTGGAGCCGGACATGGCCGGGGAATTTTCCACGTTCAAAATGAACCAGGAAATGACGGTGGTGATGTCATCGGTATCCCAATCGCCATCAACATAAGCTTCGCCGAAGCCGATATCGCCGTAGAGGACACAACGTTTAAAAAATTCCGGGTTCTTGATCCGGACATGGGCGCAGATGGCGGCATTGGGATCGCCAATGATCTGGCGGGTGCCGTTGGGCAATTCCAGCTTGAGGCATCCGAGTGTCATGCCCCGGAGCATGTCCATGACGATGCGTTCGTAGAAGGAAACGGACGAGGCGGACGCCGGGGCGGCAACTGGAGCGGCGACGGGCGGCTTTGCAACAGTGGTGGGAGAATCTTGGTTCATTTGGTTTGGAGGGTGGAGTGCGCGCGCAGGACATCGCGCTGCAGGGAGGTGTTGGCGGCTTTGCGATGGAACGGGACGCCTTTGAGCCAGAGACGGAGGGCGTGCCAATGGATGAGAAAAATGACTTTCAGGGTGACGAGCGGATAGAGAATGGTGAACCAGGAGAGCGTGCGGTTGTTCAGGGGCGCGCGCTGGCCGGTGAGAGTGGTGATGAGAACTTTTTCATCGCCATCGCGGTCATCGATCTTGACGTCCAAGGCTTCGGACGGGACGCGCAGGCGGAAATCGAAATGGAAATCGAGACTGGAGAACGGCGAGACGTAAAAATGTTTGGGCGCGAGTTTGTGGAAAGCGCCCTGGGCGTCCAGATCTTCGCGGCGAATGAGGAAGAGCTTCATCTCGCGAAAGGTATTGCCGACTTCGGCGACGGCGCAGACAGGCTGGCCGGCTTCATCGAAACAGTAATAGATGGAGATGGGATTGAAGATGTAGCCGAAGACACGCGGGAGCGTGAGGAGCATGATGCGGCCAAAGGGTTCCAGCTCGATGCTTTGCTGGCGCAGAAAAGCGGTGATGCGTTGTTTGAGCGGATTTTGGCCGGCGGGTTCGTGATCGGAATCGCGAAAGCTGTAAAGGTTTCCCCGGTTATGACTGAAGCAGAGAATTTTTTGGGCGAGGACATCGAGTTCATCCAGGTCCAAATAGAACATGAAGATGTCATGTTGGAAATGATGCACCTTGGGCGCGAGGCGATGGTGCATGACGGAGCAGCGGTAGAGGCAGGAATTTATTCCGGAAGTTTTCATGACCAGAGCCTTTCCCCGGTGAGCGTGCGGCAGAGGTCGAGGGCGGAGGTAAAGGCGTCCTCATGGAAGCCGTACCGGAAGTAGCTGCCGCAAAAATAGACCTGGTTGTTCATGCGATCATTCAACTGGGGCAGTTGTTTCTGCGCCCGGATGGCACCCACATTGAACAACGGGTGCTCATATTGAATACGCTTGAGGACGGTGTTTGGATTCACAGAATCTTCACCGTTGATAGAGACGAAATAGTTTTGGCGATCCGAGACGCCCTGGAGGCTGTTCATCCAGTAAACCGTTGAGGCGGAGACTTTTCCGGTGCGATGGACGTTGACACGGTAGTTCCAGGAAGCCCAGCAGCGGCGGCGTTTGGGCATGACGCTGGCATCCGTATGCAGCCAGGCGGTGTTGGGCTGATACTTGAACTCATCGAGCACACTGCGTTCGGCGGCATCGGCATCCGCGAGGAGGCGGAGGGTTTCATTGGCATGGCTCGCGAAAATGACCTGATCGTAGGCGGCGGTCTGGCCGGTGACATCGGTGACCTTGACCTGGCCGGCCTCGCGACGAACGGAAACGGCTTCGCGGCGGAGGCCGATCTGATCGCGGAAAGGTGCGGTGATCTTTTCGACGTAAGATTTGGCACCGTTGGTGACGGTGAGCCAGGGGTGCTGGGTGTGGAGGCCGAGGAAACCGTGATTGTGGAAAAAGCGGAGCAACGTGACGGCGGGGAATTCGAGCATCAATTCCGGCGGCGTGGACCAGACGGCGGAACTCATGGGGACGAGATAGAAATTCAGAAAATCATCGCCGTACTTCCGCTCGAGAACGTACTGGCCGAGGGTGTAATTCTGAAACTCGGTGGTGGTAAGAGCGCGGACGGCTTCCTGATTGAAGCGATTGATCTGAAGAATCATGCGCCAGTAGCGCGGGCTGAAAAGATTCCGGCGCTGGGCGAACAGGTGGTTGAGACTGGAGCCGCAAAATTCCAAACGCGCGGGCAGGTGCTGTACGCTGAAAGACATGGGCGCGGGTTTGACGGCGACATCCAGTTCGCGGAACAGGCGCGTGAGATTCGGGTAGGTGACCTGATTGAACACCATGAAGCCGGTGTCGATGGGCACGGTGCGATTTTCCTCGGTGACGGTGACGGTATTGGTATGGCCGCCGATGTAGGCGTTTTTTTCGTAGAGCGTGAGATGGAACCGGCGATGCAAAAAGTGTGCGCAACCCAGCCCGGCAATCCCGGTTCCGATGATGGCGAGACGTTTCAAGCGTGGTGTGATTTGGGCGCGGCAGCGGGATGATTATGGTGATGAGCGGCGACCGGGCCGTGGTTTTCGTAGGCAGCGAGCGGGACGGGTTTGAGATTCCAAATGAGGCCGGTCCAGGAGAGGGCTTTGAGCAGGTAGTAAGAAATATCGATCTCCCACCAGTAAAAGCCCTGACGGGTGGCGCTCATGTAACGGTGATGATTATTGTGCCAGCCTTCGCCAAGCGTGATGAGGGCGAGGATGAGGCTGTTGCGGCTGTTATCCTCGGTCTCATAACGGCGTTTGCCGAGGAGATGCGCGAGGGAATTGATGGACGACGTGGCGTGGAAGAGCACAGTGGTGCTGATAAAAAATCCCCAGACCAACATCTGCCAGGAAGTCACGTGCAGCGAAGGGCAAAATATACTGAGTATATAACCCAGGCCAAAAAGCGAGACGGCGAACAGGAACGGCACGAGTGAATCGAAGCGGTTCAAGAACACGAGCTCGGGATATTTCACGAGATCGCGGACCTGGGAATAATCCGTGGGGAAATTGCGGGCGCTGGTGATCCAGCCGACGTGCGACCACCAGAAACCGCGAATGGTGGGCGAGTGGACGTCTTCTTCTTCGTCAGAATGTTTGTGGTGGTGGCGATGCTGGTAGCTCCACCAGAGCGGGCCGCGTTGGACAGCGGTGGCGCCGAGGACGGCGAAAAGAAATTGAGCCGGGCGGGAGGTGTGAAAGGTTTTGTGCGAGAAATAGCGATGATAAAAGCCGGTGATGGCGAACATGCGCAACAGATAGAGAAACACGGCCACGCCGACAGCGGTCCAGCTCCAACCGGTGAGGAAGACGCCCAAGCAACCAAGGTGCAACAGGATAAAGGGCAGAATGCGAACCATTTCAACCTTGTCCGGTTTGGCGCGGATGGCGGCCAGATCGGTGTTGCCGTAATCGGCATCCACCCAGTGGGCCAAAGAAACGAAGCCTCGTTTCAGCGTGGTTTGAATTTTGCTCATAAATTCGTGGTTACGATGACTGCCTGCACTGGATAGTTCGCCTGTCGGCGGGGTTTGGATGCAGGGAAGGTAAATAAAATAAAGTGCATCCATCTGGCCAGGCAGGACGTTTATTTATTGGACATGAGAACGTGTAAGTATTGTAAGTAATCGGATGATTTGCTATGACTCTGGCCACATGCAACGATCTAAGCCGCGCTTTTCCTCTGCTAAACGCAGAATTAGCGGGACTAGCGTGGCATTTTTCTGAACGCGTGAACGAGCCGACCGCACCAGACCAGGACGTGGAACTGCTCCAGCGCATCGCTGCGGGTGACCGCGAGGCTTTCGCCACTTTTTACGACAAGCATTCCACGCTCATGTTTTCCGTGGCGGTCCGGGTTTTGAACGATCAGACGGAGGCGCAGGACGTCTTGCAGGAAGCTTTTGTGCAGATCTGGGAGAAGGCGGGCAACTTCAATCCCGACCTGGGCAAGGCATCAAGCTGGGCGGCGACGATGACGCGCAACAAGGCGATCGACCGCATCCGCGCTTCGCAGCGCCGAAGCCGGCTGAACGACGAAGCGGGGGCGGAGATGGCGATCAGCCAGGAAGCGGATGCGAGCGTCAATGAAGCGGTGCATGGCCATGACAAGGCGAAAGCGATCCAATCCGCCATCGTGGAACTGCCGGCGGACCAGCGCCGGGCGATCGAGCTGGCGTATTTCTCCGGGCTGACGCAGAACGAGATTTCCGAAAAATTGCACGAACCATTGGGCACGGTCAAAGCGCGCATACGCCGGGGTTTGCTTAAATTGCGCGATCAACTGGAGAGCCTGTTATGATCGACGAACGCATGGAAGAGCAGGCGTCGTTGCACGTGCTGGGCGCCTTGAGCGAGACGGAGGCGCGCGAATTCAAGAAGGCGATGGCGGCCGATCCGGAATTGCAGGCGTACGTGGCGCGTTTGAGCGTGGCGACGGGCGCGCTGGCAGGCGCGGTGCCGCTGACGGAACCGCCGCCGCAATTGCGCGCGAAAATTTTGGCGCAGGTGGCGCCGAAGCAAAAGATGGTGACGCTGCCGGAGCGGAAGATTTCCTGGGTTTGGCGATTGGCGACCGGACTGGCTGCAGCAGCTTGTGTGGTCGCGGTGATGGTGTCTTTGCAGAACAACCAATTGCACAGCAAAGTGGGTGTTCAGGCGAACGAGATCGACCGCTTGAATGCGTTCGCGACGACATTGGAAGCAATGACCAACAGCCTCCAGCAGACGGTGGGGCAGTTGCATCTGACTTTGGAGGCGCAGACGAAACAGTTGAGCGATCTGAACCAGCTCGCGCAATCGCTGGAAGCGGCGACGAATGATTTGCAACAGACGGTCGTGGCGTTGCAGGAGACGAACCGGCTGGCGAACCTGAAGATCGCGATGCTGAACTCGCTGGTGAGCGATGCGCCGAAGACGGTGGCGGTGAGCCTGTGGGATGAAGCGAAGCAGGAAGGCGTTTTCGTGGTGCAAAACCTGAAACAGTTGCCCGAGGACAAAGATTATCAACTGTGGGTGCTGGATAACGGCACGACGCCGGTGGACGCGGGGGTGTTCCATGTGGATGCGAACGGCGGCGTGCGCGTGGATTTCAAGACGAAGCTGCCGATCAAGGTGGCGGGTAAATTTGCGGTGACGACGGAGGCGAAGGGCGGCGTGGCATCACCGACGCTGTCGAATCTGGTGCTGGCGAGTAATTGATAGAGTTGCAGGTTGCGGGTTGAAAGTTGCTGGTTTGGGATGGCGAAAGATCAATAACTCACTTGAATTCGTATATCGTCATAAACACCCCGAAAGACGGTGAGAACCGCGAGCCCGTCCTCATGCTAAAGGCGATCGTTGGCGTTCTAAAAATTGTCATTCCCCCAGGCAGCCCGGATTTTGACCATTTATATCATCGGGTCGTAGTTTGGCACGTGGAACTTGATTCCACCGGAGAGCCGCTACGAGAAGTTGGGCTGGATGACCAGGGAAAGATTCTGGCCATCGCTCCCTGGCGTGAAAATTACGGGGTGATTACGGACTGCAACGGGGTTTTTAACCCGGCCGAACATGAACAGCTTTCGGCGGAACAGTTTGAGAAAGAATGGAGCAGCTTTACTTTCCCATCTGACCGCGGGTGACGCCGAGCTGGTTGAAGAGTTTCAGTTCGCGCCAGAGCTGGGTGCCGGAGATTTCGCCGCGCAGGAGCTGGCGGTATTTTGAAATGGTGCGGGTGACTTCATCGGCGGTTTCGTTCAGGAATTCCACGCGGAAATTGCGGACGCCGAGGGCGAGCATGCGGTCGACAAATTCGGCGCCGGTCTGGGCCTGGGAATTGAAGACGGTGTTGCGGCAGCCGGCATCGGCCTTGAGCGGATGTTCGGCGCCGACGCGGTCGCGGATCTTCACCTCATGTTTATCGCAGGGGCGGCCGCAATCGTGGTAGTCCTTGCCCTTGGAAAGGAAGGCGCAGAAGACGCAATGTTCCATGTGAAACATGGGCATGTGCTGGTGGATGGTGATCTCAAACCAGGCGGGCGGCGCGGCTTGCAGAAGGGATTCCAACTGGGAAACGTTGAGATCGTAGCTGGCGGTGACGCGTTCGAGGCCGAATTGATTCTTGAAATAATCAGCGGTGAGGCGATTGGCGACGTTGAGCGAGAAATCGCCGATGCGGCGGGTGTTCTGGAAAAATTTGAGGTGATCGTAGTTGCGGACGAGGTAGCCATCGGCATTGGCGGACTGGACCTGTTTCAGGATCCATTCCTCGCCCATCTTGGTGATGCGGGGCGGGGCGACAAAGATGCCGGGTGCGGGGCCATCCGGACTACCGACGGCGCAACCGCGCGCGGTGTGGAAGGCGGTGACGGCTTCGCGATATTTTTTGGGATCTTCAAACTCGCAATAGACGGTGGTGACGCCGCATTGAAGAGCGGCTTCGAGCTGCGCCTGATTGCGGACGAGCACGATGAGGTGCGGCTGGGCGGCGGGCGCGGCGGAGGAATCTTCGCGGGGCTCGTCCAGGGTGATTTCGCTTTTTTGGGCGGCGGGCGGATTTAGCGTCCAGCGTTTGGGGAGGGCGCGCTGTCTTTCCAGTTCGGCGACGATCTCGCGGCGGAGGCGGTTGAGTTCACTGACGGGGACGAGGACTTCGCCGGCGAGATGATTGGCGAGCTGGCCGAGGCGGAAGGGCGTGCCGCCGAGGCGGCCGAGTTGCTCGCGTAATTTCTCGGTGGAGAGCGGAAGTTTTTCCGCCTTGGCCAGGGGCATGGCGGAGTCCACCTGGGCGACAGCGCCGGATTCATCACGCGCGATGAGCGTAAGGGGTTTGCCGACGAGGCCGTGGACTTCCATATCGACGGGGCGCTGGAACCGGGGCGCATCGCCTTCGAAGCTTTGGCGGAGACGCTTGTCGAGTTCGGGGTCGTTGGTCTTCCAGAGTTTATCGCCGACGTGGACGCGGAGGAAATTGATATTGCCGTAGCCGAAGCGGAGTTCGGTGAGTTTTTCGCCGGGGATCTTGAAGCGCGGTTCTTCGAGTTCGTAGATGCGTCCGCCCTCTTCTTTTTCATCGGGTTTGCCGGCGTCGAAGACGATGCCATCGCCGAGTTTGACGGGGGCGGCGAGATTCACGATGACGCCGTCGCGGACGATCTTTTTGACTTCGCCAAGGTAGACGCCGCGTTTTTTGCCGAAGCGGGCGTGGACGAGTTTTTGGTTGTCATTGCCGCCGAACCAGCCGGTGTAGAGGCCGCGGGAAAAGGTCATCTCCAGTTCGTAGCGATCGGCAGGGGGAACGGCGGCGACGCCAGATGTGGCGGCGATGCGATCAAGGGCCTGGCGATAAACGCGCGTGATGCTGGCGACGTACTCCGGGGCTTTGAGGCGGCCTTCGATCTTGAGCGAGGAGACGCCGGAACGGACGAGGCCGGGCAGGACTTCGAGACCGGCCAAATCCTGGGGGCTGAGGAGATATTTGCGATCGCCGAGCGGGAGGACCTGGCCATCGCTGATCAGGTCGTAAGGCATGCGGCAGGCCTGGGCGCATTCGCCGCGATTGGCGGAGCGGCCACCGAGAGATTCGCTGGTGAGGCATTGACCGGAGTAAGCAACGCACAGGGCGCCGTGCACGAAGACTTCGAGGGGCAGCGAGACGGGGGCGGCATCGGCGGCGCGGATTTTCTCGATCTCGGCGATGGAGCATTCGCGGGCGAGGACGGCGAGATTGCAGCCCAGGGCGCGGGCGAACTCAATCCCCGCCGCGCTGGAAATGGTCATCTGCGTGGAAGCGTGGATGTGGAAATCGGGCGAGAGCGAGCGGATGAGACGGCAGATGCCGACATCCTGCACGATGGCGGCATCGACACCGGCGGCGATGATGGCGCGGAGATAATCGGCGGCATCGGCGAGTTCGTTCTGGAAAACGAGGGTGTTGAAGGTGACGTAGCCTTTGACGCCGCGCCGGTGGAGGAATTCCATGAGGCGGGGAAGATCGCCCACGGTGAAGTTGTGGGCGCGCATCCGGGCGTTGAATTTTTCAAGGCCGAAATAGATGGCGTCGGCGCCGTTCTCGACGGCGGCCTTGGCGCATTCCCAATCGCCGGCAGGCGCGAGCAACTCCGGCAGCGAGCTGCGGAGTGCGGACGGGACGGAGGCGATGGGACTGGCGCTGACCATTATGAACTTTAATTTAGCATGAAAAATGCGGGGTATAAAGGAACTTCGAGACGGGGCGACAAGTCAGCAGGCATGGAGAAAAAAGTTTTCATCGGGGGTTATCTGTGGTCATCTGTGGTGGAAAATGATTCATCCCACTGCTGTCATCCATCCGCAAGCGAAACTCGGGCCGGGCGTGCGGGTCGGGCCGTATGCGGTCATCGACGAGGGCGTGGAGCTCGGGGCGGATTGCGACGTGGGGCCGCAGGTGTATCTCACGGGCGTGACGAAGATCGGCACGGGCAATAAATTTCATGCGGGCGCGGTCATCGGGGATGCGCCGCAGGATCTCAAATACAAGAACAAGCCGACGCGGCTGACGATCGGCGATCACAATGTTTTCCGCGAGCATGTCACGATCCATCGTTCGACGACCGTTGAGGGCGAGACGCGGATCGGATCAAACTGTCTTTTGATGGCGAGCTCGCACGTGGGGCATAATTCGGAACTGGGTAATCACGTCATTTTGGCCAACGGCGCGTTGCTGGCCGGGCATGTGATCGTGCAGGACAAGGTGTTCATCTCGGGCAATTGCGCGGTGCATCAATTTTGCCGCGTGGGCACGCACGTGATGATGCAAGGGGGTTCATTTGCGGGCAAAGATGTGCCGCCGTTCACGGTGTTGCTCATCGGCAAAAATACGATTTGCGGTTTGAATTCCATCGGATTAAGGCGCGCCGGGATGCCAGCGGAAGAGCGGCTGGAATTGAAGCGCTTGTACCATACACTTTTTCGCAGCGGAAAAAATCTGCGCGAAGCGGCGGCGGCGGCGAAAAAGACGTTCAACAGCCCGGCAGCGGTGACCATGCTGGAATTCATCGCCGAGGCCAAGCGCGGCGTTTGCGCTGATATCAGCACGCATCACGCGAGCAGTGACGAGGAAGAATGAAATGAACTACACAATCATCGGCCAGGACGGGAAAAGATATGGGCCGGCACAGGCGGAACATATCCGCCAATGGATCGCCGCCCGGCGGGTGGAGAGCCGGACGCCGGTGTTTGTGGAGGGGGCGGCGGATTGGACGTTTGTCGGACTATTGCCGGAGTTTGCATCGCTTTTTTCGGGATCACCGCCGGTCATCACGGCCAATGCCCCGGCACAGGTGCCGCATACGAATACGCTGGCGATCTGGGGATTGATCTGCGGCATTCTCACGTGGACGCTCTGTTGCTGTTGCGTGCCGTTCAATATCATCGGGCTGGTTTTTTCGATCATCGCCCTGGTGCAGATCCAGAATCATCCGGGCGTGCAGGAGGGGCGCGGGTTTGCCATCGCCGGTCTGGTGTTATCGGCCACCAATCTGCTGTGGTGGTTTGCATTGACGATCTTGAATCTTTTGACGGGCAGCGCCAACGGCACCTGGTGAGAGTGGAATGAATGTGCCGCCAAAAATTTCGCACGGTAATCACGGTAACATCCCGCACGGCAATGCTTCACGAGCCAATTACTGGTTCGCGTTGATCGTCATCGGCATGGCGGCCACGGGCGCGATGGCGGTACTTTTTTTCTTCAACCCGTCGCAATATCATTTTTATCCCACCTGCGCCTTTCACCGGTGGACGGGTTTGAACTGTCCCGGCTGCGGCATGACGCGGGCACTTTACGCGTTGTTGCATGGCGATGTGCGGACGGCGCTGCGCGACAACGCGTTGTTAGTCGTTGGATTGGTGGCATTAGCCATGCGCGGTTTGTGGCTGATGCGGACACGGCGACTGGGGCGTCAAGGTGAGGGCTGGCTGCCAGCGGGCTGGCTTTGGCCAATCATGGTCATCGCGCTCGTGTTCACAGTGCTGCGCAATCTGCCCGCTTTCTCGTTTTTGTCGCCCGCGTAAGCTGTTGTGAACCCGTTTTTAGGCTTTTGCCGCCGCGCTAGGTCGTGTTCAATCAAAGAGCTATGAGCCAGACACATCCTCTAACAACGACAGCGTTTGACCTGCCGGGTTATCACATCACCAAATCGTTCGGCGTGGTGCGCGGGATCATCGTCCGCTCCCGGTCGGTCATCGGCAACGTCGGCGCGAGTTTCCAGGCCCTTTTCGGCGGAAACATCACGCTCTATACCGACCTTTGCGAAAAGGCCCGCGAAGACACTTTCAACATGATGCTGACCCATGCGGGCCAACTGGGCGCGAACGCCGTGATCGGCGTTCGTTACGATGCGACCGAGATTGCGCCGGGCATCACCGAAGTGTTGTGCTATGGTACAGCGGTGTTTGTAGAAAAAGCCGCTTGAGGGCCATTAACCACTGATGAAGGTTTTAAGCGCAGACAGTTTCCTGGCGCGGTGGCTGGGACATTTGACGGCAGCCATCTGCCGCCGACCGGCCTGGTTCATCTGGCCGCAGTTGATCTTCATCCTGATCAGCATCGGCATCACGATCCACTGGCTGCAATTCGATACGGACCGCGATGACCTGGTGGGCACCAACCAGCGTTACCACCAGAACTTTCTCAGCTTCAAAAAAGAATTCCCGCAGCAGGACGATCTCGTGGTGGTGGTAGAGAGCGAGAGCGTGGAGAAAAACCGGCAGTTCGTGGAACGCATCGGGGCGCGACTGGAGACAGCGAAGATCAAATTGCCCGCCACCAATGGCGTGAGCATCGAGACCAATCTATTCACGGACGTATTTTTCAAGGGCGACCTGGCCATGATGGGTTCCAAGGCGCTGTTGTTCGCGCCGGAGAGCGATCTGACCGACCTGCGGGACACGTTGAAAACGGACGTTCCCTTTATCCAGAAATTTTCCCAGACGACGAATCTCGAATCCTTCTTTGACCTCGTCAACACGTCATTCCGTACGGCCAAGCAGGAAAAGAACGCCCAGAACGACACGCTGGTAAAGTCATTGCCAGCGTTAGGGCGGATATTAAGCCAGGCCGATGAAAGCCTGACACGCTCCGGCACTGCGCCCGCACCCGATATCGGCGCGCTTTTCAGCGGAGACGACCAGGCATCCGCCTCGTCTTACATCACTTTCAACCACGGCAAGATCTTCCTCGTCACCGCCCATCCGTTGAACGAGGATTTAAACGGGGACGCTGTCGATCGCATGCGGCAACTGATCGCCGAAACGAAGCAGGAAGTTTACGGCGTGAATGTGGGTTTGACCGGCGAATCGGTCATCGAACAGGATGAAATGCTTCAGTCGCAAAAAGACACCACGGTAGCCAGCATCGTGTCCCTCATCCTGTGCGCGTTGATCTTCATCTACGGTTACAATGAGACTGGCCGGCCGATCAAGGCCACCATCTGCCTGCTCACGGGCCTGGCGTACACGTTTGCCTTCGCCACGTTGAGCATCGGCCATCTGAACATCTTGACGATCACCTTCCTGCCGATGTTGATCGGGCTGGCGATCGATTTCGGTGTACACCTCATCACACGGTATGAAGAAGAGCTGCGCCACGGCAAAACCGAGGCGGAAGCGCTCACCAAAGCGATGATGTTCACCGGCCAAGGCATCATCATGGGTGCGCTGACCACGGCGGGCGCGTTCGTGGCGATGGCGTTCACCGATTTCAAGGGCATCCGCGAAATGGGCATCATCTGCGGTGGCGGTCTCATGGTCTGCCTGATACCCATGATGACGCTTCTGCCGGCGTTGCTGCTCCGCGGACGCCAGAATGTCCTCGACCATAATATCAAGAAGTCGAGCAGCGCCCGCGCCCGTCTGGAGAACATGTGGCTGACGCGACCGATCCTCGTCACCATCCTCGTGGGAGCCATTTCACTGCTGGCGGCCACCCAACTGCCGAAAGTGTTTTTTGATTACAGCCTGCTGAACATGCAGAACCAGCAGATGGAAGCGGCGGTCTATGCGCGCAAACTGATCAATTCGGCGGACAAATCCCTGCTGTTTGGTGCCGTGGTGGCGGACAACCTGGATGAAGCCGTCCAGATCGAAAAGAAAGTCCGCACGATGACCAACATCGTGGCAGACGTGGAATCGGTGGCTACTTTCATCGGCGAACACCAGGACGAAAAATTACCGATCATCACCGAAATCAAAAAATCGGTGGCCCCCTTGCAGTTCAACGAGGCGGACATCAAGCCGGTGGATATCTACGGCTTGAGCCGCACACTGTATTCCTTTGCCGGTTATCTGGGCCAGGCCCGGAACGCGGTAGGCGACAGCGACCCGGACCTGCTGCGTCAACTCATCGCGCTGCAATTGACCGTCCAGAATTTCCGGAAGGACATGTTGTCGCCGGATGAAAATGTGGTGGCGGAACATGCCGATCGGCTGGCGCAGTTCCAACAAGGGTTGTTCGGTGACCTGCGCGATACTTTCACCCTGTTGCAACACCAGGATGATGCCACGGCTTTGCGGATCGAGGATCTGCCGCCCGCATTGCGCAATCGTTTTGTCGGCGTCCATGGCAAACTGCTGTTGCAGATCTTCCCGAAAAAGGACGTTTGGCAACGCGACAACCAGGTGGAATTTATCGATGCCCTGCGGGCCAAGCTGGATCCAAACGATACGAATCATCCCATCATCACCGGCACTCCGGTGCAGTTGCTGGTGTACGAAACCCTGTTGAAGAACAGCTACATCACCGCCGCCTGGTATGCTTTGATTGCCATTGCGCTGATGGTACTGGTTCATTTCCGCAGTTTGCTCGCAGTGATCCTTTCCTTGATTCCGGTCGGACTGGGAACACTGTGGCTCGCGGGCTTGATGGGCTGGTTCCATATCCCCTTTAACCCGGCCAACATCATGACGCTGCCGCTGGTCATCGGCATTGGCGTGACCAATGGCATCCATATCCTCAACCGCTATGCCGAGGAACGCACGCCGGGAATTTTATCGCGCAGCACTGGCAAAGCCGTGCTAGTGTCAGGATTGACGGCCATTGCTGGATTCGGCAGTTTGGTGCTGGCGAAGCACCGGGGAATTCACAGTCTGGGCCTGATCATGTCGATTGGCATTGGCACCTGCATGGTGGCGGGCTTAACATTTTTGCCGGCCCTTTTAAATTTGCTGGGCAAGACAGGATGTCTCAAAACGGCCTGTAAGACGGCTTGTGATACAACCGATATAAATAAAAAAAAATAAAAAACCCAGTGCCAGCAAACAACCACTGGCACCGGGTCAGGAGGAACCGAGGTAAAAACCTCAATTAAAAACACTATACGAGAGAATAATATAAAGTCAACTACGATATAAATCGTGAAAAGAGCCAAAAAAGCACCAAATTTAGCAGACAAATAACGATAACGTGATGCCGTTGAATTCAATCATTCTTTCGTTAAATCGTCCGCTACTCATTTTTATCGCATTATTCTCCCCTGCCCTGATGGTAGAGGCTGATGATGGGGTAGTGACGAATGCCGTGGACCATGGTCTGCACGCGGGATTTTTATACGATCATTTCGACCTGACTTTGACGCCCGGATCACGCACGGAAGCTGCCGGACCATTTTATTACAGTCAAAAGGGTGAGACGGACTTCACCATCGGCGTGCCGCCTTTGTTTTCGTATTACAAAGACCCCGCCGTGGAGAACAGCGAGTATGATTTTTTATACCCGGTGCTGACCTATGAGCATTATGCAGCGGAGTGGCGCTGGCAGTTCTTTCAGGTGCTCAGTTTTGCCGGTGGAGCGCAACCGGATGAATACGACACCCGCCGGTTCACGCTTTATCCCATCTATTTTCAGCAACGCTCGAAGGACACCAACCTGGTCTATACCGCTGTGGTGCCGTTTTACGGCCATCTGAAAAACCGGCTGTTCCGGGATAAGATCTTCTTCGTGATGTTCCCCATCTATGGCGAATCCTGGAAGAAGGATGTCGTCACGGACAATTATTTTTATCCGTTCGTACACGTACGGCACGGAGACGGTTTGCATGGCTGGCAGGTGTGGCCGATCGTGGGCAGCGAAGAAAAAGTGGTGACCTACCAAACCAATGGTTTTGGCGATGTCAGCCTGGTCGGCGGCCACAAGAACTCCTTCGTACTCTGGCCGTTCTGGCTCTCCTCAGACAAGAACCTGGGTACGGAAAGCCCGGAAAAACTGCGGGCATCCCTGCCGG